>Ga0187801_10000016_pt1 | contig 32612 bp, 28 predicted proteins | sample NC_wetland_sal_i_10_FD_132465 | JGI IMG/M metagenome (GOLD analysis project Ga0187801, IMG submission 132465) | Wetland sediment microbial communities from Neuse River Estuary, North Carolina, USA - Control_1 | ecosystem: Environmental > Aquatic > Freshwater > Wetlands > Sediment | place: USA...
GCGGCCATCTCCACCCGCCAACTTCATTCATTGGGGATCCAGAACGTCGAACAGATCCCGAGAAGCGCATCTGGAAGTGAGCAGGAAGGCTACATCTTGCCCGATTGGTGTGACGAGCATGGTCACCATTCTGTAGGAGTGGTCACATCAGCAGATCACTCCCGGCGGCTAACCCGAATCCTCCGACGTTCCTTGCGAGGCCGTCAGCTGAGTATGACAGTGTGCAGCTCGTCCTATTCAGAGTTTAACCCCGACACGTGGTGGAAAACTCGCACAGGGGTTCGAACCGAAATTTTCGAACTCGAAAAGCTTCTAGGCGATTTCGTTCGGCATCCTTTTTCGTAAGCGTCTCAACGATGCTCTCTTTAGAAATTTTTGAAAAAGCGCCGGAAGGCTTCCATACAAGTATTTGGGATGTAACCTCTCTTTGTTTGTTTGCCAATCTTGAACGAACTCCTGACTTGTTCCTGAGGGAGCCTGAAGAATTCGACTCTGGAGGCGTGCGCGAGCAGTTGGAGTTTTTCGCTTCGTGCCTCGGCGTCAGCGGGGAAATATTTCCCAAACAAAACTACACGTTATGAGGCAAGGGCTACGGAAGCCCGATGAATCTGCCCTATCACGGTCGGCGGCGCATTACCTTTGGCGTGGAAGGGGAAGAACTAAGTCTTACCCAATTCTTGGAATTAGCCAAGGAGCGGAAAGTATCGGGCGCGTTTTTCGAGGATGCGCGAATTGGGTTTGGCGACTGGTGGTCGCGCAGTGCAAGCTACCCTGATGGCGAGTTTAGAAAACCTTCGCGAAAAAGGCAATCCCACAATTGAGCAAGTCACTCGTTTCTTCGCACGACGAATCACGGAACTGGGCCTGCCGTTGATCGCGTGCCGTAGCACGGGCGGGAAAGTTCGCAACGAGGAGACCGAGGGTTCGAATCCCTTCTCGTCCACCAGATTCACCAACAAAACAAAGGCGATTTCGATTTTAGGAAGATCGGTGTGTCTGGATTTCCCGTCTCGGTTTAGTTCTGGTTTACCTTTGGGCAGGAAGTCTGGACACATACACATATAATTTACGGGGCAAGTTTCAATGGCAGCTTACTCAACGCTGGTGACCCCTGGCTGAAAAGATGCAACCAGTGCCTGATGTTTCGGTCTGTCTGGGTCTACAGGGGAATTAGGAGGCTACGCGCTGCGCTGCTACAATTTTCGCTACTCTGAGAGAGGCTTCTCGCTGGGCTCGCGCGGCCTCTTTCCGATTGGCTCGACATGGTGGTGAACTCCCTTAACCAACTCGATTCTGTACGTCGCCACATTTATCAGGGACCACAAGGCGGAATGGACGCTAAGAGGCACGAACGACCAGATGGTCACTAAAGTTGTTTGGGATAGATTACTGGCCGTAATCAGCGCCGCAATCCTCTGCGGTACTCTTGTGGTGGGGCTGTGGCCACTCACTCCGCATCCCAAGAACCAGGTGGCCTGGTTAGAAAACGGGAACGGCTTGCGTTTTAACCACTACGGCACGATATTGAGCTCGGATGGGTTCAAGCCGACGGATTTTGAGGGTGGGGCACCTTGTAGCCTTGAGATTTGGTCCAAACCGAGGTCGATCTATGACATTAATATCACTACCATGCTTGCTTTCTACAGTCCGGAGAAGCTTGTCTCCTTTTCTCTGCGCCAAAGCACGAGTGATCTAGTCTTCCAACGTCAGAACTGGAACCGGCTGGGTCGCGTGAGCGAGGTCCACATCGATGCGGACGATGTGCTTCGCCAGGGGACAGCAGCATTCATCACGCTTACAGCGAGTGCACAGGGGACAGCCATCTATGTGGATGGCGCCCTGGCAAAAAGTTCTTCTCACTTCGGCCTTTCAAGCAGAGATTTCGCGGGCCAGCTGGTCGTTGGCAACTCTCCCGTGGCGAACGACAGTTGGACGGGCGATTTACGTGGCCTCGCGATTTATGATCGGCAACTTACCTCGATGGAAGTAATTGAACATTTCAACTCCTGGACGAAGAACGGGCGGCCTGCTATTTCCGAGAAAGAAGGCCCGGCTGCACTCTACTTGTTTGACGAAAGAGCGGGAAGCGTAATCCACAATCGGGCAGGATCTGCCCCTGACCTATACATTCCCGATCACTATTTAATCGTGCGCCAGACGCTGCTGGAAGTGCCGTGGAAGGAATATCATTCGGGTTGGGACTACGATAAGGACATCCTGATCAACATCGGAGGCCTCATCCCCCTCGGCTTTGTCTTCTGTGCGTATTTCTCATCTGCACTGCATCTGAGACGCACACTGTTGATAACCATTCTCCTCGGATTTACGGTCAGTCTTACAATCGAGGTCCTTCAGGGATTCATTCCTACTCGAAACTCGGGCATGACGGACGTCATCACAAACACACTTGGGACTGCCATTGGCGCGCTGGTATTCCAGTGGAAGATCACTCAGGCGATATTTTCCAGGGTCGGAATTGCAATTGAGCATTAGCAGAGCCCGAAGGTTCGGGCGACCATTGAGTCTCGCAAGCGATTGCATGAAACCGCACGGTGGCACGTTCGTGCGCGCACACAAAACCGTTGCTGCAAAAAGCATCGGTACTTCCGCCGTTCTTTCATGAAATCACCTGAGTTTAGATTTTAATTTCCGGTAGTCGCATAATCGGGTGCGCCGTGAGAAGGCGCTGGTCCTCAGCGGGAGAGAAATCCCGTCCGGGAACTGGTTCGTTCCACCCGGTAGCAATCGAAGCAGCGGCGGAGGCAACGAAGCTGCTGAAGCCTTCGGTGTAGAAGGTCGCATTGGCGACTCGGCGAGCACGCAGGCCGTAACGTGAATGAATGCTGAGCAGGCCTCGAAAAGACTAATGCAGGAGCCGATCCGCCCCGATTTCGGACAAGGCCGAAGCGAATGGAATCGTACGAGCGAACAAATTCCATCCGACCTGCCGGGGTAGTGGCGACGGCATGCAGGCAAAACCGACGCCGATCCACGCCAACCGCGTGAAACAGTTCCTGATTCGAGGAGCACGCGTCGTCGTTCCAGCTCTCTGGCATCTGAAGATGAATAACGGCCTGGTCATGGCCTAACGCCGATCTGTCTTGACCAAGGCAGATATATATTTATGGCAGGGGGTCCGCAATGCTCTTAACCATCTGCCCCCATGACTCACGCCGTTTGCCTGTGAAGATCATGTCAGCAGCGGAGGCGTCCAGGGGCGATTAAATTGAAAGTACTTTTTTACTGACCAGCTTAATGGCTGGGACATCCGGCTGCTCCCCCATAGCATAGAATCGTTACTTTCCCATTTCGCCGGTCGAAAATTCCCCGCCCCTGAAGATCATGTGTATGAGCCTCTTTGGCCTCGGATGCAGTGGAGCCCAGCTGACGGTGATCGAGCAGGCTATTGAAACGGCGTCCTTGATGCTCGGTTCTGAGAAGTCGCGAGGCTATTGCCTGGAGATGATTTGTGCCGATTTTCTGGCCGGCGCCAACTTGCAGGATGGCGACCCAGAAGCTCTATTCTTGGCAGTTCATCGACTCGTGGGCATGCTTCCCGCTGAACAGAGAGAGCAGATTTTGCAGCAGGGTGGTACAGCACCTTGAATCGAGCCGTTCTGAAGCGAGGACGAAAACGCCTGCAACCCGAGCCGTATCAAGATCTGCGTCAGGAGATCTTGCGGCGTGACGGATGGCGTTACGTTTTCCCCTTCGAGATGCTGATGCTGGAACGCCTTGAGGTTCGCGGGATCGAATTTAGCCGCGGACCGTTGACACTCGATTGCCATTGGCTCTTTTCGACGCGTCGCCAAGACAAAGTCCACTTCGTGCCCGCGCTTGTCTCGCCAGTAGAATACCTCCCGACTCTGTAAGCGGGCGGTGATTTCGCCTTTTTGCTATGCACTCGATGCACCATTACCAAAGATCTCAATTTGTTCTATTCCGTCGCTTCTCTGCCAAATCTAAGAAAAACTTTGCACAGTGCGCCGACGTGGATTCTGGTTCTCGCCACAACTTACTGACACGAAAAGGATTAGATCTGTGGAAAACTATGCGATTTGGCATAATCCTTGCCTATACCATATTGGATTGCGCTTGCGCGTGAGGCGTGAAGGACTACTTATGAGAGCTCTCAGGGTACTGTTACCTATACTAGTGTTGGCAATGTTCTCAGCCTCTGCCTTAGCGGATGGTAGCCCGGGGAGCGGTCTGACAGGGGACCCCAACCTGTATGAAGGTGTCGTCAACACTGGCTTTGGGACAGTTTTTGCGGGGGACGTTGTCCTCTGCGAATACGGCGCATCCTGCACCCTGGGCAGTACTGCCAACTGGGAAGGAGTGCTCGTGTTTTTTGACTCATCCAACGGACCGAATGCTCCCTTCACAGCCGATACCAGCTTAGATGCAGATTCGGCAGACATTTTCTCAGTCGACCAGAGTGGCTTCTACTCACTCGGCAACTTCCTGGCAAGCTACAACGGTCTGTCGGGCAATGCAATGATCCAAGATTTAAGCGCCACGGCGCCGACCGCCTACTTGGGGGGCCTATATGAAATATACACCCCGGTGGCCGAGCCAAGCTCGTTCATCCTGCTGGGCAGCGGGTTGTTCGGAATGGCCGGTTTGTTGAGGCGCAGAATCGCGACGAGCCGGCCTCTAACCTAGAATAGTTGCTGTAAGTTCTCAGGTCCGCGCTCGAGGGTGACGGGCAATGGGAGAGCGAGGCGGTTGCTGGGCTCATCCCAAATTCGACGCCGGCAGGCGCGGAATTCACTCTTGAGTGGGGAGGAAAACTATTGCATACTTTGAGCTCGCGAATGGGCAACAGGTTGCATATGTTGGAGCGCAAGAGTTCTTCGATTTATTCTAAGTTGTTGAAAAATTGGTTCTTTGTTTGACCATTGAGTGATTTGGGCATGGACCATTACGTGCTGAGACTTATGATTTTGGGGGTGTCTTGCCATGAAGATGATGCGCCTTATTATCCCTGTTTGCGTGCTATTGATCGGCGCGAGCACAGCGTTCGCCCAGGTTCCTGACCCGAAAATAACAATGGGCGGGAGTGGCAGCTGCCAGACCGAAATCATTACGTCGTTGACACAAGAATTCGACAATTTGATGGTCGGTTGTGCCGTCGACTTCACGAACTGTATTGGTGGTACAAATGTGGACGGTAGTTGTAGTCTTCCCGAGGGTAAGGGGATGACGCTCGGCCTCGAAGACGTGAACCTCGATACCGGTTTTACTGGTGCACTCAGCTGCGCGGTTGGGGAAGGCGCTCCCCTCGGTGCGGCCACTGCGTATCCGACTGCGTGCTCGTTCACTGGAGCTCCCGGCTCGCCTGGCATCACTCCCGGCTCGGTCTTCAGCTTGACATTCACAGACGACACAAGCGGTAGCTTTAACGTTCCGCTCGATGCTACCCTTGCTCAGGCTGTTCCTGAACCTGCAACGATTCTCCTGCTCGGTGTGGGCCTAATAGTTCTGCTCGTGGGGACAAAGGGGGCTGGGTTGCGGGGACAGGCGGCTAGTCGGGCTTCTTGAATTCCGCTAGGAGCTTTTCAAACTCCGGGCTATTCCTCAAACTGTTCAATTCGGGGTCGCTACTTGCCTCTTGCGCCGAATACCCGCGTGTGAACGCCTCGCGCAAGAGCTTCAGGGCGTCGTCGGGGTGGTTAGCCAACGCTTCGACCACCGCTGCGGTATAAACGAGGTCCACATCTTCCTTGTTGATTGACCTTGCGCGCTGTATGAAGTTCAGGGCTTGAGCCGGCATGCCTTTCTTCGCGTAGTAAAGTGCCAGGCTTCCCATCGTGTCAGAATTGCGCGGGTTCACTGCGAGCTCTTTATACGCGAGGGCAATCGCCTTGTCATATGTCGCATTAGCCTTCTCGCGCTGCCCGGACCAGCGATAGGCATCCGCGAGATTCCCCGTGAACCGTTCCACGTTGGGGCTCATTTGCACTGCTTTTTCAAACATGGGGACAGACTCGCTATAACGTTTCAAGTAGAAATATGCGGTGCCGAGGTCCGAATAGGTCTTATCATCCGGCTGGATCTGAAGCGACTTCTGGAAATAAGGGAGGCTCTCTTCGTATTTTCCCTGCTGAAAGTAAGTAACGCCAACATTCAAGTAACCATAAGAGTTCTCTGGCTCAAGTTCAATTACGCGCCGGAGGGCAATCAATGCCTTGTCGTACTCTCCCAGCTGAGAGTAGGCCAGAGCGATTGAATTATAATTGACCCAGTAATACGGATTTATATCTACAGCTTTCTGATACGCCTGAAGTGCTTGGTCCTTTTGTCCGAGCGTGAGATACGCCTTGCCGAGGCCCCGATATGCCTCGTCCGAGTTGGGGGCGAGTTGCAGGGCGCGCTTCAACTCGATGATCGCTTCCGCTGTTTTGCCCGAAGCGTTGTAAACGTTTCCCAATGAAAAATGAACCTCGGGCAGATTATCATTCAGTTGCTGAGCCTGCTGCGCAGCCCCCAAAGCCTTTTGCGCCCATAAACTGTCCTTGTTCTCACGGTACATAACCAGGGTCGCATCAGCTATGCCGGCATAGGCTAAAGCGAAGCTCGGGTCTTTTTTCAAGGCCTCTTCGTAGAAGCCGATGGCCTTTTTGACATTACTAACAGCTTGTTCGCCGCGCATAGCTGCCCGGCCCTTGAGGTAGAGGTCGTAGGCTTCGATGTTTTCCGTGGGGTGGGAGGTGGCGCGCGCCAATTCTTCATTGCTCGGCTTGAGGGCCAGTGCCTCCGCCAGGCGCTGGTACATCTGATCCTCGATGATTAGCAGGTCACCCTTCACCCCTGCAAACTCTTGGCTCCAGACCAGCCGGTTCTCAGCCACATTTTCCAGACTGACTGCGACTCGAAGATTATCACCAGAACCTTGTACCGTTCCATGCACAATCAGGTTCACACCTAATTCCTTCGCCACTTGTGAGAGGGGAGTCTTCGGGTCAGTCTTGGCCGCCGCCGCCGAGGAGGTCAAGCGTACATCCTTTAACTGGAAAAGCTTCGCCGAAAGGGCCTCCACCAGTCCATCGGCTACGTACCCTAGCGACGACTGATCTCCCACCACACGGAACGGCAGGACGGCAACAAACTTTGCCTGCGATTTTGAGGCGAGTCCGTTAGTACCAGGTTCGGAAGTTTCAGCGTGGTGAGTTACAAGCACCCAGTGTCTTGTCTTAGGAATAGCAAACAACAGGCCAACCAGTAGAAGCACCCCCCCTCCCGCGGCATACCACCAGCGTTTTTGGACGACCGGAAGGTTAATCTGCACGGTCCGCGAGGTCATGGAGGTTGTGGAAAGAGACGGGCTGCGATTCGCGTCGAGGTCCGTCAGGATCTCCTTGGCCGTCTGATAGCGGTTGGCCGGGTCTTTTTCGAGACAGTGCATGATCACGCGGGCGACGTACTCTGGTAGGTCTGGTTTGAGAAGCTTCACATCCCTGGGTGTTTCCTGGACACGCTGATACATCATTTGCCAGGTCGATTCCGCGGCAAAGGGCACTTCTCCTGCAACCATCTCATAGAAGACTAAGCCAAAAGAATAAAGGTCGCTCCTGCTGTCGATGGGCTTGCCTTCCACTTGTTCCGGCGACATGTAGCGCGGAGTTCCCACGAATGCCCCGGTGCGCGTCATCCCTAACTTTGCGGTTTCAAAGGAGGTCGCCAGACCGAAGTCGGAGACATAGACATAGTCGTTCTTCCCCACCAAAACGTTCTGCGGCTTGAAGTCTCGGTGCACAACGCCTTCAGAATGGGCAGCATCAAGTGCCTCGCACAACTGACGGGCCATCTTCAGCGAACGGTCGAGCGGGAAGGGGTGTTCTTCCTTTAGCAGCTGACTTAAATCACTGCCTTCGATGAACGCCATGGTGATGAACTTCACGCCTCCCCACTCGCTCAGGTCGTGAATGCGCAGTATGTTTTTATGGGAAATCTTGCTTGCGAGTAATAGCTCTTGTTTGAAACGCAGAATAACGTTGGGATCCTTTGTCAATTCCGGCTGCAGAGTCTTGAGAGCAACCGTACGTCCCAGATCCTTGTCGAAGGCCTTGTAGACTTTTCCCATCCCACCTTCGCCGAGAAGTTTTTCAATCCGAAATCTCGGTCCAAGGTCCATTCCTGGTTCCAGGACCCCAGAAAAGCTATAGCTGAACGCGGAGCCTCCGCCATAACTGGGTGGCGACCCGGACGATTGGGCGGGGGACGGTTCTTCGCCGAAGATCGTCCCGTCATCTGCGCGTTCCTGCGATCCGGGCGCGTTCGGTCCGAAGCCGGAAGGCGTTTTGCTAATAACCTGTGGATCCTTCCAGTTTTCGCGCTGCGGCTTCGTAGCGCCTGCACCGCCTCCACCTCGCGCTGCCGCTTCGGTTCCCCCTCCAAAGCTCGCTCGCGGGGACCTGGTCCGCTCCGACTTTTCGCCCTCTTTAGAGAGGGTTTTGCGGTCAATATTCTCAAGTGTTTGGTTGTCCTCTGGATAAGGAAATGCCTTGCCGCACTTGGAGCAGCGTTCGGCAAGAGCGGGATTTTCCGCACCACATGAAGGGCATTTCATGGTTGAGGGCTGGCCGTGTCAGGGCCATCTGCGAAATTATCCTGCAGGCCCAGAGGATCGGCAAGTTCTTCTTTAAATACGTGCTACGGCTCGGCCCTTATAAAGGTTGCCAACACACGAGATATACAACCGAGCTGTGTGGCAGGCAAAGTCATCAATCGGATAAATTGCTTTCATGTACTAGAGAGTAATTCACGCATTTTCAGTCGGTGGGAAGTAAACGGGAAGAACTTAGTTCCGCCTTCCCCTCTTCCGTTCCATTTGCTCAGTACATTCCGCAACCTGGTCGTCAATGATCTTGATTTTCAAAGCCAGGCGCGTGTCCAGAGGATTCTTCAAAAACCACTTGAACAGTAGATTCCTCTTTGCTTTCAGTTCCTCGCGTTTCCTCCTCGCATCGACTTCATTCGCTAGCATGCGGCTCAGCTCCTTTTCAAAAGCATGAAAGAAGGGGCTTCTTTCGTACCGGGCGGGAGAAATGTTTTTGAACTGCTTCTGTTACCGTTGGGTCAACGCAGAATGAAAAAAAGGATCTTCACAGCCAGGCAATGCGGGGGACAGTGAAGCGATACTACTTGTCCATATTGTGCTCGTCAATTGGGAAATCAAAAATCAAATCGGGTGATGCCATGGAAGAACGGCGGAAGTGCGTGATTCTCTTTGCTGAAACGCTAATGTGTGTGCGAAAGTTGATGGCTTCGATGGAGTTGGACAAGCCGAACTTGGCGAAACCGTATTTTGTCGATCGGGCTGTTCGGAAACCGGAGTTCATCTTGGAGAAAATTGACAAGCAGTGGCCTGCAGCCGAATAACCGGGAAATTTCGCTGCGAGTAGGTTAGGGGACTATACGTATGGACGGGGAGGTAGCCAAACATTGGCATCAAGGAAATTCCACGTGTTCATCGATCTGCTCGTTGGTCAGATCGACCTTCGGACCATCGGACACAATGAGAGGGAACTGAACCCTCGTGGTGCGAGAACGTTTTCCCTCGAGGAGAGTGACTCGCAGGCCCAAAAGGATCAATTCGCGGATAGAGCGCCCCTCGGCAGCAGCCTGCTGCTTTAGCTGCGATAAAGGGAGGCAGGGATATCCACCGTCGTCCTGATGGCTTGTTCTTTCATAGTCCCATTTTCCCAGAAATACCATAAATATATCGAACACTTCGTTTCCGTGGTCTCTAGTCGGATTCACCAGATCCCGGACGCAGAAATGTCGCCAAAGATATGGCACACAGGGTGGCCAATGGTTCTTCAACTCTATGCTCGCTCGGATGTACAAGAAGCGGTTCGCTGGTTACTCAGCGCTTGGTTACCTTGTCGCGGCAGGTTGACAACGGCAGAGTTGATAGCTATCATTTGATATGTACCATTTAGAGTCGTAAGAATATGACCAGGCCAAACAAAAAACAGCATAGCCAATCGCGGAAGACGGGATCTCGGCCGGTTGTGGCGGAGGCAAAGGTCTTTATGACGGGACGGAGCCAGGCAGTGAGGCTTCCCAAGGAGTATCGCGTCACGGGGAATAGCGTTTATGTGAAGCGCCTCGGCAATTCCATCGTGCTCACCCCCAAAACAGGCGATCGCTGGGCAGGATTGTTCGCGGCCCTCGACCAGTTCCCTCGGGATTTTGCGCTGGAACGCCGGCAAGACCAGCCGCCACGTGCCGGCCTCGACAAACTATTCGACAAGGCCACGGAATAGGCGCCGTGTACCTGCTCGACACGACACTGTGGATCGATCTGTTGCGCACGAATTCCCAGTCCATCCGTCGACAGCTTTCCGCGCACAGCAAGAGCGTCATCGGTCTTTCGATCATTACGGCGTGCGAGCTGCAATATGGCCTTGAACGCCGGGCAGCGAAGCATCCGCACCTGCGTGCGCAGGAACAAAACTTGCTCTCTGCCATCCTCGCACCGTTTGACGTGTTTCCAGTAGACCATGCGGTGGTCGAAATCTACGGAAAGGTGCGCGCGGCTCTAGAGAACCGGGGCACGGCGATTGGCGCCCTGGACACCTTTATTGCCGCCCAAGCGCTCAGCTTGGGGGCCACTTTGGTCACCAGCAACACCAAGGAGTTCCTGCGCGTGCCGGGACTGCAGATCGAGCACTGGAGATGACTCTATCCCGCCGCCACCTTTGACCCTGGACGCGTCACAGTGCGCTTGTATCGCACACTTAGACTCTTGCGCGGAACGGGTTGATCCGCTTTACAGCAAAGCAGGCGGCAGAAACGCAGCCTCCGGCGCAAGCCGTGCCAGACGGGCACAAACGCCACTTCGTCGCCGGGATACCTCGAGTCTGCTTGAATTCGATCTGGGCGATGTAACCGTGATTTCCATCACTGAATGAGGGGCAAATGAGGTTTACAAACGAACAGGGGTGTATCCCGCAGGGAATCCCATGTTTACCGCAGCGGAGCTCCAAGAGGGAATGGTCATTCGGGTCGAGGGACAGATCTATCGAGTTCTCGAAGCGGAATCGAAGGCCGGAGCAGCGAAATTGGGCGGGGTCGTCAAGACCAAACTGAGCAATGTGAGAAGCGGTCACGTATGGGAGCCGCACTTTCGCCCGCAAGAGCGCCTCGAAGAGGTGCACCTCGAGCGGCGCACATTGGAATTCGTGTTCGCCGAGGGAGACACGTGCACGTTCATGAGCCCGCAGAACTTTGAGCAACTAGAAATGCCTGTGGCCGTTCTGGGAACGGCAGAAAAATTCCTGCAGTCAGGGATGCAATTGCCCGTGGAGTTCTTCGAAGGTGAGCCACTCCGTGTGGTCTTCCCCGAGGTGGCCGAGGTCCGTGTTGCCGAGACAACACCTCCGATGCACGCACAGCAGGAAACAGCCTGGAAAGAGGCAACGCTCGAGAACGGCTTGAGCGTTCAGGTGCCGATGTTCATCGGCCCAGGCGAAGTCGTGCGGGTGGAAGTGCGGACAGGACGCTACGTCGAGCGAGTGCGGGCCGAACGCAAGCGAGGCGCATAACTGTTTTCCCGCGTACAGAAGCGGAGGAGTGATGCTCGAGATCAAAGCGGTACGCATGGAATTTCCTGCCGATGCCAACATCATTGTCGGCCAGTCACATTTCATAAAGACGGTGGAGGATTTGTACGAAGCGGTGTGCACGACCGTGCCGCAGGCCAAGTTTGGGTTGGCGTTCAACGAAAGTTCCGGGGCATGTTTGACGCGCGTGGATGGGAATGAGCAAGGGCTTCGCGATATCGCCGTTCGCAACGCCCAAGCGCTGGGCTGCGGCCACACTTTCGTGCTGGTCATTCAAAATGCGTACCCCATCAACGTGCTGAATGCCATCCGCAACGTACCCGAGGTGTGCGCGATCTTCTGTGCGACCGCCAACCCAGTGGAAGTCATCGTGGCGCAGAGCGAGCAAGGGCGGGGCGTGCTCGGCGTGATTGATGGGAATTCCCCGCTCGGTGTCGAGGGGCAGGCGGACATCGCTTGGCGGCACGATCTGTTGCGGAAGATTGGTTACAAGCGGTAGCGCGATCAATTCGCTTTCGAGGATCTTTGCTCCCTTTCTCCACGTTTCTTTTGCCAGCCGCAGCGCAAAGTGGTAAGAATGCGGTAGAAGCGCCCGGTTGGCGAGCCGGACCCTCCGAGGCCCTATGAGGCAGAGGCTGGAACCGAACCGCCGGGAGTTCCTCAAGACGTGTGCCGCGGGCGCAATGCTCGCGGGAGGAACACATAGCCTGCCTACTTTTTTGTCCGCACGCGAAAAATCCAAGGTGGTGAACTCACGCGATCCGCTGCTTCGCGAAGCAGGATCGAGCGTGGACTCCGGCCGGCTTTTGAAAATGCTGGATCGGGCCGTGCAGACGCTTTACGCGAGTGACACTCCCCTGGAAGCCTGGAAGAAACTGGCGCGGCCCGGCGAAGTGGTGGGGCTGAAGGTGAATTGCCTCGCTGGCCGGGGCGTTTCGACGAGCGTGCTCCTGGTCGAGGTCCTCTGCGCACGACTGCAAGACGCTGGCATCCCGCAGAAAGACATCCTCATCTGGGACCGGCTGAATGCGGACCTGGAAAGCGCGGGATTTCGCATCGTCACGCGCCAGGATCGAATTCGCTGTTTCGGTAACGACACTCTGGGTTACGAAGAGGATCTCGCAACCTATGGCAGCGTGGGCAGTTGCGTATCGAAGACCCTGACCCAGGTATGCGATGCCGTCATCAACCTGCCCGTGCTCAAAGACCATGGAATTACCGGAGTGAGCATGGCGCTCAAGAATTTGTTCGGCGCCATTCACAACCCCAATAAGTACCACCTCAGCGTGGGCAATCCGTACGTCGCCGACGTCAACATGCTGCCGCCCATTCGGCAAAAAGTCCGCTTGCACATTTGTGACGCGACCACGGCGCAATACGAGGGCGGCCCCTCGTACATGCCCCAATGGACTTGGCCTTACAACGCGCTGCTGATGTCGCGGGATCCGGTGGCCTTGGACTACACCGGATGGCAAATCCTGGAGCAAAAAAGAGCCGAGAAAGGCATGAAACCGCTGCCGGCACTCGGACGAGCGCCCGATTACATCGCCACGGCTGCCGATCCGAATCACCGTTTGGGGACGAATGACCCAAAACAGATTGAACAGGTAGAGGTCTGAGCCTCTGCGAGATACGTACCATGACGAAAACACGCAATGTGCTCACGGGCGAAACGAGTTTTTCTCCTCACGAACTTCGCCGCACGCAAGACGCCGCCGACGCGCTTCCTTGTGACTCCGTGCTCACCTCTCTGACCGGCCTTGGAACAACGGAGCACGATCGCAGAACGTTCCTGAAGCTGGCCAGCGTCCCTTGCCTCACGGCTTGCGTGGGTTCTTGTGTTGGAGCATGGCCCAGCCTTGCTCTGGGTGCCGGCTCGGTGCCCGCAGAGGATTCCCGGTTTATCGTCGAGGCCCAGTTTTACGAAAAATTGCCCTACAAGAAAACCCGGTGCAAGCTATGTCCTCGCGAATGCGTGATCGACGACCGTGAGCGGGGCTACTGCGGAGTCCGCGAGAATCGCGGCGGCAGCTACTACACGCTGGTGCATTCCCGCGTGTGCGCCGCGCACATCGATCCAATCGAAAAAAAACCCCTGTTCCATTTTTGTCCCGGGTCACTGGCGTTTTCAGTGGCTACCGCGGGCTGCAACGTAAACTGCAAGTTCTGCCAGAACTGGGACATCTCGCAATCCCGCCCGGAGTTGGTTCGTAGCATCTATTTGCCTCCCAAAGAGCTCGCGAATCTGGCGCAGCAAAATCGTTGCCCATCCATCGCTTACACCTATAGCGAACCGGTTGTTTTCTACGAGTACATGCGCGACGCCGCCGACGCAGGCCACGCTCTGGGCCTCAAGAGCGTGGTCGTGAGCGGTGGTTACATCCAGCAGGATCCGCTCAAAAAGCTCTGTCAAGGCGTGGATGCGGTTAAGGTGGACCTGAAGGCGTTTTCGGAGAAGTACTACAAGGAGGTCGTCAACGGAGAACTCAAGCCGGTGCTCGAAGCGCTGGTCACGATGCGCAAGCTCGGGATGTGGAGCGAGCTCGTTTATCTGGTGGTGCCCACGTTGAATGACAGCGACGCGGAGTTTCGCGCGCTCGCGCAATGGGTCAAATCTAACCTGGGTGCAGAGGTTCCGTTGCACTTCTCCCGTTTTTACCCGCAGTACCTGCTGAAGAATCTTCCGCCCACGCCTTTGGAGACTCTGGAACGCGCAAAAGCCATTGCTGACGCGGAGGGCCTCCACTACGTGTATTTGGGCAACATCCCGGGGCACCCAGCGGAGAGCACGTATTGCCCCAAGTGTCATCGTGTGGTCATCGGACGGATTGGTTTTACGGTGCAAGAGATGCACCTTCGGAAAGGCAAATGCGAATACTGCCAACAAGCCATCGCGGGCGTGTGGCAGTGAAGCATTTTGACGCGCACCTCGTGCGCTGTGGGCGAAAGATAGAGATAATGAGAAAAAGATTCTATTGGGTAATTCTCCTCTTGGGCGTCATCTTCGGCGGGCAGCTATCGGGCGATAGCAGGCGTGCCGATGAGAAATCAACGGTCCGACAACCGGTGGTTGCTGGCCAATTCTATCCAGCGCAACCGGACCAACTTCAGCAAATGCTGGATGAGTATCTGGCTCAAGCCACCGTGCCCACACCTCCCGGTAAGCTGGTGGCGCTGATTGCGCCGCACGCGGGCTACATCTATTCCGGTAAGGTGGCGGCGTACAGTTACGCGCTGCTCAAGGGCCGAAAGTTTGACAGGGTGGTGGTGATCGCGCCCTCTCATTTTGAGGCCTTCCCGTTCGTCTCGGTTTACGACGGCGACGCCTATGCCACCCCGCTCGGAAATATCGCGGTGGACAAGGAATTTGCCGCCAAGCTGGCCAAGTTGAACCCGCTCATCCGGCTTTCCAACCGCGGCCACGCGCCAACCCAGCAGCAGGGAGAGCATGCCCTCGAGGTGGAGCTCCCGTTTTTGCAGCGCGTGTTGGGTGAATTCAAGCTGGTACCCATAGTGATGGGCGAGCAAAGCTATGAAACAGAACGAGCCCTTGGGGTTTCGCTCGCGAAATTGCTCAAGGGGACAAACAGCCTGATCGTGGCCAGCTCTGATCTCTCGCATTACCACCCCTACGACGAAGCCACGAAGCTCGATCACAAGGCTTTGAAGGCCATCTCCGAATGGGATTACCTCAGTTTGTCCCAGAACTTCGAGGCGCGCATTTGGGAAGCGTGTGGTGGAGGTCCTATCGTCGCTGCCATGATCGCGGCCGAGCGGCTGGGAGCCAACCAGGCCAAAATCCTCAAGTATGCGAATACGGGCGACGTGACCGGCGACCGAAGCCGGGTGGTGGGCTACGGTGCTGTGGCATTGATTCAGGCGGAGAACCACTCTGCCGAAGTGGAATCGTTTTCTCTGGGTCCAAAAGAAAAAGAGGCCTTGATCCAGCTGGCGAAGAAGTCCGTCGAGACGGCCGTCCGGGAAAAGAAATTGTACGAGCCGGCGGACCCCGAATTCGCGGCCTTCCTGCAAGAGCGGGGAGTGTTTGTGACCCTCATGGAAAAAGGAGAACTGCGCGGATGCATTGGTTTGACTACGGCGGAGAAGCCGCTTTATCTCGGCGTGCGGGATGCCGCCACTTTCGCCGCGCTGCGGGATCCACGCTTTTCCCCGGTGAACGCGGCGGAACTTCCTGAATTGCAATACGAGATCTCCGTCCTCACGCCGTTCCGCCGGGTGTTGGACACCAAAGAGATTCGCGTGGGCCGGGACGGGCTGCTGATGATCCAGGGCCGCAACGAGGGAGTCTTCCTCCCGCAAGTGCCCACTGAGCAAGGCTGGGACCGTAAAACCTACCTTGAGGAATTGGGCCGGAAAGCCGGGCTCTCTCGCCAAGCCTGGCAGGACGAAGCCACCGACATCTTTGCGTTTTCAGCAATCGTCTTTGATGAACGCAAAGCTCCGGAAACCCTTACACCGGAACGGCCTGCTTTCCAAAAGCCAACAGGCCTGCAAGGACTGCCGGCGCCAGATTCACCACGGCCATAAGCCAGGCCGTTTCCTGGAAGCCAAAAACAGGAACTAAATAGGAGCTGAGGACCACCGCTCCCAGACAGGCGCCCGCCAGATCCAGGGCATACAGCGCTCCGGGACCACTTGCTTGGTGATGGGAGTCCGAAAAGAAAATTCGGGTCGCCACTGGAAATTGATACCCCCCGAGCAGCCCACATGACATTGCCAGCACAGGGAACAGAATCTGGCTCGCAAAGAAAACGGTCGTAGGGTTCTTGAGCGCGGCCACTGTGTCGAACAGCACGTATAGCAGCACCGGGGAGAAAGCGGCGAGCAATTGAAGGAGCAGGAGACGGCGGGCGTCTCGCGGACCGGTGGCATGAGCCGCGCGGCTTAGTCCCCAGCGGCTCCCCAAGGCCATGCCGAACATAAAGCCTGCAATGATGATCGCGAGCTGTTGGTAGACGTATCCATAAATGGCCTGAAATGCCGACAGAAGCAGCACCTCCAGGCCGATCAGAGTGAACCCCATCGCGGCGACGCAAAAACCAGCGCTGGCTCGCGAACGATTCTTTGCGGCTGGCAGCAAGCGTAGCAGTCCAACGAGCCCAAGGAGAACCAACGCGAGCATCGTTGCAAGCGAGGCGAAGCGTACCTCGGCCATGGTCTGAAACACATGGCGGTACACGCGGTTGAACCGCGTGCTCCAGAGCTCCACGTCGAAGTAGTAGGCGATGGGCGCGAAGTCACGGTTTGTGCGCGTGTCCGCCTGGGGACGAATCTGGGACTCCAGATCGAGAACACGGTCCGGCATCATCCGGTAGGGAAGATAGTACTCGCGCACGTAGCTAGTGTGGATGTGCCGGGCTCGAAGCCGGGCGATCAATTCCTGCGGATCATTCGTGAGGCTTCCCGCCCGAGCCGCGGCCAAAAAATGAACCGTGTCGCCGGGAATGGTGGTGACTTCCGGGAACGCCTGCCGCACGGTTTTGTAAATGCAGCGCAGGAATTCGGCCAGGTCCGGGCTGATGTAATCCTCTGACGCTTTCAACTGAAACGAGAAAACACCCGTGGGGGTGAGCTTACTAGACACCTCCCGGAAAAACTCCAGTGTGTAGAAGCGGTTGAGCTGGGCAGTCTGCGGGTCCGGCAGGTTGACAATGACAACGTCAAATTTCAGATCCGTCGTTCGCAGAAAGAGGCGCCCATCGGTGTTGTGGACATGGACTCGCGGGTCCGCGCGCAGGGAATCCCACGCTGCAGGAAAATATTCCTGCGCCAAGTCCAGCACCGTCGGATCCAACTCCACATAATCGATCCGCTCCAGGCTAGGGTGCTGGAGAGCCTCGGAGAGACTCCCGTTCAAGCCGCCGCCTACGAGCAGGAGGCTCTTCGGTGCCGGATGCTGAAGCAAGGCAAAGTGCACCGCCTCTTCCGCGGCCGCAGGGTCGGGCACATGGAAGGCGGCCAGCCCATTCTCAAAGAGGCTGCGGGTGCCTTCGGTTTGCACGACAGCCAGGTTGCCGTAAACGGAATTGCGCGCGGCAACCAGATCGAAGCCGCTCCACAGGCGCATGAGCGACATCTTTTCGAGCCAGGGACAGCCGACGGGGAACGCCAGGAGCGCGAACACCGCAACAAGCGCCAGCCCGGTCGCTCTGCGGCGTGGCTCTGAGCGAATCGCCAGGCTTGCGGCACCCAAGAAATTCAGCACGCACAGCAGGGCGGCAATTTGGAAGCTCGTGAAATAGCGGATCAGCAGCACACTAGCAAGAACGCCGCCCAGCCCCGAGCCGAGCGCTTCGAGCAGATAGACGTTGCTCGTCCCTGACGGCGAGGAGGTACCCGCCTCTTCCGAATACAGCCGGCTGCCCACGGCGAAAAGGCCTCCCGAGAGCAGGCAGAACACACTCAAGACCACCAGGGAAGTCAGAATCATCGGCCCCGGTCCCAAGATTTCTCCTGGAACAGATTGGAAGGCTCCCTTACTTGCGCGCGCCAAGAAAATGGCTAAGGGAAACGAGAGGGCGACGAACACTTCGAGCAGAGCCATGAGCCGGCGAGGTTGGTGCGTCCGTGTGGCCAGGCGGCCCAACGCGCTGCTGCCGATTGCCGTCCACAGCAGCCAGCTAGCGAGCATGAGTCCAAGGGACATCTCATTCCCGCAGAAAACAACCATCAGCTCGCGCATCAAAACGATCTGCGCGATCACGGCGGTAAACCCGATCAGAATCAGCACGGCCACCACTGTCCGTGGAGCTCGCCCGATGCCCGCCCATCTCCGTGCTAGACTACAAATCCGTACCACCCACCGGGCATCCGTGCCGCACTCTGCTTCGCCTGGCGCGGTTGCGCATCGCAGGGGCCACATGGATCGAGCGACAAATCTCGAAAATCGCATTCGCAGTTCGATCGAAGCGTCCATAACCACCAAGCAAGCTCTCCTTACCGACCCTGGAGTCGTCCCGATTCTCGCGAAGATCACGGAGATTCTTGTCCACGCCTTTCGACAAGGCAACAAAGCACTCTTCTTCGGCAACGGGGGGAGCGCCACCGACGCGCAGCACATGGCCGCAGAGCTGGTCGGGCGTTTTGCCTTTGATCGCCCTGCGCTACCCGCATTGTCCCTTGCGGAGAATCTTTCGGCCGTCACTGCAATTGCCAACGATCACGGCTTCGAGCAAGTCTTCTCTCGTCAGGTCGAAGCATTTGCCCGCCCAGGTGATGTGGCCATCGCCATTTCCACAAGCGGCAATTCCCTCAATGTCCTTCGCGGAATCTCAACAGCCAAAAAACTGGGGGCCCATACCATCGCTTTAACCGGCCGCCCCGGTGGGAAGCTCAAGCAGTCCGCAGATCTGGACTACTGCATCTGTGTCCCCTCCAGTGAGACTCCACGCATTCAGGAGTGCCACATCCTCATTGGCCACATCATTTCCGAATTCGTGGAACGGGAACTCTTCCATGACCAGGGCCGCGCTTCTGGATCCTGACGGCGCCTTCATTCAAAGGGCAACCCTCGCGAGTCTATGTGAATAATCGCGTTTTTCGCTAGGGCATAGTGGGTGCCCCATCCTCGTAGTTTGAGGGTGGGGTCTTGGGGTTTCTTGCTCTTCTCTTTAGGAGGCAGGGGCTTCAGCCCCTGCGCAAGGCCTTCAAAGCCAATGGGCTTTAGCCCCTGAAGAAGCGTGTTCTTACCCAGCCGCTCCCGTGATCGCTTCCCGAACGTTCTCGATATCCACCAGTCCTCCGCATCCATAAAGCGCCGGCAACACTTTCGCCGCCGGAAAGCTCCTTCGCAATTGCGCCACTCTCTCCGTGCCCGATCGATAGGCAGGGAGGTACATTCGCCCGAGCAACGGATGTCTACCCCAAGCCCCGGATAGCTTGTCCGCTCGTTCCTCGGTAACAAGAAATTCCCGCCTCAAGATGCCGGCGACTTCTTCCCGCGGCGCCTTCTCACTCCAGGTCAGATAGGAAGACTGATTCTTGGCGTCATCCTGCAGCAACGCCAACGTCACTCCAATCTGCAGATCTTCATCGGGCAATTGCTCCACTTCTGTCACGCCGTGCGCGATGAGCGCCGCATTGTTCGCAATTCCCTCGAATAGAGTTGCCGCGCGCGTGTTCATGGTCAGCACCGTCGCTTCAAACCCGGCCAGCCCCCGCACGTACAAATTCTGCAAATACGCAAACGTGGTCACATGGCCGGGCACAACTTCATGGCTCACCAGTTGCTCAAACTCCGGCACTGACATCTTCAGCGACGCATTGATCTCGTACGTCGCCTCATATTTCGGGCTTCCATTTTCATTCCTTGCCCGCCCGATGTAATTCATCGACCCCGAAAACCAGGCATCCTTGATCGGCAAAAAATCGATGTTCGCTCGTGGCACGCTCTTGAATTCTCCGGGCAAATGCGGCGCCAGATTTGTTTCGCTCAACTTGTCGTATTGGGCGATGACCGCACTCCCCAGTGCCCGCACCGAAGCCATCGGCACCAGCCGGTCCGCTCTCCATGCGTCCACGGCCTTCTGAATCCCCGCTTCGCCTTCGCCAAGATACCCCGCGCGTCTCAACAGTTCCGCAACTCTTTCGCGCTTTCCTTCCGGCTTCGACTTCTCCGGCGCACGTCCCGTCGAGGCTTCCACGCAGCGCTTGTAGCTGACCGGTTCTCCTTTCCCAAGAACCTCCATCGCTAGGTCCCACATGACCTCCACGCACCCAGCCAACCCCGCCAGGTAGGACTTCCGCATCCCGCCAATCTTCTCTGCTTCCAGCCGGATATTCTTGGCCGCCCCGGGAATATCGATCTCTGCCACATACTCCTCAACGATTCTCCGGTCCAAATCCTTTCCTGTGACGCCGCCTGCTTGACGGATCCGCGCTGCCGCCGGAATCGTATAGGCCGCTGGCAATTTTTCATCCGAAAACCAGGAATCCGCGATGAACCGCCCAGTTCCCGACGCGCAGAGGACGTCGCCGCCCCACAACGTGTCGACTCCAATCACCGCGTCGGCCACAAGTTTTCCTATTCGGTCCATGGGATCTCCTTTCCTCTCCTCAATGAGCCAAACCACACGTAACAGCACAGTCCAATGAAAAAGATTGCGGACACAATCTGCGAGATCGCCTCATTTTCATAGAAAGGCGTGTGGATTAACTCTTCCCTGTACCAGGGGAAGAGTCGCAACGCCGCTCCAAAAACTCCTCCAAGCGCACCCCCCGCCATCAACCCCGACGCGATGATCACGCCGCGACTTCGGAGGCGTTCGCCCCGCTCTCCGTTCAGTTTTTCCGCCCGCCGATTGAGCCAGTGCGATAAGAACCCGCCTACTAGCGCCGGCGTATTCAATTCCAGGGGCAGATACATGCCCAGCGCAAAAATAAGTGACGGCTGTCCCAGCATCTCCAGTATCAGCGCGACCATCGCACCAATGCCAAACAGCAGATACGTGACCGGTTGGTGGCTCATAAACCCTTCCACCAGTGCTTTCATGATCGACGCCTGCGGCGAAGCCAGAACCGGCCGCAGATCTCCGGCAGCCGCTTCCCCGAACTGAAATGTCCGCGCCAGCATTACAATCGTTAAGCCCACAGCAATCGCGGCGGCAGTCACTCCCAGAAACTTCACTCTCTCCTGTGCCGACGGTGTTGAGCCGAGCCAGTAGCCCGTCTTGAGATCCGTAATTGCCTGCCCCGATACCGAAAGCGCCGTGCACACCATTCCCGCTATCGCCATCACAAAAAACATCCCCGTCGTGCCCGAAACTCCAAACCGCAGAAGCACCGCCGAAGACAAGATGATCGTCAGCATGGTCATTCCTGATACCGGATTGCGCGCCGTCGTTGCGATGGCATTGGCCGCCACCGAGGTGAAGAAGAACGAAAACACCAGCGTTAACGCCAGCCCTACTCCCACCACGAGCCAGGACGCATCCAGGTGTCCCAGCAATGCCGCCACGCCGATGGCTCCCAGCACGATTCCTAGCAGGATCGACACCATGGACATATCGCGATCCGTCCGTCCTGTCGTTGGCGCTTCGCCTTTATGAAACACCCGCAACGCAATCCCGAACGAACCCGCCACAACCCGCAACGATTTCACGATCCCAAAAATTCCTGCCGTGGCGATTGCTCCCACGCCGATGAACCGCACGTAGTTCCGGTAAATTTGCACTGCCGTCATTTTTGCGATCGGGATGGCAGCCGGATAGACGGCTGTATCGAGGTGGCTCCCCGCGAACCAGATCAACGGCACCAACACAAAATTCGACAGCACCCCGCCCGCGCACAGGATCAAGGAGCTGCGCAACCCAATGACATAGCCCAGCCCTAGAATGAATCCGATGGCGTCGAAGCTGAACGCCATTCGCGCGCGCTCGGATAGCATTCGCACCACTGGCACGAATCTGAAGTCGATGTACTCCTTCCACACCTGAAACGTTGTCACCAGAAAATCGTAGACTCCGGCCACTGCCGTCGCCTGCAACAGCAGTTTTGCCTGTGATCCACCCTTTTCTCCCGTCACCAATACTTCCGTGATCGCCGTCGCTTCGGGGTAGGGAAGCAGCCCATGCCGTTCGCGCACGAAGTATCGCCGCAACGGAATCAAGAACAGAACGCCAAGGCACCCGCCCGCCAGACAAATAAAAATCGTCTCCACTCGGTGCGGCGAAAGTTTCAGGATATACAGCGCTGGCACGGTGAATACCGCGCCCGCCACCACCGCCCCGGCCACTCCGCCTATCCCCGTGATGATCACGTTTTCCAGCAAGCTCGACCGCCGCTTGTACAGACGCGCCAATCCAATCGTCAGGATCGAAATCGGTATCGCCGATTCCATCACCTGCCCAACCTTCAAACCGGAGTACGCTGCAGCAACGGTGAATACCACGCAGAAAAACAGGCCCCATCCGATGGACCGCCCATTCAACTCCGGCAGCGATTCTTCCGGACGAACAATCGGCTGGTACGTTTCTCCAGGTTTTAGTGGCTTGTACGCATTTTCAGGCAGGGACTTCCTGTCCACTTCGCTCATCGCGCGACGGTCCTCCCTCACATTCTCTTTTCTCGCCGAGAACCAGCCCACTTTTCAGCTATTGTGCAAACTCTGTTTCCATATTCAGGCGCTTTGTAGCGCCGGCATCCTGCCGGCTCTCGGGTTTCTCCGTGTAGGGACCGCCTTCTGCCTGCCCGCTATAGGCGGGAGACGGTCCGCAAACGCAACCACCACTCAACGTCACCCCTGTCTGCCCAAGTCCGCTGTTCGCAGCCGCTCTCTGAGACGTATCTCTAGGAGTTCATCGTTTTTCACGCCGTAACGAGTGCGAATGGCATAGGGGCACGCACCCCGCCATGCGTTTCGGACCAACGATCGAGCGGCTGAGCGTATCCGCCGATCTCGATTTGCCTACCGCGCTGGAGCTTCAACAACCAGCGTATGCTCTTCCTTGGTAAACTGTTTCGGCGGCAAGCCTGGCTCGGGCTTCAACCATGCCTCCGTCTCCTGTGCATCCACCACCGCAATTGCTGCTATGTTTACGATATCCTCGACTTCCGCTCCGCGCTGCAACACGTGCACCGGCTTTGACATCCCCATCAGGATTGGCCCAATCGCCTCCGCTCCGCCGATTCTGCGCAGCAGTTTGTAACAGGTATTCGCCGAGGTCAGATCCGGAAAGACCAGCACGTTAGCCCCTCCCCGCAGCTTGGAGAACGGGTACGTCTCCTCGATGATTTCCGGGACCGTCGCGGTATCCGCCATCATCTCGCCATCAATCATCAGCGTTGGGTCCGCCTCCTGTACCAACTGGACGGCCCGCTTCACCTTCTCCGACAACGGGTGTTTCGTGCTGCCAAAGTTCGAAAACGAAAGCATCGCCACCCGCGGCGTCACGTTGAATCGTTTCGCTGTTTGCGCCGCACAGATCGCGATTTCTGCCAAATCTTCCGCGCTTGATTCGATGTTTACCGTGCAGTCCGCCAGGAAATACATGTCCCCGCGCCGTGTCACCAAAACGTACAAACCCGATACTCGATGCAATCCCGGCCGCGGTTTGATCACCTGCAACGCGGGCCGGATCGTGTCGGGGAAATGCTGGTCCACTCCTGCCACCAGTGCATCCGCGTCCCCCAGGTGCACCATCACGGCTCCGAACAGGTTGCGGTTGTTAAGCAGCTCTTGCGCCTCGGAATGGGTGACTCCGTGCCGCTGCCTCAGTTCGTATAACGTGTTGATGTATTTCTCGCGCTTCGGCCATGCCTGCGGGTTCACCACCTGGATCTTCTCCAGCGACACGGAGAGATCCTTCGCCCTCGCCTCAATGATCTTCTCGTCGCCTAGCAGGATCGGTAGCGCGATGTTCTCTTCCACCAGGATATGTGCCGCGCGCAGAATCTTCTCGCTCTCGCCTTCGGGAAACACAACTCGCCGCGGCCGAGCCTCCGCTTTGCGGATAATCATCCGCATCACTTCATGGGCTTTCCCGAGCAGCCTCTCCAGCCGCTCACGGTATTCCGTCAGATCCACCGGCGTTCTCGCCACTCCCGTTTCCATCGCCGCCCGTGCCACGGCCGAGGCCTCCCACACCAATACGCGTGGGTCAAACGGCTTCGGGATGATGTATTCCGGTCCAAAGCGGATTCGATCCACTCCGTACGCATGGCAGACCGAATCCGGCACATCTTCCTTCGCCAGTGCCGCCAGTGCTCTTGTCGCTGCCAGCTTCATCTCCTCATTGATCGCCGTTGCGTGCACATCCAGCGCCCCGCGGAAAATGAACGGGAACCCCAGAACGTTGTTCACCTGATTCGGAAAGTCCGACCGCCCCGTGGCGATGATCACGTCCTTGCGCGCCGCCAGTGCCTCATCGTAGGTAATTTCCGGATCCGGATTCGCCATGGCGAATACGATCGGCCGCGCCGCCATCGACCGCAGCATGTCCTGCGTGAACGCTCCTTTCACCGAGAGGCCAACAAGAACGTCCGCCCCTTTGGCTGCTTCGCTCACCGTCCGCAACTGCGTCTTCTGCGCAAACCGCGCTTTGTACGGGTTCATCCCTTCTGTGCGCCCCTCGTACACCACGCCCTTCGTGTCTGCCATGATGATGTTTTCGCGCTTCACGCCCAGCCGCACATAATGCTCGGCGCACGCGATTCCCGCCGCCCCACTTCCGTTAAACACCACGCGCACCTGATCAATCGGTTTCCCGACAATTTCCAGCGCATTCAGCAGCGCCGCCCCCGAAATAATTGCCGTCCCGTGCTGGTCGTCGTGAAACACCGGAATCTTCATCGTCCTCTTCAGCGTCTCTTCGACATAAAAGCATTCCGGCGCCTTGATATCTTCCAGGTTGATTCCGCCAAACGTCGGCTCCAGTAACTGGCACACCTTGATCACATCGTCGGGATTCGTCGTACCCACTTCCAGATCAAACACATCCACGTCCGCGAATCTCTTGAATAGCACTCCTTTTCCTTCCATCACCGGTTTTCCGGCCAACCCCCCGATGTTCCCCAGTCCCAGCACCGCCGTCCCGTTTGACACCACGGCAACAAGGTTTCCTTTCGCCGTATATTTGTATACGTCGTTCGGCTCCTTGGCGATTTCCAGGCATGGTTCGGCAACTCCCGGCGTATAGGCCAGGCTCAGGTCCCGTTGTGTCCGGCAAGGTTTTGTCGGCGTTACTTCGATCTTTCCCGGTCGCGCCCCAAAGTGATAGGCAAGCGCCTCTGATTTCTTGATCGTCATAGTAATTCTCCTGACCGCAGGCCTGCAGGTTCCGTGTGGGCGAAACTCTCCCTCTGGCATTGCCGCACGTACCGCTCCAAACTGGACCCGCAAGCTCCTCTTTAACCCACTGACTATGAATGCCTTAGCGAGGCCTTGCAGCCTGCCCCTGCGCTTCCTCTTCTCCCTTGCGTGCTCCCGCGCACTCTTGAGCACTTCCGCGCATCCTTCCTCGAGGCCACCGCATAACTGGTTTTCAGGGGGTCGGAGCTTCAGCTCCGACATCAACCGGCCAGTAAAGCCGGGCTTCAGCCCCTGAGGAAACTCTTCTCCCTCTCGGTTCTGTTTGTAACAAGAGCCCTACCATTCTCCCGTGCTCAGAAACTCGTGAATTGACTTCGCTGCCCGCCGCCCCGCTCCCATCGCCAGGATTACCGTCGCCGCTCCCGTAACAATGTCCCCGCCCGCAAACACCCCCTTACGCGAGGTTCGCTGGGATTCACCATTGGCCTCGATATATCCCCACTTGTTCGTTTTCAATCCCGGCGTTGTGGACTGAATCAGCGGGTTCGCCGAAGTTCCTGTCGCAATAACCGCCACCTGCAACGGAATCTCAAACTCGGAGCCTTCAATCACGATCGGCCGTCGTCTTCCAGAGGCATCCGGTTCGCCCAGTTCCATTTGCACGCACCGTGCCCCCTTTAGCCATCCTTTTCCATCGTCGAGGAACTCCACCGGGTTTGTCAGCACACGAAACTCGATTCCTTCCTGCTTTGCGTGTTTCACTTCCTCGATTCGCGCTGGCATTTCCGTCTCGCTGCGCCGGTAAATCACGTAAGCCTTCTCCGCGCCCAGCCGTCGCGCCGATCGAATCGCGTCCAGCGCCGTGTTTCCTCCGCCGATCACCGCCACGTGCTTCCCATGCAAATCCAACATGGGCTCGTCGTACGTCGGAAATTCGTACGCGTGCATCAGGTTGATGCGCGTCAGAAACTCGTTCGCCGAATACACTCCGTTCAGGTGTTCCCCCGGAATATTCAGGAATACCGGCAGCCCCGCTCCGGTCGCGATGAACACTGCGTGGTAGCCTTCTTCTTCAAACAGTTCGTCGATGGCCACCGTTTTCCCGACCACCACGTTAGTTTCAAACTCGACTCCCATTTCCCGCATCTTGTCGATTTGTTCGCGAATCACCTGTTTGGGCAGCCGGAATTCCGGAATCCCATACACCAGCACCCCGCCGATCTCATGCAGCGCTTCGAACACATGCACCTTGTGTCCTTTTTGCACCAGGTCGCCTGCAGCGCTCAACCCTGCCGGCCCGCTTCCCACAATCGCTACTTTCTTCCCCGTCGCCGGTGCATTCGGCGCCATCGACGCTCCCATGCGCTGTTCATAATCCGCCACAAAGCGTTCCAGGTAGCCAATTCCCAGCGATTCCACCTTCTTGTGCAGCAGGCACGCTCCCTCGCAATGGTCTTCCTGCGGGCATACGCGGCCCGTGATCGCCGGCAGCACATTGTCCTCGCGAACCTTCGCCGCCGCTCCCAGATAATCCCCCGCCACGATCAACTTCACAAACTCTTTCACCTTCACTCCAACCGGGCACTGTTCCATGCACGTTGCTTTCGCGCATTCCAGGCAGCGCAGCGCCTCTTGCCTCGCCAACTCCGTCGAGTACCCCAGGTTCACTTCCGTAAAATTCATCACCCGCAGCTCCGCCAGCTGTTCCGGCATCTGCTGCCGCGGCACTTTCATCCGTTCTTTCAGTGTCAGCGGATTCGCGCTGGGCTCTTTCACCGGGCTCATGGCTTCACTCCTCCCACGAGGCACGTGGACTCCTCAGCGCTTTCGCCTCCGCCTCTCTGCCGGCTCTGATACTCCTCCAGCGACCGCTTTTCCTGTTCGCGGTATGTCCGGTTCCTCTGCATCAACACCTCGAAATTCACTTCGTGCGCGTCAAATTCAGGCCCGTCCACGCACGCAAACTGGCTTTTTCCTCCCACCAGCACGCGGCACCCTCCGCACATCCCCGTCCCGTCAATCATGATCGGATTCAGGCTCACCACCGTGTGAATTCCTTTTTCGCGCGTCAAGTCCGCTACCGCTTTCATCATCGGCACCGGACCCACCGCCAGCACCAGCCGAATGTCCCCCTCCGAGGCCAGCAATTCCCGCAATCTGTCCGTCACCAGACCCTTTTGCCCGTAACTCCCGTCATCCGTCGTCACGTACAACGCATCACTGACCGCTCTCATCTCTTCTTCCAAAATCACCAGGTCCCGGTTCCTGCCTCCCAATATCGTCAATATGCGATTCCCCGCGCGCTTCAGCGCCACCGTCGTCGGGTAGGCCAGCGCTGTCCCCACTCCGCCTCCCACAATCACCACCGTCCCGAATTTCTCAATCTTCGATGGCTTTCCGAGGGGACCCACCACGTCCAGAATCCCGTCGCCCTCCTTCAGCGCATTCAACTGATACGTCGTTTTACCTACAGACTGCACCACCAGCGAAATCGTGCCTCGTTTGCCGTTTGCGCTTTCAATCGTCAGCGGAATGCGCTCCCCGTGCTCATCCAGCCGCAAAATCACGAATTGCCCCGCTTGATGCTTCCTTGCGATCCGCGGGGCCTCGATCAGAAATCGCTTGATGCCCGGCGCGATAAACTCCGCTCCCAGTATCTTGAACATGCTCACCCCTTTTCGGTCTGTTCTTTACTGCGCACAACTCACCCATTCTCCCAGCACTTGCCCGCAGGAAAATGTGACGCGCTACACAGCGATTTTTTCCTTTTCCACCCCAACCGGCGGCGCAATCTCCGTTCCTGCCCCGCCTCCTACCGCGGCGGCCATGTATTCGGGCGCCGTGATGATCGCTCGCCGTCCCCCAGCCTCCAGAAATCGTAAGGCGGCCTCCACTTTTGGCCCCATGCTTCCGGCCGCGAACTCGCCCTGCTTCAGGTATGCTCGCGCCTCTTCCCAACTCAGGTGAAATAACGGTTTCTCGTTCTCTTTCCCGAAATGCAGGTACGCATGCGTGACCCCAGTGGAAAACACCAGTAGTTCGGCTCCCAGGTCCGTTGCCAGCAATGCCGAGCAGCGGTCCTTATCGATCACCGCTTCGCTCCCTTTCAGTTGGCCTGCTCGCCGCACCACCGGAATTCCTCCGCCGCCCGCTGCAATCACCACGAACCCCGCATCCAGGCATGCCCGGATGGCATCCAGTTCGTGAATCCGTTGTGGGTGTGGTGATGCCACCACGCGCCGCCAGCCTCTTCCCGAATCCTCCACCATCTTCCATCCCAGCCGCTCTTCGCGCTGCGCCGCCTCCTCTTTTATGTAGAACGGCCCGATCGGTTTGTCCGGCCTCAGAAACGCCGGATCATTCGCATCCACAATCACCTGCGTGATCATGCTCACCACTTTTTGCGGAACTCCCGCTTCCTGCAGGATGTTATCCAGGGTCTGTTGCAACAGGTAGCCAATCGATCCTTCCGTCTCCGCATCGCACACGTCCAGGTGCTGCGTTGGCAACACGTCACTCGCCAGTTCCGAACGCAGCAGCGCCTCCCCCACCTGTGGCCCATTTCCGTGCGTCAGCACGATGCGAAATCCTTGCCGCAAAATCGCCGCGATTCCCCGGCATGTCTCTCTCGCGTGGGCTTGTTGTTCCTCGAACGTCCCACTTTCCTTCGCCCGCTTCAGCGAGTTCCCGCCAATTGCAACCACTGCTATCGGTTTCATGGCTATGCCTGCCTCGCTTTCCTTGCTTCCTGCCCTGCCAGTACCGCCAGCAGGATCGCCTTGTGCACGTGTAGCCGGTTTTCCGCTTGTTCCAGCGCCACCGACTGCAGCCCATCCAGCACTTCGTCCGTTACCTCTTCGCCTCGATGAGCCGGCAGGCAGTGCATAAACAGCGCGTCCGGCGGTGCCATATCCATCAGCGTTTCATTTACCTGGTACGCCGCAAACACCCGCTGCCGCTCCTCGTTTTCCTTCTCCTGCCCCATGCTGGTCCAAACGTCCGTGTACACCGCATCCGCCGTGCTCAGCACTTCCTTCGGATCGTGCACCACCTCAATTTCCGCTCCCGTGCGGGACGCATCGGCCCGCGCTTCCGTCAGCATGTCCGCATCGGGCTCGTACCCTGGCGGGCACGCAATCGTCAGATGCAGTCCCACCTTTCCCGCCGCGTGCGCCAGCGAGTGCGCCACATTGTTTCCGTCACCCACGTACACCAAATGCAGTCCCTTCAGCTCTCCTTTCGCTTCTCGCAGCGTCATCAAATCGGCTATCGCCTGGCACGGATGCACGAGGTCTGTCAGCGCATTGATGATCGGTATGTTCGCCTGAAACGCCATCTCCTCCAGCAATTTCTGCGAAAATGTCCGCACGATCAGCACGTCCACCCAGCGCGACAAGTTCCGCGCCACATCTTTTACGCTCTCTCGCTTTCCCAGCCCGATATCTCCCGGCGCCAGGTACACGGCGTGCCCGCCCAGTTGTTCAAATCCCACTTCAAACGTCACGCGTGTCCGCAGCGACGGTTTCTCGAAAATCAGCGCCGCCATCTTGCCCTGCAGCGCAATCACGAAAGCTTCGGGGTGTGCCTTCACCTCTTCTGCCAGGTTCAGCAGCGCCTCCATCTCCGAAATGGTGATGTCATGCAGCGACAGGAAATCCCGCTTGTGCCCTCCCATCGCTGGTTTCAGATGCCATGGATATACGCTCGGAAAGGGAACAGCTTGCCGTGCTCGAAACATGAGCGCCTCCTTCCTTCTTCCTTCAACCCATCTCAAAAGGTCTCCCGGGAGGGCACTTCTCTTTTCTCCGTCATCCCGAGCGAAGTGACCCGGTTCTTTCTTCGCGTCGTTCTTTGGCGCGCCGGGTCACGTAGCGAGGGATCCCTCTTCGCTCCGTGCGTCTTGGCTTCCAACTGAGCCCTCACCGTCGTTACCGGGCTCCTTTCTTTAGGAGGCCGGGGCTTCCAGCCCCGGCGTAAGGCTTCCAAACCCAATGGGCTTCAGCCCCTGAAGATTAAAGTTCTCCACTGTTTCCTTTCCTTACGCCAGCGTTGCCGCCGCATGTTGGTTCACGAAATCCCGGATCACTTCCGCAAGTTTGCTCGGGCCCCGTTCCGCCACTTCATACGTCACGCGCAACGACGGCTGCGGAATCGAGATGAGGTGCCGCAGGTCAATCGGCGTCGCGATCAGCACAAAGTCGCACGGCGTCCGCCGGATGGTCTCTTCCAGCTCCGCCAGTTGCTTCTCGCTGTACCCCATCGCCGGCAGCACCGCGCCCACGTGCCCAAATTTCCCAAACGTGTCTCGAATGCTTCCGACCGCATACTGCCGCGGGTCCACCAGTGTCGCCCCCGCTCGCCGCGCCGCGATCACTCCCGCACCGAACGCCAATTCCCCGTGCGTCAATGACGGCCCGTCTTCGATCACCAGCACTTTTGCCCCGCGCAACCGTTCCGCTTGCTCGACTTTCACCACCGAATCCGTCTCGATCACGCGCGCCTGCGGATTCCGCTGCCGCACATTCTTCCGCACCGTCTCCACCGCTTCCTGGAATGCCGAATCCACTTTGTTGATCACCACCACATTCGCCCGCAGCAGGTTCACTTCCCCCGGGTGATACAGCACTTCGTGCCCCGCGCGGTGTGGATCCGTCACCACGATCTCCAGGTCCGGCTTCAAAAACGGCGTATCGTTGTTCCCGCCGTCCCAGATGATTACGTCCGCTTCCTTCTCCGCTTCCTTCAAAATCGCCCCGTAATCCGCTCCGGCGTACACGACCGTCCCCCTCTGCACGTGTGGTTCGTATTCCTCGCGTTCCTCGATCGTGCACTTCTGCCTGTCCATGTCCGCCAGTTCCGCAAACCGCTGCACTTTCTGCCTCGTCAAATCTCCGTACGGCATCGGGTGCCGCATCGCCACCACTTTCAGTCCTTGCTCCTTCAACAGTTCCGCCACGCGTCGCGACACCGGGCTCTTCCCGCATCCCGTTCTCGTCGCGCACACAGACACCACCGGCACCTTCGCCTTCAACATCGTTTTTTCCGCGCTCAGTAGCAGGAAATCCGCTCCCGCGGCCAGCACCCGCGATGCCAGGTGCATGACGTTCACGTGCGCGATGTCGCTGTAGGAAAACACCGCCACACTTGCGTGCTCTTCCTTGATCAATCGTTCCAGCTCTTCTTCCGCCACGATCGGAATTCCTTCGGGATATAGCGGCCCCGCCAGTTCCGCGGGATACTTCCTCCCCGCAATGTCTGGAATTTGTGTGGCCGTGAATGCCACCACGTGGCTCCAGGAATCGTCCCGGTAGCACATGTTGAAGTTATGGAAATCACGTCCTGCTGCCCCTACGATCACAATCCGATTCTGCATATTTGCCTCCGGCGAGGTGTCCCTGAGGACAGGAGTGGAAGGCCCAAAGTTCTGAAGAAGCGAGTACGACAGGGAAGGAAGTGCAAGCCGAGCGCCACCTTCTATAAGCAATTCCGAATAGTAACTATCAACTTTTTCTATGACATCCAAAGCTCTCGCGCGCCCCACGCCTGCCCATCTGCGAAAACTAACTCAAACCGCTCCCCTATCCTGCGTCAACTCACCCAGCCCTCTCCGTCCCTCCCTTCTCCCATATCCCACACTCCAAAGGAGATACGCCGCCACCCCACCCTTGTAGCGCCGGCATCTTGCCGGCTCCGCCGCTTGTTTTTTCCCTCGCACCAATCCCCACCACTCGTCATTCCGAACGGAGTCTGCGGAGTGAGGAATCCCTCCTGGGTTTGACCTTCTCCTCGGGTGCCCCACGGGCCGCTGCCGCACGTGGGTTCTTGGGGCGCAATCGTCCGTCGTTCCTAGGGTCGCCTCTTTTCTTCCTGATATCTGATCGCTGATATCTGATATCCCCTCCCAAGCGGCGCGATTTGCACCTGGGTTTCTTTCTCTCACCACAACCCACCACTCGTCATTCCGAGCGGAGTCTGCGGAGCGAGGAATCCCTCTTTTCTTGGGGTTCTCCGTGTAGGGGCCGCCTTCTGCTTGCCCGCCGTAGGAGGGAGGCGGTCCGCCAACTAAGCCACGTCTCAATCCAACCTTTTGGCACGCGTCGGTCGTTCCTAGGGTCGCCTCTTTGCTTCCTGATATCTGATCGCTGATATCCGATATCCCTTCCCAAGCGTCGCGAATTGCACCTGGGTTTCTTTCTCTCACCACAACTCACCACTCGTCATTCCGAGCGGAGTCTGCGGAGCGAGGAATCCCTCTTTTCTTGGGGTTCTCC
>Ga0187801_10000017_pt1 | contig 32005 bp, 30 predicted proteins | sample NC_wetland_sal_i_10_FD_132465 | JGI IMG/M metagenome (GOLD analysis project Ga0187801, IMG submission 132465) | Wetland sediment microbial communities from Neuse River Estuary, North Carolina, USA - Control_1 | ecosystem: Environmental > Aquatic > Freshwater > Wetlands > Sediment | place: USA...
GCAATGCCAACCTTCGTCTTACTTTGCGGCCAGCCATCTTGCGCACCGGAGATAGGAGCGATGCCCGGCGACGGCCACCAGCCAAAAGGCCGCGAGGCGGCTAGGATGCCGCCTGGAATGCGCTAAAACAGCGAGCCGGCCGGCCGCCGCGAGCCCGCGTTTTTCGGGCGGGGCCTCGTGACCGCTGGCTAAAAAGACAGCAAGATAGCGGGCCATTAGCGGGCTGGCGGCGGCCACGGTCCAGGGAGACACGATGATGCGTGAGATCGGTCATTTCGTCGGCGGCAAAATCGTCAATGGTACGTCAGGCCGGTTCGGCGACGTGTTCGATCCCAATACCGGCGAGGTTCAGGCCAAGGTCGCGCTCGCCAGTAAGACCGAGGTGGAAAGGGCGATCGCCAATGCCGAGGCCGCCTTTCCGGGATGGGCCGCGACTAATCCCCAGCGCCGTGCCCGCGTGATGTTCAAGTTCCTGGAACTGATCCAGAGCGAGTACGACGATCTGGCCCGCCTGCTCTCCTCCGAGCACGGCAAGATCTTCGCGGATTCCAAGGGCGACATCCAACGCGGGCTCGAGGTCGTGGAATTCGCCTGCGGGATTCCACACCTGATGAAGGGTGAATTCACCGAGGGCGCCGGACCCGGCATTGATCTTTTCTCCATGCGCCAGCCGCTCGGCGTTGTCGCCGGCATTACCCCGTTTAATTTCCCGGCGATGATTCCGCTGTGGAAGTGCGCACCGGCGATCGCTTGCGGCAACACTTTCATTCTCAAACCGTCCGAACGCGACCCTTCGGTGCCGCTGCGGATCGCCGAACTCTTTCTCAAGGCTGGGCTGCCGGAAGGCGTGCTCAACGTCGTCAACGGCGACAAGGAAGCGGTCGACGCGCTGCTGACCGATCCGCGCGTAAGGGCGATCGGCTTCGTCGGTTCATCCGCGATCGCCGAGTATATTTTTGCGACCGGCACCTCGCATGGCAAACGCGTCCAATGCTTTGGCGGCGCCAAGAACCACATGATCGTGATGCCCGATGCCGACATGGACCAGGCCGTCGATGCCTTGATCGGCGCCGGCTACGGCTCCGCCGGAGAGCGCTGTATGGCGGTGTCGGTCGCCGTCCCAGTCGGCAAAAAGACGGCCGACACGCTGGTGCAAAAACTCATTCCACGGGTTGAGGGCTTGAAGATCGGCCCGGCCAGCGACCCTCAGGTCGACTACGGGCCCATGGTCACGCGCGACCTTCTCAACAAAGTCAAAGGTTATATCGAGGAGGGCATCAAGGAAGGCGCCAAGCTTGTCGTTGATGGACGCAATTTCAAGCTGCAGGGCTACGAGAACGGCAATTTCATGGGCGGCTGTCTGTTCGACGAAGTCAGGCCGAACATGCGCATCTACAGGGAAGAGATTTTCGGCCCGGTGCTGTCGGTGGTGCGCGCCAAAGATTATGAAGAGGCGCTGCGGCTACCGTCCGAGCATGAATACGGCAACGGCGTCGCCATCTTCACGCGCGACGGCGATACCGCGCGCGATTTCACGAGCCGGGTGCAGGTCGGCATGGTCGGGATCAATTTCGCGATCCCGGTGCCGCTCTCCTATTACACCTTCGGCGGCTGGAAGCGCTCGGGCTTCGGCGATCTCAATCAGCACGGGCCCGATGCGGTGCGCTTCTACACCAAGACCAAGACCGTGACGGCGCGCTGGCCATCGGGCACCAAGGAAGGCGCCGAATTCGTCATTCCGACGATGCGGTGACGGCAGCGTGGCTGCGCTGCCGGTGACCGGATCTAGTGCTCCGCGGACGGGGAGCTTGCGGCCGAATCTGGTGCGTCGCTCGAGGCGGGCTTTGCTTCATCGCTCGAGGCCGGCTTGGCTGCCTCCGGAGAACCCGATCGCGCGATCCTCTGGCCGAGATAGCGTGGTACGACGATGCGCTCGCCTTCCGACAAGGCCGCGCCCTCGGACTTCCGATTGATCTGAGCGACCGCCCACGCCGGCACATGGTAGTTCGCCGCGAGTGCTTGCAGCGTCTCGCCGCCATGCGCGGAGACCGCTGTACCGGAGTCCCATAATTCGATCGGGCCGGTGGCGGCAAACACGATTCGCAGCGGCACGGCCTCCCCTTCTCCGCCGGCACCCATGGATCTGACCTTGGCGGCCAACAGCTCCTGGATACGACTGAATTTGTCGAGATTGACGTGAATGATTTCGCTGCGATCCTTCAGATTGTAGCTGGCGTAATGCCCGTGGAAGCCGGGACCGGGCGGCAGATCGCCGCCGCCGAGGATGTTCGAAGACTGATACAGATTGATGTAGCGGTGCACATTCGCCGGGATGGTGTCGCCGCCGCGATTAGGATCGTACGTGATCAGCAGGCTCACCGGGACACGCGCCGCGCCGAGCGCTTGGGCGAATTCAACAGCGGAGTTACCGCCAATCGAATGGCCAACCACGGCGACGGGCTTGGGATCACGCCGATAATCGCTGATCGCCTGATCGGCTACGCCGCGCCAGCTCGCGTGTGAGTAGTTGCCGGCGGCGATGCCGCTGCGATTGATGCGTTGCGCCAGTTCGTCCATGCCCCAATCGATCTGCGGGATCAGCCCGTAGAACAGATAGGCGCGTCCGTGAACGGCTTGCTCGGCGTCAGCCCTCGTGTTGAAACATGCCGAAATGACGATCGCCGCCAAGATGGCTAGCAAGACGGATGCAGTTTTCTTGCGTTGGACCATGAGTTTCCCGAGTTTGATGGATGAATCGACCGCGAGATGCTATCGATCGGGCTATACACACCGCGGAGCGCTGGCCCCCAATCGCGCTTTAGCCGACACTTCGAGTGCGAAATTTGCCCCAGGACCGCGCCAAATGCCACCAATACTGGGAGAAATTGTGGCCCAATACGGTTGGCTGAAAGTTCCTCATCGCCAGCGACGTTGCTGGCCGCGATTACTTGCTTGAACCCATGACATTTCTCAAAAAACTAATGAGCGGCCAACTCGCCCTCTGGTGCACCTTCTGGCTTATAGGAGCTCCGCTTACCTTTCTTTGGTGTGTGAGCGGAACCTGCAGCGTCATAGGGTGCGGAATTCGGGAGTCGGAGATCGAAGGAATTCTGCTGGCGTTATTCGCGCTATTGAGCGTCATTCTTCCATTCCTGTCGATTGCGATATGGCGAAGCGCATCGAAATACCCTCGGCAGACATGGCCGCAAACGCTTCTCGCAGCAGGCGCCAAGCTTTGTGTAACCGTATTTGGATTGCTTGCTCTTGTCGGTTTGGCGGTGCTTCTCTACATCGCCTATTACATGTTCATATACCCCGCCCTCAACACTGGCTGATCTGCGTCCCTTTTCAGTTCGCATCGCGCGCAAGGCGCGCAGTGATGTTATTGTGTTCTTGCAAGAAGCTTTCCAATTCTATTAATCAAGTCGGCAGGCGATCATTGGGGGTTGCAAATGTCACGCCTTGGCACGGTTTTGGCGCTCATCGGCATCGGCCTGACATTCTCGGCCTGCGGTTACAACACAATCCCGACACTGCAAGAACAGGCAAAAGCGCGCTGGTCGGACGTCCAGAACCAGTATCAAAGGCGCGCCGATTTGATCCCGAATCTGGTCGCGACGGTGCAGGGATATGCGGCGCAGGAAAAAAGCGTTTTGACCGCCGTGGTCGAGGCGCGCGCCAAAGCGACGCAAATAACGGTGAATGCTTCCGATCTCACCGATCCCGAAAAACTCAAAGCCTTCCAGGATGCCCAGGCGCAACTGACCGGCGCCCTCGGTCGTTTGCTGGCGGTTTCGGAGAACTATCCGGACCTTAAATCCAATGCCAATTTCCTCGCGCTGCAATCGCAGCTGGAAGGTACTGAGAACCGCATCGCGGTGGCGCGGCGCGACTATATCGATGCGGTGCGGGCCTATAACACCGCGCTGCGCACCTTTCCGACCGTAATCTGGGCCAAGACGGCATTTTCCGGCGAGAAGCCGATGGCGGAATTCACGGCAAACGAAGGTTCGGACAAGCCGCCCACAGTGAAATTCTGAAATTCTAAAAGTCCGCCGCCGTGAGACGCGCCCCTATATTGGCTGCCGCAGTCGTTCTTGGTATTGCGACTCTTGTTGCTTTCGCCCTCGATTATCCGACGCTGACCGGCCGCGTGGTCGATCAGGCCAATGTCATCACCGTGCAAAGCCGCGGCGCGCTCGAAACAAAGCTCAAGGAGCTTGAGGATAAATCCAGCATTCAGCTCGTCGTCGCGACGGTGAAGTCGCTGCAGGGCAGCGACATCGAGACTTATGCCAACGGACTGTTTCGATTCTGGAAACTTGGCCAGGCGCAGAAAAATAACGGCGTGCTGCTCCTCGTCGCGCCGGCGGAACATAAGGTCCGCATTGAAGTCGGCTACGGCCTCGAAGGCACGCTGACCGATGCGCTATCCTCGGTCATCATCGCGAGCGCCATCATACCGCGCTTTAAGGCGGGAGACTTTTCTGGCGGAATCGAACGCGGCGTCGACGGCATCATCAATGTGCTCAGCGGCGACAGCGCCGGCTGGCAAGCCAAAGTCGACGTCCGGCGCGAAGACGCCTCGGCTGATTTCGACAAGCTATTTCCGATCCTATTCTTCTTCTTGGTGATCTTCATCTGCTGGTATCTCATTCACCATGCCGGCGATGGGCCGACCGGGCGCGGCACAGGCCGAAGGCGCGGCGCGCCGATCCTCATTCCCTATGGCGGACCCGGCTGGGGCTCGGGATGGGGCGGCGGCGGATTTGGGGGCGGATTCGGCGGCGGCTTCGCCGGCGGAGGTGGATCGTCAGGCGGCGGCGGCGCATCCGGGAGCTGGTGATGGGGTTGACGAGTGACGATCATGCCGCTGTTGCCGCCGCGATCCGCGAGGCGGAGAAACGCACCTGCGGACAAATCGTTTGTGTGCTTGCACATGCTTCATCGGCCTATGCCCACGTTCCCATTTTGTGGTCGAGCCTGTTAGCGCTTTTCACGCCTTGGCCGCTGATCTATTTCACACCCTGGAGCGTGCAGCGCATTTTCCTGGCGCAGCTCATCGTCTTCCTCGTTGCGGCTCTCGCATTCTCCTGGGCGCCATTGCGTATCCTACTTGTGCCGCGTGCGGTGCAGCGCGCCCGCGCCCACCGCGCCGCCCTCGAGCAGTTCGTCCTGCGCGGGATTAGCCGCACGCGCAATCGCTGCGGCGTGCTGATTTTCGTGTCGTTGGCCGAGCACTACGCGCGCATCGTTGCCGATGAAGGGGTGGCGCAAAAAGTGGATGCGTCGGAGTGGCAGGCAGCGATCGATGCGCTGACGATGCACATGCGCGAAGGCCGTATCGCTGCGGGTTTTATTGTGGCAATCGAACGCTGCGGCGCGGTCCTGGCAGAACACGCTCCACCGGACGGCTCGGCCAATGAGCTGCCGGATCGACTCTATGTGATCTAGCGCAACTGGGCAGCACGTTACCGCTGCCGGACTTCTCAGCGTCGCAGCACGCCGCCGAGCGCTCCGCGCACGACCGCCTTGCTGATCGTACCCGCTGTCTTGCTGCCGGTCGATTTGGCCAATTCCGCCGCGACCTGGGTCGCCATGCCAGCGGCAACGGCGCGGACGACATTGCGCGCCATGGATTGCGATGTGGTGAGCGGCTTGCCGCGGCTGCGGCCGATACCGAAGACATTGCGGAATTTGTCGCCGATCCGGTGAAACATACCGGTCGCCGCAGGCGCCGGAGCGCCCGATCCTTCTGGAGCCGCCGGCGTGGGTGCGCTGCCGGGTGCCGCACCCGCCGGTGCCGCACCGCCGGCAAGACGCCGCTGCAATATCTCAAACGCCGAAATCGGATCGACGCGGGTGTCGTATTTGCCTTTAAGGGGACTGTTCGAGATCACCGCCTTGCGTTCATCAGGCGTGATCGCCCCGATCCGCGCCGATGGCGGACGAATATTCGTACGCTCGACCATGGTCGGCGTTCCGGCGGCCTCAAGAAACGATACCAGTGCCTCGCCCTTGGCCAATTCCATGATGACCTGCGCGGTATTGAGCTTGGGATTGGGCCGGAACGTTTCGGCCGCCGCCCTGACCGCCTTTTGATCGCTGGGCGTAAAGGCGCGCAACGCGTGCTGCACGCGGTTACCGAGTTGCGCCAACACCTTGTCAGGAACGTCGACCGGGTTTTGAGTGACGAAATAGACGCCAACTCCTTTGGAGCGGATCAAACGCACGACTTGTTCGACTTTGTCGAGCAGTTCCTTCGGTGCCTCGTTAAAGAGAAGGTGCGCTTCATCGAAAAAGAAAACGAGCTTCGGCTTCGGCGGATCGCCGATCTCGGGCAGTTTTTCGAACAGTTCCGATAGCAGCCAAAGCAGGAAGGTTGCGTAGAGCCGCGGGCTCGACATCAACTTGTCGGCAGCGAGCACATTGATTGTGCCGCGGCCGTTCGGCGCTACCCGGATTAAGTCATCGATGACCAGCGCCGGCTCGCCGAAGAAATTCGTGCCGCCCTGGTTTTCGAGTACCAGCAATTGCCGCGCGACGGCGCCGACCGCGCTTGCCGCAACATTGCCATAGCGGCTGCTGATCTCTTTGGCGTTCTTCGACAGATAGCTGAGCAATTCGCGCAGATCCTTGAGATCGACGAGGCCTTTTCCATCGGTCGCCTTGATTTCGGGATCGTCGTCCGCGAAGCGGAAGGCGATATTGATGATGCCTTCCTGCACGTCGTTCAGGTTGAGCACGCGCGAGACCAGAAGCGGACCCATCTCGAAGACGGTGGCGCGGATCGGATGCCCTTGCTCGCCAAATAGATCCCAGAACACCACGGGAAATTCTTCCGGCTCGTAGTCAAAACCCATGTCCTTGGCGCGCTTTATCAGTTCCGGTTTAGCGTCGCCGCGCATGGCAATGCCGGAGAGATCGCCTTTAATGTCGGCGGCAAAAACCGGGACGCCGGCACGCGAAAATCCTTCAGCAAGCACCTGCAAAGACACGGTCTTGCCGGTGCCGGTTGCGCCAGTCGCGAGGCCATGACGATTGGCGAGCGCGAGCGCGAGAAACTGATCGTGGTCACCCTTGCCCACAAAGATCATGCCGTTGCGGTCAGGACTGCTCATGACTTTGTCCCTTATCAAATCGCGTCTCTGCGGCGTTAACGTCGTCGTCCGATGGAAATTCGACGCCGACAAAACATACCGCCCGGTTATATCCCTCGATCATCCGCCATTGCGCAATCGTGTGTGTAGAATACAAGATGCGACCTAATGCATATTGGCGCAACCCAACGGCTGGTCAGTGAGCAGCCTTTTGCATGATTACGTCCATGTGCAGCGGGCCGAGTAGACGCAGCGCGATAGCCGCCGGTCTGCTCCTATCGCTTGCAGCCGCAGGTGCGTGCACCAGTACGTCACAGCTCGCATCCCCGCCAAGCGAGCAAGCTGCGGCCTCGCCGCCTCCGACCCCGCCACCCCCGCAGCCGCCGCCGATCGACGTTGCCGGCCGCTGGCGGCTCGCCGCGGCAAGCGGCGCCTGCTTGATGACACTAGCCGCCACGCCGGGCGTGGCCGAAGGAACGATCGCGCCCGCCGGAGGATGTCCGGGAAATTTCTTTACCAGTCGCAAATGGACCTTCGAGCATGACAAGCTGATCATTCGCGACCACAAAAGCGAGGCTTTGGCCGAGTTTTCATTCTCTGCCGGCCGCTTCCAGGGGCAAGCAACCGGCGGCGAGTCCGTTACGCTTGCCAGGCCATAGCTTTTCTCACCGTTTTAGAACAAAGGAGAATTCATGCCGGAATATCAGCTCTACTGCTTCGCCCAATCCGGGAACGCTTATCGCGCCGCACTCATGCTCAATCTAATCGGCGCCGATTGGCAGCCCGTCTTCGTCGATTTTTTCAAGGGAGGCGAGACGCGCACCCCGAAATATCGCGCCGAGGTCAACGAAATGGGCGAAGTCCCAGTGCTCGCACACGGCACGAGAAAATTGAGCCAATCAGGAGTGATTCTTACTTACCTCGCCGAACGTAGCGGCCGTTTCAAGCCGGACGGAGAAGATGCTCGGCTCGAGGCGCTACGCTGGATCATTTTCGACAATCAGAAAGTGAACGGATTCCTGGGACCGTACCGGTTCCTGAAAAACTTCGCGCGCCCGGCCGGCGATCCGGCGGTCTTAGCCTTTTTGAAGGGTCGCATCGACGGCAATCTCGGGATCGTCGATCAGCGGCTTGCGAAGGCGCCGTTCATGCTGGGCAATCAACCGACCATCGTCGATATCTCACTCGCCGGTTATCTTTATTATCCGGCGGAAGAGTTCGGCTTCGACATCGCCGCGCAGTTCAAGAACATCGGCGCCTGGCGCGATCGCATGCAGGCATTGCCCGGTTGGGCGCATCCTTATGACTTAATGCCCGGCCATCCGCTGTAGCTGTAAACGACATGCAATTGGCTCGAGGGCCGCTCAATTGGTGAGGCCGGCACTAAGCAGGACCAGCCCTAAAGCGGAATGTCGAGGGCTTTAGGAACCGGCTTCGGCATCGGTGATGCCGCCGGCGGCGAAGGCGCGGCGGCGACGCTCGGTTGGGCGGCGGTCGCAGGCGGCGGCGAAGCTGGCGGCGGTAGGCTAGTCGCCGCGGCGGGCGCGCTGACGGTTGGCGCTGGTGCGGCCAGTGGTTTTGCGACCGACGCCGCTGGCGCGGTCGAAGCGTTCGCGGCGGCGGCCGGTGCCGGCGCAGCAGGTGGTGCGGCAGCTGGCGGCGCAGCAGACGATGGCGAAGCCGATGAGACTGGCGCAGGCGCCGCTGGCGCCGCCTGGGCCGGTGGCTGGGGCTGCGCCGGCTGAGGCGCGGCCGGTGCCGGCCGCACAGCAGATCGAACCGGCTGCCCCGCTGGCGGGCTGGCCGACGCCGGTGGGTTCGCGGATGAGTTCGCGCCCTTGAGCGCCGAGTTCGCTGGCGCTTGGGGCTGCGGCGGCCGCGCCACGGCCTGCTGCTCGGTCGGCGGCGAAGCTTGCGATGACTGCGGCTCTGGCTCGTTGGCGTATTTCGCCAGCAGCGCGCTGGCCGCCGCGATCAGCTTCGCTCCGTCGATCTTTTGCTCCTTAACTTCCTTGCACCAGGCATCGATGACGGGTTCGGTCGCCTTGCGCCAGCGCGCCACCGCTTCAGGCAACAGCGTCACGATCAAATCACCGCGCTCGACGACCATATTGGCGACAGCGGCGGCTTGCTGATCCCACATCGCGCCCGCCATCGCGGCAGCAACTTGACCGGAATTGCTGTCGATCACGCTTTTCAGTTCGCGCGGCAGCCGATCGTAGCTCGCTTTGTTCATCGCCAGCACGTAAGTCCTCGCACTCGGCGAATGACCAGAAAACTCGGTGTGGAAGCGGAGCAAATCATTCAATCGCAGCGATGGCACGAGGTGCCATGGATCGAGGCAGCCGTCGACGACGTGTTCGGTAATTGCGACCGGAAGCTGCGCACTTGGCATCATGACCGGATGCGCGCCTAGCGCCCGCATTGCTTCGGCCGCCAGACGCGTCTGCACGTGTAATTTGAGGTCTCTCATATCCTCGGTCGTTCGCACCGGTCGCGTTGCATGGATGACGGCGCTATCCGAGCAAGAAAAACAGATCGTATAAAAGTCCCGGAATTCGTCTTGCAGATTCGCGGCGGCGAAATCGGTCAACGCTTTCGAACTAACCAGCGCGCGCCGCGACGGCAGAAACGGCAGTTCGAAGGTTTCGATTTTGGCAAATCGACCGGGCGTGAGAGTCGGAGCAGTCCAGACGATGTCGGCCGAACCGTCGCGCGCCTGATCGAACAACGCCGCGGGCGCTCCGCCAAGCTGCATTGAGGGAAATATATCGACATGCATCCGGCCGCCGGACTCGGTCTCGATTTTGCGCGCCCAGGGCAGAAGGAATTTATCGTGGACGCCGGATACCGCCGAAAACGAGTGGTGCAGCTTGAGCGTTATTGGCGGCGTATCCGCGCGCGCGAGACGCAGAATCGCGGGAGCGACGGCGGTTCCGATCGACGAAGTCAAAAACGCGCGTCGCGCAATCCGCATCAAACAATGTCCTCGCGACGACCGGCGACTGGCGACTGTTCTGAAACTTTGTTCAATTGAGCCGCGACGGGCGATCAGTTTGCTCGTTTGGCGGCACCGCGCTGCCTCCGACCGCCGGCGACGGCGGCATCGCCTCCCGCGCTCCCTCACGCATCCCCTCCCCCACGGGCTCGCGCGAGCGCTGCTGATAGCGCCGATAGGACAGCCAGCCGAACGGTAGGCTGCCGAGATAGGCAAGCGTGCCAAGCGTGAGCAAAATCCACGGATAGGCGATCAAAAGTCCAATCGACAACACGACGATGACAATCACCGGGCCGACCATTTCGGGCGGGATGCGCGTGCCGACCCTTTTGCCGGAATAAACCGGCAGCCGCGAGATCATCAGAAGCGCAATGACCAAGGTGAAGAACAGCGTCGACCAGATCAAGACGCTCGAGCGCGGCACCCCGAGGAACGTAACGTATATAGGCAGCAGCACCGTAATGGCGCCCATCGGAGCCGGCATGCCGACGAAGAAATTGCTGGCCCAAGCGGGACGATCGGGCTCCTCGGCCATGACATTGAAGCGGGCTAGCCGCAGGCCGCCGCAAATCGCGAACACCATCGCAGCGATCCATCCGGCCGACTTCAGCTCGTGCAGACCCCAAAAGTACAGGACCAGTGCCGGAGCGACGCCGAAATTGACGAAATCGGAAAGGCTGTCGAGCTCAGCGCCAAAGCGCGACGTCCCCTTCAAGAACCGCGCCAGACGGCCGTCGATCCCGTCGAGAATCGCCGCAAATACAATTGCCGCGAGCGCGAGCACATACCGGCCTTCGAAGGCCATCCGGATCGAAGTCAATCCGGCGCACATTGCAAGGAGCGTGACCATATTCGGCGCGAGCGTGCGCACCGGAATGCGGCGGAAGCGCCGGCGGCGTGGGTCACCCGAACTGGGCGATGCTATTGCCATGGCAGCAATATAGCCGCTTGCGCCGGAGCCTGCCATTGGGCCTGCGCGCGCAGGCGGCTATAGGTTTTGCGGCTATAGGTTTAATGGACCGCCACAGAACCCAGCACCGCGCGGAGGGGCGTTCCCCGCCGGTCGCGAACGCGTAATTACACCGTGTTTGTCAGATCGCGCCCGATAGTGCGCATGAATGCCTGCACCCCCATGGGCTTTGCAAACAGAAAGCCCTGAATCAGGTCGAAGCCAAGTTCGCGCGCTCTAAAGAAATCGGCGTAGTTCTCTACCCCGACCGCCACCGTGCGGGCGCCGAATTGATTGGCTGCTCCGACGATATGGCGGCAGAGCGTCTGCTTCGCGCGATCCTGCGCGCAACCAGCCACCAATTCGGGCTCGACCTTGATTTCGACAAACGGAAAATCCCGCAATTGCAGGAGCGCGGTCCATTCGCCGCCAAGGCGGTCAACCGAGATGGCGACCTTGCGTAGTCTGGCTTGTTTAGCTAAGTCACGCGCCGCCCGTAGGTCACGGGCGATCTCACTACCGTCGACTTCGAGAATGAGCCCTTCGAAGGCAGGGTCATCCGGCAGTTGACGACAGAGGTAGTCGAAGGACTTTGGATCGTCGAGAAACGAGATTGGCAGATTGATCGACAAATCCACGGGGCGTTGCTCGGCTGAAAAATAGCGCCAGTCTGCGAGTGCCCGGGCAATGACGAATTGCGACAGCGCCGGCAAAAGCTGCGCCCCCATCCGGGGTATGAAAGAGGCAGGCTGGACGATCCCCAATTGCGGGTGGCGCATGCGAACAAGCGCTTCCGCGCCCCGCAGATCGAGTGTGTGGCTGCCGATTTTGGGCTGGTACCATAGTTCCAGCCAGCCAGCGCCAAACGCTTTGGTTATCTCTTCCGTGGGAGCGCGCAGATCGGAGCTGACGGCACCTGCGCTGTTGTCGCGCCCGCCGGCGATCGAGGTCATCGGTCCGGGCTGGGTTTGAGCAACCGAAGACGAGTGGCTAGGAGCGCCACCGCTCCCCGGATTGACGCCACTCGCGAGCGCGGCCGATACTCGTTGCCGCTCAGAAGACACGTACCGACTCCGCGAACGTTGGCAGGCCCGCAGAGTTATTGGTCTATTTTGTCGCGGACAAGTTCGCGATGCGAAAGTAGTTAAGTGAAAATCTCTATATGACAAAAAACATGCGGGTAATTTCGTGGGCTTGCTATGAGTGATCTTCAACAACCAACAACAGAATTTCGAAGAATGGCAGGCGCCGCAAGCGGCAATTTGGTGGCGACCATTGTCAACCTTTGGCCTTACATTTGGCCGGCGGATCGCCGCGATCTCAAGGCGCGCGTGATCTTCGCCACCGTCCTGCTTTTTGTAGCCAAGCTTGCCACCGTCACCGTACCGTTCACCTTCAAATGGGCGACTGATGCCCTGGCCGGGCGCGGCACAGCACCGGTAGCGCCGGACAATTGGCTCGCTTGGGCGCTCGCGGCGCCGATCGTGATGACGCTCGCCTATGGGGCGACGCGTGTTCTGATGGGGCTTCTCACACAGTGGCGCGACGGCATTTTCGCCAAAGTGGCGATGAATGCGGTGCGCCGCCTGGCGATGCTCACGTTCGAGCAAATGCATTTGTTGTCGTTGCGGTTTCATCTCGAGCGCAAAACCGGCGGATTGACCCGCGTTCTGGAACGCGGCCGCAACGCCATCGAGACGATCGTCCGCATGGTGCTGCTGCAGCTCGCGCCAACGATCGTCGAACTCGTATTGATCGTCGCGGTGCTGCTTCTGCATTTCGACTGGCGCTACGTCGCCGTTATTGCAGCAACCGTTGTTTGCTACATGCTCTTCACCTGGTACGCGACGGAATGGCGTATCAATATTCGCCGCCGAATGAACGAGAGCGACAGCGACGCCAACGCGAAAGCGATCGACTCGCTATTGAATTATGAAACCGTGAAATACTTTTCCGCCGAACGACGCGAGGCCAAGCGCTACGACCGCTCGATGACGCGGTACGAGGATGCGAGCGTGAAGGCTTACGTGTCCCTTGCGGTGCTCAATGCCGGACAAGCGGTCATTTTCACGATCGGTCTGACTGGCGCCATGGCCTTGTGCGCTTATGGCATCGAACGCGGCACCAACACCGTCGGCGACTTCGTGATGATCAATGCGATGATGATCCAGCTCTACACGCCCTTAAACTTCATGGGCATGGTGTACCGCGAGATCAAGCAGGCCATCATCGACATCGAGATCATGTTTTCACTTCTAGCGCGCAAGCCTGACATTACTGACAAACCCGGAGCGCCGCCGTTGCAGGTGCGCGCCGGCACGATCCGGTTCGAGAATGTTTCTTTCGCCTACGAACCAGCGCGGCCGATCCTTACCAATTTGAGCTTTGACGTCGCGGCCGGCCACACCGTCGCGATCGTCGGACCATCGGGCGCCGGTAAATCGACGATCTCACGGCTGCTGTTCCGGTTCTACGACATCACCGGCGGCCGCATCCTGGTCGACGATCAGGACATTCGCGAGGTCACGCAGACTTCGTTGCGCGCGGCCATAGGCATGGTGCCGCAGGATACGGTGCTCTTTAACGACACGATCCGCTACAATATTCGTTACGGACGCTGGGATGCGAGCGACGCCGATGTCGAGGAAGCAGCGCGCCAAGCCCAGATCGACGGTTTCATCAGCCGCGCGCCGAAAGGCTATGAGACCGAAGTCGGCGAGCGCGGCTTGAAGCTTTCCGGTGGCGAAAAGCAGCGCGTCGCCATCGCGCGCACGATCCTCAAGGGGCCGCCTATTTTACTGCTCGACGAAGCGACTTCGGCGCTCGACACTCACACCGAAAAAGATATTCAGGATGAGCTCGACCGCGTCGCCGAGAACCGCACGACGCTGGTGATTGCGCATCGGCTGTCAACGATCGTCAATGCCGATGAGATTTTGGTGCTCGATCGCGGCGCGATCATCGAACGCGGCACGCATCGCGAGCTGATCGCACATGGCGGACTTTACGCCAGCATGTGGAACCGGCAACGCGAAGCGCAGCTGGCCCGCGATATTCTGGCCGAAGTCGGCGATGACGGCGTGGCGCCCAATCGCAACCCGCCGCAATTGCCCGAGGCACCCGAGCCCCGGCCAGACCTCCTTCCGGCTGCGGACGCGGCCGAATGAGCACATCATTGCTGTCAGCATCGCTTTGCGCCGTTCGCAGCTGGCAAAAAGAAACTCCATAGACACACAAGCCCAATGTCCCTCACCGCCTCCATTCGTCAGCAACTGACGCCAATTCACCGCGAAGGCTATCCGTTCATCGGCGGCTTTGCCGTGGCGACCCTCGCCCTGTTCTGGTTATGGCCGCCGCTGGGTTGGCTCGGCGTGATCGCGACATTGTGGTGCGTTTATTTTTTTCGCGATCCGCCACGAGTGACTCCGATGCAGGACGGGATCGCGGTGGCGCCGGCGGACGGCCGCGTCTGTCAGGTCGTGAGCGTGGTGCCGCCGCGCGAGCTTGAACTCGGCGAACGGCCGCTGCCGCGCGTCTCGATTTTCATGAGCGTGTTTGACTGCCACATCAATCGCAGCCCGGTCGCGGGACGCATCGAGCGCATCGTCTATCGTGCCGGCAAATTCATCAGCGCCGATCTCGACAAGGCAAGTGAAGATAACGAGCGCAATGCATTCGTTATCGTCACTGGCACCGGCCAGCGGGTTGCCATCGTTCAGATCGCCGGCTTGATCGCGCGCCGGATCGTTTGCTTCGCGCGCGAAGGTGACAGCCTTGGTGCCGGCCAGCGCATCGGCATGATCCGCTTCGGATCCCGCGTCGACGTTTACCTCCCCGAGGGGACGCGTGTGCTGGCCGGCGAAGGGCAAATCGCGATTGCCGGCGAGACGCTCATTGCCGATCTTGCGGCGGCCGCGGCGGACCCAACGTTTCAGCGCGGGTAATGGTCAGCGGAACACAGCCCGCGCATTGCCGTTTTCATGAAGCCCTCCGTTCTCGCCGGCCCGCGTCGCGCGCGCCCTCTCCGGGCAAAAGCCGCTTGCAGGCGGCGAGAATCGACGCCACATGTACTGTTCAATGAGAATTAATCCATGAGCAAAATCAATGCGGTCTGCGTCTACTGCGGATCGAATGCAGGGACCGAGCCGATTTTCGGCGAAGCGGCCGGTCAATTTGGCAAAATTCTCGCCGAAAACGGCGTGCGCCTTGTCTATGGCGGCGGTTCGGTCGGCCTGATGGGCATACTCGCCGACGCCGTGCTGGCGAAGGGCGGCAAGGCCACCGGAATTATCCCGGAATTTCTCACCCAACGCGAGCGGCCGCGCCAGCTCGGCCAGGAGCTGATCATCACGCGCGACATGCATGAGCGTAAAAGTACGATGTTCGATCGCGCCGATGCGTTTGTCGCCATGCCCGGCGGAATCGGCACGCTCGAAGAACTGGTCGAGCAATTGACCTGGGCCCAGCTTGGCCGCCATCGCAAGCCGATCCTGATCGCCAACATCAACGGCTATTGGGACCCATTGCTGACGCTCTTTGCCCATATGCGCGAGCGTGACTTTGTGCCGGACTCGCTTTCGATCAATTTTCTGGTGACCGAACGCGTCGAAGATATTTTGCCGGTTTTGCGGCACGCGGCACGCGGCCGCGCCGAAGCGGAAAAGGCAATGGCGATTCCGGTCGAGCGGCTGTGATCGGCTGCTGCCGTTACCGCACCATCCGGTACAGACGACACACGGGTCATTCCCGCGCAGACAAATTGTCCGCGTCGCGCAGGAACGTCACCGCTTCAATGCGGTTGCCATCCGGGTCGCGAACGAAGGCCGCGTAATAGCTGCCGTGATATTCCGTGCGCAGGCCGGGCGCACCATCGGAAGTGCCGCCGGCCTTAAGCGCCGCGGCATGAAAGTCCTCGACGGCCCGCGGATCGGTGGCGCGCAGGCAAACATGCACGCCGCTGTCCTCCGCGACACGAGCCATTGCCGCGCGCCGATTGATCCAGAATTCCGGATATTTCTTGCCGAAACCGACCGCGGCATTCGGCCATTCGCGCAATTTCCGCATCCCAAGCGGCGCCAGCAATGCGGCATAGAACGGCTCGGCCTTAGCCAGATCGCGCACCGCGACGGATACATGATCGATCATGCGGGCCCTCCAAAATTCGGAAAGCGCGCGGCGACAAAAACTCAGATCACGCCGGCGCGCCGGATTTCACGAGCTTGTAAACGATGGAATCCATCAGCGCCTGGAACGACGCGTCGATGATGTTGGCGGAGACGCCAACGGTTCGCCAATGCTCGCCGGTCTCATCGGTGCTCTCAATCAGGACCCGCGTAACGGCTTGCGTGCCGCCATTGAGGATACGGACGCGATAATCGGTCAATGTGAGTCCGGTGATGAAGCTTTGGTATTTGCCGAGGTCCTTGCGTAACGCGAGATCGAGCGCGTTCACGGGGCCGATGCCCTCGGCCACCGAGATCAGCTCTTCGTCGCCGACTTTGATCTTCACCACCGCCTGGCTCACGGTCACGCGCTCGCCTTTGGCATTGTTGCGCTGCTCGACATTGACGTCGAACTTTTCGACATCGAAATAATGCGGCACCTGGCCGAGCATGCGCCGCGCCAGGAGTTCGAACGACGCGTCGGCGGCCTCATAGGCATAGCCGACCGCTTCGCGCTCTTTCACTTCATCAAGGAGCCGCGTCACCCGGGGGTCGTCTTTGTCCAACGAGAAGCCGATGCGTTCGAGCTCAGCAAGCACGTTAGAGCGGCCGGCTTGGTCGGACACGAGGAGCTTGCGCTTGTTGCCGACGCGCTCGGGCGCGACGTGCTCATAAGTCTTCGGCTCCTTGACGATGGCGGAAGCATGAATGCCGGCCTTCGTCGCGAACGCGCTCTCACCGACATAAGGCGCATGACGATCTGGCGCCCGGTTGAGGAGCTCGTCGAGCCCATGCGAGATGCGCACGATGCGGCCAAGCGCACCGTCGCTGACGTTGATCTCGAATTTGTCGGCATATTCCGGCTTGAGCTTCAGCGTCGGGATGATGGAGACGAGATTGGCATTGCCGCAGCGCTCACCGAGCCCGTTGAGCGTGCCTTGGATCTGCCGCGCTCCGGCGCGAATGGCGGCAAAACTGTTGGCGACGGCTTGTTCGGTGTCATTGTGAGCGTGAATACCGACGCGATCTCCGGGTATCACTTTACAGACCTCGCCGACGATGTCCTCGACTTCGTGCGGCAGCGCGCCGCCATTGGTGTCGCAGAGCACGACCCAGCGCGCCCCTTCGTCATACGCTGTTTTGGCGCAGGCCAGCGCATAGGTGGGGTTTGCTTTGTAGCCATCAAAAAAATGCTCGCAGTCGAGCAGGACTTCGCGCCCCTTTGCTTTCGCGGCGCGGACGCTGTCGCGAATGGAGGCGAGGTTTTCGTCCTCGGTCGTCTCCAGCGCGATCCGCACATGATAGTCCCAGCTTTTGGCGACGAAGCAGATCGCGTCCGCCTGCGCGTCCAACAGTGCCACCAGCCCAGGATCGTTGGAAGCCGACCGGCCTGGCCGCCGCGTCATGCCAAAGGCGGTGATGCGCGCGCGCATCGGCCGCCGCTCGGAAAAAAAGCTCGTGTCGATCGGATTAGCGCCCGGATAGCCGGCCTCGACGTAGTCGACGCCGAGCTCGTCGAGCATGCCGGCAATGGCAAGCTTGTCGGCCAGCGTAAAGTCGATGCCGTTGGTCTGCGCGCCATCGCGCAATGTCGTGTCGAACAAATAGAGCCGTTCCCGCGCCATAATACTAACCGCGATAGAGCCGATAGATCGTGTAAATCGATACGACGATTGCCGCAGCGATCACCGCGTATTTCAAGATCAAATAGTAGAGCCAGTGTCGTGGAAATGGGGTCTCCGGGCGTTTCATGATGGTCTCCCGCGGCCAACGAGGGGCTTAGTCATGGTCGTATTGGCGAGCCATTCACCGCCGAGCGACACAGTGTTGCGGCTTTGCGCTGAAAACCCCCGCTTCTCGAAAAAGCCGCGCGCTGCGTCACTGGCATCGACGATGATTTCCTTGCTACCGCGCGCCGCGGCGAGCTTTTCCAGCGCATCGCACAGCATCGCTCCCGCGCCTTGTCCCGCGGCGGCTGGATGAACATAGAGCATATCGATGCGCCTATTGTCGGCAAGCACAGCAAAGCCGACAGCGGCACCGCCATAGGTCGCGACCAGCGTTAACTCGTGCACGAGCTTGGCGCCGAACGCTTCCTCGTCGTCGGCCGCCGAAGCCCAGGACTCCTGCTGCGCCTCGGTGTAATCGTCCGCGGTCAATTCCTCGATCGCGGCGCGAAAGATATCGGCGAGCAACGGCACGTCGGTCGGCAGCATCGGGCGCATCGCCAGTTGCGGCAGCGGGCGGGGATTCATCGCGCGATCTCCCAGGTCGTGCCGTCTTTGCTGTCCTTCACGACCACGCCCATTTCGGCGAGTTCGTCGCGGAGGCGATCGGACTCCCGAAAATTCTTTGCTTGGCGCGCGGCATTACGCGCCGCGATCAGCGCCGTCACCTTGTTTTCGTCGATCGCGATCGACGCCGGCCGGAAGCCGGTCCATTGCACAGCCGCCTGCTGCAGCAATCCGATCAACTGGGCGCTGGCCTTGAGAGACCCACGGGCTCCTATGCTGCCCTTGGCCGCCTCGGTGCGCAGCTCATGCAGCGCAGCGATGGCTTTCGGTGTGTTCAAGTCATCCGCAAGAGCACCGATGACATCCGCGCACAAAATTCCGGGCGCCGCATCGGCAGTTAGTTCATACCAGTGATCGAGCGTCCGCTGGCTCTCGCGTAGCGCATTTGCAGTCCAATTGAGCGGTTGGCGATAATGCGTCAGCAGCATCGTCAGCCGGATCACTTCGCCCGGCCAATCCTTCAGCAAATCTCGGATCGTGACGAAGTTGCCGAGCGACTTCGCCATCTTCTCGCCTTCGACCTGAAGGAAGCCGTTGTGCACCCAGTAATTCGCCATGATTGGCGTATGAAAGGCGCAGCGCGACTGCGCGATTTCGTTTTCATGGTGCGGAAATACGAGATCGATGCCGCCGCCATGAATGTCGAATATTTCGCCGAGGTGCTTCCACGACATTGCCGAGCATTCGATATGCCAGCCGGGCCGGCCCGGTGTCTTGATGCCGGCAGGCGACGGCCACGCCGGTTCGCCGGGCTTCGAGGGCTTCCACAGCACGAAATCCATCGGCGCGCGCTTATACGGCGCCACCTCGACGCGTGCGCCGGCGATCATCTCGTCGAGCGAGCGTCGCGCCAATTTGCCGTAGTCCGGCATCGAAGCGACGCTAAACAGGACGTGATCCTGCTCGACATAGGCGTTCCCGGATTTGACCAGCCGCTCGATCAGCGTGCGCATCTGCGCGATGTGCTCGGTCGCGCGTGGCTCGACCGACGGCGCCAGGCAGCCGAGCGCGGCGACATCTTCGTGGAATTGCCGGTCGGTTATTTCCGTGACTTTCCGGATCGCCTCGTTCAACGGCAGTGCCGGATACTCCTCCGCGGCGCGCGCGTTGATCTTGTCGTCGACGTCGGTGATATTGCGGACGTAAGTGACGTGCTCGGCGCGGTAGAGATGCCGCAACAGCCGGAACAGCACGTCGAAGACGATCACCGGCCGCGCATTGCCGATATGGGCGAAGTCGTAGACCGTCGGGCCGCAGACATACATCCGCACGTTTGACGGATCGCGCGGCGTGAAGATGCGCTTCTCGCGGGTCAGCGTATCGTAGAGCTTCAGCTCCATAAGTAATCAACCTGCGCGGCTGCGCGCCAGTCGTGGCGCTCACTGTAGTAGACACGTCCCCGGCCTGCTGGCCGGGCGTGTCTTGCGTCTCGAGGAAGAGAAAAAGACGGCCGCAGCCAGCGTTTGGCGCTAGCGAATAATCTCCCGGCAAATGCCGTAGACGTGCCGACCGTTCATGCCATGCACAATGGTCGAGGCGGCACATCGCGTCAAGGTCCCCTCCTCGTACCGTGCCATCAAACTGTTTGGATCGCACCGCTTAAGGAAGACTTAACCCTCCTGCCGCATGCTCGATGGAAGTTCGGCAGGCCGCTTCAGCGCCGTCAGTCGATTGGGTTGCGTTCGGGGGTACGATGCGTTTGGTCGCAGTGGTCGCCGCTCTTTCGGCTTTGCTTCTTACTAGCGGCGCCAGCCGCGCCGACGCCGAAAAGCAAACCGAGAAACAGGCCGAGAGGCACATCTTCGTTATTGCCAACGATGCCGACGCTTACGGCGTCGACCGTTGCCTGGCGTCGAATGCCGCTTGCGGCACGACGGTGGCGAACGCCTATTGTCATTCGCACGAATACGCGCAGGCGCTTTCGTTCCGAAAAGTCGAGCCGGACAATATTGCCGGCGCGATTACGGCCAGCTGGTCCGACGACCGTTCATGCAGCGGCAGCCGCTGCGGCGAATTTGTCGCCATTGAGTGTTCACGCTGAGGCGGGCGAAAGCGCCAGCGGAACTTAGGCCGACCAAGCCCCCGTGCCTCGGCAGCGGCTAAGCTTTTCTCTCGACAACCCTGAATAGCGCGGCGCGATACCAACCTCGCGACGGGGAACATATTTCGTTTCTTGGCGCTGCCGAGCTAGGCGCAGCGCGCGGCAGACGACGTTGCGCGGTTCCGCAACTTCGTTCATCTTCGCCCAATGAGCGCCCAGAACGCGATGCGCAGCGAAATCCGGACCAAGCCGAGCGTGGCGATGGACGGAGCGGCGCTAAAGCTCGAGCAATTCCTGCCATACCAGCTCAATGTCGTCGCGGCTCTGGTATCTGAGGCGCTGTCGCGGGTGTACGCCCGGCGCTATCGGATTGGCATCCCGGAATGGCGGGTCCTGGTCACGCTCGGCCAGTTCGGGGTGATGACCGGCAAAGCGATCGGCGCGCACACCCACATGCATAAGACCAAGGTATCGCGCGCGGTGGCGCTTCTGGAGAAGCGTAAGCTCCTCGCGCGGCGCATCAACCGTGCCGATATGCGGGAATCGTTTCTGTCGCTTACCGCCGCAGGGCGGGCCATCTACGAAGAACTGGCGCCGCACGCGCTCGATTTCGCCCGCCGTCTGATCGAGATTTTGACACCCGGCGACCGCGACGCGTTCCAGCGCGCTTTACAGCAGATCACCGATCGATCGGCACAACTCGTGGCCGAAGCGATCGCGCAGAACGGCGCCAAAAGCAACATAAGCGGCAACGCGAGGGACATGTGAAACTTTATTCCTTTTTCCGCTCTTCCGCGGCCTACCGCGTGCGCATTGCGCTCAATCTGAAGGGCATCAGCTACGAGACCGCGTCGGTTCATCTGGTCAAGGATGGCGGCCATAACAAATTGCCGGAATTTCGCGCGGTCAATCCGCAGATGCGCGTGCCGGTCCTGGTCACGCCGCGCGGCGACGTTCTGATCCAGTCGCTTGCCATCATCGAATATCTCGACGAAACACATCCTCAGCCCCCGCTTTTGCCAAAGGACGCGGTCGCACGTGCCCGCGTCCGCGCACTCGCCGAGCTCATCGCCTGCGATATTCACCCGCTGAACAATACCAGCCCGCTGCGTTATCTGAAAAACACCATGGGCCAGGAGCAAAGCGCGATCGACGCCTGGTACCATCATTGGATAATCGCCGGCTTTGAAGCGCTGGAAGCGCTGATCACGCCTGGTCCCTATGCGTGCGGTGGCGAGGTCACGCTGGCCGATGTCTGCCTCGTGCCGCAGGTCAATAATGCCAGGCGGCTCAAAGTGCCGCTCGAGCGGTTTCCGAAAATAGTCGGCGTCGATCGCGCCTGCCTGGCGCTGTCCGCCTTCGATCGAGCGCGGCCGGAGAACCAGCCCGACGCCGAATGATATGCGGCAACATCCACACTTTAGTCACCATTGCGGCGCTTGATCCGCGCCGCCGAACGGGTTGGGGCGAGAATGATTCACCGGGTGAGCGGCTTCATTAAAGCCGGCCTGAAGGTCCGACGACGAACGATCCTGTTTGCGATCCTGTTTGCCGCCGTGACCGTTTTTGTGCCCGTCGTCGTATATGCACAGGGAATTTCCGCACCACCCGGGCTTGCTGCACCAGCGCCGCCGCGCCAGCCGATTTCGAATCCGGGCGTGCCCAATCCGGCCCCCAACTCAAATCCTATTTGCGTACGGCTCGAAAGCCAGCTTACCGCCCTGACCCAAGGCTCCGTCGACCCGGTGCGCGCCGAACAGATCAAGCGCACCGAGGACGCCATTGCCAAACAGCAAGCCGATCTCGATCGCACCGTTGCGCAAGCCCACAAAGCCGGCTGCGCCGGCCAGGGATTTTTCGCGTTTTTCTCGGCGCTCTCCCCGCAATGCGGACCGATCACCTCGCAGATCCAACAGATGCGCGGCAATCTTGACCGCATGATCAGCGATCTCGAACAGCTCAAGAACGGCAATACCGGTCAGGAGGGACAGCGCCGCGCGCTGATCGGACAATTGGCGCAAAACAATTGCGGCGCTCAGTACACCGCCGCAGCAAATTCATGGGGTGGCCCGCAAGGCTTTTTCGACGCGCTGTTCGGCGGCGGCACGATCATCAATCCCGGCGGCGACGGCGCACCGTCCGGCACCTATCACACCGTCTGCGTACGCGCCTGCGACGGCTACTATTTCCCGATCTCATATTCCACCGTGCCGAGTCGCTTCGCCGACGACGCGCGCACCTGTCACCGCTTGTGTCCGGCTGCCGAGGCGGAATTGTATTCGTTCCGCAATCCCGGCGAGGACATGGAACAAGCGATTTCCGTCAGCGGTCAGGCGTACACGGCGCTGCCGAACGCCTTCCGCTATCGCAAAGAGATCATCGTCGGCTGTTCCTGTCGGCGACCGGGCCAGAGCTGGGCCGACGCGCTCAAGAATGCCGACGATTCGAGCACGTTGGAAAGCGGCGACATCGTCGTGACCGATCAGAACGCCAAAGCGCTGTCGCAGCCCAAACCGTCCGGCAAGCCGGCGGCTTCGACGCCGCAGGCCAGCGCCGGAGCCAATTCAGCCACGGCGACGACTGCGAGCCCTGCTGCAACGACAAGCTCCGCGGGTAGCGATAGCGGCAAGCGCACGGTGCGCACTGTGGGCCCGCCCTTCCTGTCGTCGCAATCATCGTCGCAGAGCGCGCCGCAATCCCAGTAACGATCCTGCAGTCAGGTTGCAAATTCCGCGCATTCCCGCGCCAGCGGGAGGACGAGCGGGCGGGCACCAACTAGAAATCCGAGGCGCCGGCTTTGGCCATGGCCGCGCTCTTGGTCGCCGCGTTATCGGCTTCAGGCAGCGGCGTACCCGGATCGTGGAACCGATTGACGATGGGATAGCGGCGATCGCGGCCAAAATTTTTCAGCGTCACTTTCACGCCGGGCGCAGCCTGCCGGCGCTTGTATTCGGCAAGGTAGAGCATGCGCTCGATCTTCATGACGATTTCCCGGTCGAAGCCCGCGGCGATGATGCTGGCGGTGGATTCCTCGCGCTCGACCAGCCGTTCGAGGATTCGATCGAGCACGTCGTAGGGCGGCAAGGTGTCCTGATCGGTCTGATTTTCGCGAAGCTCCGCGCTCGGCGCGCGCGTGAGCACATTTTGCGGGATGACTTCGCCGGCGGGCCCGCGCGCATCGGCCGGCTTCCAGCTGTTGCGCAGCTGCGCTAAGCGATAGACCTCGGTTTTGTACAGATCCTTGATCGGATTGAATCCGCCGTTCATGTCGCCGTAGAGCGTAGCGTAGCCGACCGACATTTCCGATTTGTTGCCGGTAGTCACCACCATCAGGCTGAATTTGTTCGAAACCGCCATCAAAATCGTGCCGCGGGCGCGCGCTTGCAGATTTTCCTCGGTGACGTCGCGCGGCGAGCCGGCAAACACCGCGGTGAGCGAAGCCTCCAATCCGCGCACGGCGCTTTCGATCGGCACGACATCATAACGCACGCCGAGCGCACGCGCGAGCGCCGCGGCATCGTCGAGCGATTCCTGCGCGGTGTAGCGAAACGGCAGCATCAGGCAGCGGACGCGTTCGCGGCCCAGCGCATCGGTTGCCATGGCCGCGCACAGCGCCGAATCGATGCCGCCGGAAAGCCCGATGACAACGCCTTTGAACCGATTCTTGTCCACGTAATCGCGCAATCCCAACACGCAGGCGGTGTAATCGGCCTGGTCGGGATCATCGGGGGGCGCGATGGGTCCCTGCACGCAGCGCCAAACGCCGGCGCTGCGCGACCAGTGCGTGGTGACGACCATTTCCCGAAACGCCGGCAACTGAAGCGCGACCGAGCGGTCGGCATTGAGCGCAAACGACGCGCCGTCGAACACCAATTCGTCCTGACCGCCGATTTGATTGACGTAAATCAGCGGCAGTCCGGACTCGGCGACCGACTGCACGCTGACATTGAGCCGGACCTCGGCCTTGTCGCGCCAATATGGCGAGCCATTCGGCACAATGAGAAGCTCGGCGCCGGTCTCGGTAAGACATTCGACCACATTCTCGTAGTCGCCCCAATCGGTCCACGTGTCCTCGCAGACCGGAACGCCGAGCCGCACGCCGCGATGACTGATCGGGCCCGGGAGCGGACCTGGGACAAAGACCCGCTTCTCGTCGAACACGCCGTAATTCGGCAGATTGACTTTGAAGCGGAGCGCCGCGACACGCCCGCCGGCAAGCAACGCATAGGCATTATAAAGTTTGCCGTCCTCGACCCAGGGCGTGCCGATTAGCACGGCCGGTCCGCCATCGGCGGTGTCGCGGGCGAGCGCCTCGACAGCCGAGCGGCAAGCGGCCTGAAAGGCCGGCTTGAGCACAAGGTCTTCCGGCGGATAGCCGGCGATGAACAGTTCGGAAAACGCGATCAGATCGGCGCCATCGCGCGCCGCCTGCTGGCGCGCTTTACGTGCACATTCCAGATTACCGGAAATGTCGCCGACCGTGGGATTAAGCTGCGCCACGGCAATAGCAAGACGATCGGCAGAACGCTCATTCATGGCCAAGCTTTAACGCCAGAGCGCCCGGTCCGGCAACCGGGGAGCTGCGCCGCAACGCCTTGACGTAAACGAGCGGAAAGGCGCCTTGGTTCAAAGCGCGGCCACGGCCGGGAACGGCTTGGCCTTGGCTTGCCGTTCCGATTTCAACAAATCGGCGAGCAGGAACGCGAGATCGAGCGACTGCTCCGCATTAAGCCGCGGATCGCAGACGGTGTGATAGCGGTCGTTGAGATCCTCCTCGCTGATCGCGCGCGCGCCGCCGGTGCATTCGGTCACGTTCTGCCCAGTCATTTCCAGATGCACGCCGCCGGCGATCGTGCCTTCGGCAGCATGAACTTGAAAAAATGTCCGCACTTCCTTGAGAATCTGATCGAATGGGCGCGTTTTATAGCCGCTGACCGAGGCGATGGTATTGCCGTGCATCGGATCGCACGACCAAACCACATTGCGGCCTTCGCGTTTGACGGTGCGCACGAGTGGCGGCAATAGCTCGGCAACCTTGTCAGCGCCGACGCGGCAAATCAGCGTCAGGCGCCCGGGCTCGTTGTCGGGATCGAGAATGTCGATGAGCCGCAACAGCTCGTCCGACTTCTGAGTGGGGCCGGTCTTGAGCCCGAGCGGATTCTTGATGCCGCGGCAATACTCGACATGGGCATGGTCGGGCTGGCGGGTGCGGTCGCCGATCCACACCATGTGGCCCGACGTGCAGTACCAGTCGCCGGTCGTTGAATCGACGCGGGTGAAGGCTTGCTCGTAGCCCAAGAGCAGCGCCTCATGACTGGTGAAGAAATCCGTCGTGCGCAATTCGGTGTGCATGCTCGGATCGACGCCGCAGGCGCGCATGAATCCGAGCGCCTCGGTGATGTGATTGGCGAGCTCCTGATAACGCTTGGATTGCGGGCTGTCTTTGACGAACGACAGCATCCATTGATGCGCGTTCGCCAGATTGGCGTAACCGCCGGTGGCAAAAGCGCGCAGCAGATTCAGCGTCGCCGCGGATTGCCGATAGGCTTCCAGCTGCCGCCGCGGATCCGGCGTGCGCGCTTCCGCAGTGAAGTCGGTACCGTTGATAATGTCGCCGCGATAGACCGGAAGCTCGACCTTGCCGCGCTTTTCGGTTGGCGATGTGCGCGGCTTGGCGAACTGGCCGGCGATGCGGCCTACTTTCACCACCGGCGAAGCAGCCGCATAAGTTAGAACCACCGCCATTTGCAAGAACAGACGGAAAAAGTCGCGGATATTGTTGGCGCCATGCTCGGCGAAGCTTTCCGCGCAATCGCCGCCTTGCAGCAGGAAAGCGTCGCCGGCCGCCACCTGCGCCAGCGCCTTCTTGAGACTGCGCGCTTCGCCGGCAAAGACCAGCGGCGGAAACGTCGCAAGCTGCGCCTCGACATCGCCGAGCGCTTTGGCGTCGGCATAATCCGGCATCTGCACGATCGGCTTCTCCCGCCAGGAATCCGGGCTCCACCGCGCCGCATTCAACCGCCTGGACATAATTCGCGTCTCCGCATCCGCGCTGTTTGTAGCGACCGCCAATCGGCCCAAAAAGCCGTCCGGCCGCGAAATTGTTGCCTGCTCGATTGCCGGCTTAAGGCCCAATGGCCGTGGCCGGCGTCCTTATACACGGGCATGCGCGGCGACGACAGCCTGTCTTACCGCCCGTTTCTTAACTATTCCGCCGCCACTCGGGCAAAGCTTGCGAAGCGCTTGCGCATCGTGACCAGCTCTTCAGCGGCGGTCGGATGCAGGGCTATTGTCGCGTCGAAGTCGGCTTTCTTGGCGCCCATCTTGACCGCAATCGCGGCAATTTGAGCGATTTCGGCCGCGCCTTCACCGACGACGTGACAGCCAACGACACGATCGGAAAGCCCGTCGACCACCAGCTTCATCAAGACACTCGTATCGCGGCCCGACAACGTCGCCTTCAGCGGCTTAAACATGGCCTTGTAAATATCGGTTTGCGCAAGCCGGTCGCGCGCCTGCGCCTCTGTCAGTCCGACCGTGCCAATTTCCGGTTCGGAGAACACCGCAGTCGGCACATTGATGTGATCGACTGCGGTCGGCTTGCCGCCGAACACGGTGTCGGCGAATGCATGGCCCTCACGGATTGCGACCGGCGTGAGATTGATGCGGTTGGTTACGTCGCCCACGGCATAGATATTCGCCACCGTAGTGCGCGAGTATTCGTCCACCGCGATGCCGCCGTTCTTGGCGATCTCCACGCCGGCTTCCTTAAGGCCCATCTTCGCTATGTTCGGCGCGCGCCCGACCGCGAACATGACTTGATCAGCCGGAATTTGATTGCCGCTTGTCAGTCGCACCAAGAAGTGTCCACTGGCATCTTCAACGGCTTCGACTTTGCAGCCGGTAACCACGCGGATGCCGCGAGCCTCCATTTCGACGCGCAGGTGATGGCGGACGTCGTCGTCGAAACCGCGCAAAATGTTTTCACCGCGATAAACCAGCGTCACATGCGAGCCGAGCCCGGCGAAGATTCCGGCGAACTCGACCGCGATGTAGCCGCCGCCCTGAACCACGACACGGCGCGGAAAGTTGGGCAGATGGAACGCCTCGTTCGAAGAAATGACATGTTCGATGCCGGAAATCAAATCACCGTAGCTCGGCGTCGCGCCGGTGGCGATCAGGACATAGCGGGCGCGCACCCGCGGACCGGTCGCCAATTGCACAGTGTGCGGATCGAGGAGTGTGGCGCGGCATTTGACGACTTTAACGCCCGCTTTGGCCAAAGTGGCGCCGTAAGCGGCTTCAAGCCGGGCAATCTCGCGATCCTTGTTGGCGATCAACGTCGTCCAGTCGAACGATGCATGCGGCACCGTCCAGCCGAAACCGGCGGCATCTTCGAACTCTCCATGAAAGCGCGAGGCGTAGACCAGAAGCTTCTTGGGCACGCAGCCGCGGATCACGCAGGTACCGCCGAGCCGGTATTCCTCGGCGACCATGACGCTCGCCCCGTGCTCGGCGGCAACACGCGCGGCGCGGACGCCGCCCGATCCGCCTCCGATCACGAAAAGATCGACGTCATGCTCGGCCATATCACATGTCGTGTCCGCGCTTCTTCATCTCGGCGCGCATTTTACCCATGACCTCCTCGGAAAGCTTATCCGCCCAATTGCCGGCCATCGTCATACTTTCGTCCGCGGTTTTTGGTTCTTCGGTGATGACCTTCTGGCCGAGCGGCGACTGATAGAATGCCAAAATCTGCTTCAGCTCGGGTTCGGTGAAATGGCTCGCATAGATACGGGCTGCATCATTCATAAGCTCACCGGACCGGACGCTGTATTGTTTGATCAAGTTATCGGCGACTTCGTTCAGATCCTTGCCCCACATGAAGTTCGTCTGCATGAGAAAGTCGCGGGTTTTTACCACCACGCCGCGAATGAGCGGGTCAAAGATGTTATCGGCGTGTTTGGTTTCAAGAATTTGCTTGGCCAGTAGAACGGCGGCCTGCGACGGCTGGTGGGCCGCATTCGACGCCGCGCCTTGCGCACTGGCCCGACCGGCTGTGCCAGCGAGTGCGAAAGCGATCAGGGCCGCCATTGCGTAACGCATCAACGCGCTGCGCGCGCGAAGCGCGGGCCCAAAGCCGTGATGGCTGCGAGAACGGACGATCATGGGTGCCCTTTCCTTTCGTGCTTTCAATCAGGGCCGCTCGACAAGGCGCACCCCGTTTCGACCGGCCAAGATAGCAGTTTGCGCCAAGCCGATGAACAAGCCGTGCTCCATCACACCGGGCACGGCGGCGAGACTGCGCGCCAGCGCCGGCGGGTCGGCGATGCGGCCCAATTGCGCATCGAGGAGCCAGTGCCCGCCATCCGTGACAAAAGCGTGGCCGTTGCGATCGCGCCGTAACTGGGCCGGTCCGGCACTGCCCGCGCGCGCCGCTGCGGCCTCGACCGCCCGGCGCGTCGCCGCCGCGCCGAATGGCGTAATTTCGATCGGCAGTGGAAAACGCCCAAGCACATCGACCCATTTGCTCTCGTCGGCAATGACGATCATACGCGCCGATGCTGCGGCGACGATCTTTTCACGCAACAGTGCGCCGCCGCCGCCTTTGATCAAGGTCAGATCCGGGCCGATCTCGTCGGCGCCGTCTACGGTGAGATCGAGTTCGGGAACATCGTCGAGCGTGGCCAGCGCGATGCCCAATCGCGCGGCTTGCGCGCGCGTTGCCTCGGAAGTCGGCACCGCAATCACGTCAAGTCCCGCGCGGACCCGTTCGGCCAAGAGCTCGACAAAATGCTGGGCCGTCGAGCCGGTGCCGAGGCCCAGCCGCATGCCGGAGCGCACGAAATCGATGGCCCGGGCGGCGGCGGACCGTTTGTAGGAATCGGCGGTCATGACAGGCTGTGTATCCGGCTTATGGCGGCGCTCCTAGTGCCGCGGGCAATCCTGGTGCCACGAACGTAGTTTTGCTCTCGAACCGGCGCAAACACTGGTATCAATACGGAATCATGCGCACCATCGTCTTCGATCTCGACGGCACGCTGGTCGATACCGCGCCCGATCTGATTTCGACGCTCAATTTCGTCCTCGGCGGCGAAGGCCTGCCGCCGGTTGCCTACGATGATGCGCGGCGAATGATCGGCGGTGGCGCACGCCGCATGATCGAGCGCGCCTTGATCGCCGAAGGCCGAAATGTAGCGGGCGCCGAGCTCGATCGCATGTTTCGGATCTTCATCGACCATTATGGCGCGCATATTGCCGACCGCTCGCGCCCGTTCCCGCACCTCGAGAGCGTGCTCCAGCGGTTCGCCGACGAAGGATTCCGGCTCGCGGTCTGCACCAACAAGCTGGAATGGCTTTCGGTGCGCCTGCTCGATACTTTGAATCTCGGCCGCTATTTCGCAGCGATCTGCGGCCAGGACACGTTCGGCATACAGAAGCCGGATCCACAAATGTTGCGGCTGACCATCCGCTGCGCCGGCGGCGAAGTGCAGCGTGCGATCATGATCGGCGATTCCACGACCGATGTGCGTACCGCGCGCGCGGCCAATGTGCCGGTGATCGCCGTCGATTTCGGCTACAGCGAGGTGGCGCCGGCGGCGCTCAATGCCGACCGCCTGATCAGCTCGTTCACCGAACTGCCGCATGCAATCGCGGCCGTGGAGAGGGACGCGCCGGCGGCGGCCGCCGCGCCGCTCGCGAGCGGCAATCCGCCCTAGCTCTTGGTGGCAGCCAAGGCCAACATCCTGGACCGTCAGGGCTTTACCCGGCACACTGCACGCATTATCTGAGCGGGCATGACGGCAGATCCGCGAAACCTGCAAAACCCGATGCAAGACAGCGTGGAAACAGCGTTGGAAGCTCGCGAAATCGGCGGCGGAGCCGATCGGCGGCAGCTTATCGATCCGTTCGGCCGCGCCATTTCCTATCTGCGCGTCTCGGTGACGGACCGGTGCGATTTCCGCTGCGTCTATTGCATGGCGGAAAACATGTCGTTTCTGCCCAAGTCGGAAATCCTGAGCCTGGAAGAACTTGACCGCCTGTGCTCGGCCTTTATTGCCCGCGGCGTGCGCAAGCTTCGCCTCACCGGCGGCGAGCCCTTGGTCCGGCGCGGCATCATGACGCTCGTGGATTCGCTGTCGCGACACCTGCGTTCCGGTCAGCTCGATGAACTGACGCTCACCACCAATGGCTCGCAGCTGGAAAAATATGCGCGCGATCTGCGCGCCGCCGGCATCCGCCGGGTCAACGTCTCGCTCGACACGCTCGATGCCGAAAAGTTTCGCGCCATCACGCGCTGGGGCTCTCTGGACAAGGTGCTCGCCGGGATCGACGCGGCACAGTCCGCCGGCCTCAAGATCAAGATCAACGCCGTGGCGCTCAAGAACGTCAACGAAGATGAATTTCCACAACTGCTCGAATGGGCCCACGGCCGCGGCATGGATTTGACGCTGATCGAAGTGATGCCGCTCGGCGAAATCGGCGAAGGCCGGCTCGATCAATATCTGCCGCTGTCGCTGGTGCGCGCGCGGCTGGCCGAGCGTTATCGGCTCGACGAGATCGATTTTCGGACCGGCGGGCCGGCGCGCTATGTGCGCGTTGCGGAAACCGGCGGCCGGCTCGGTTTCATTACTCCGCTCACTCATAATTTCTGCGAATCCTGCAATCGCGTGCGGGTGACCTGCACCGGCACGCTCTATATGTGTCTCGGCCAGGAAGACGCGGCCGATCTGCGCAAACCATTGCGCGCCTCGGAGGCCAACGACCTGCTCTTTGCCGCGATCGACGAGGCGATCGGGCGCAAGCCCAAGGGCCACGATTTCATTATCGATCGCCGCCACCAGCGCCCTGCCGTTGCCCGCCATATGAGCGTGACCGGCGGCTGAAGCGAGCGCCATCGTTCTCGCGGCGCTGCTGCATCCCTCCCTGCGCTAGCGGGGAGGGGGGACCGCATGAAGTGTGGTGGGAGGGGCGCGGCCAGTCCCGCGATGCAAAGCGCCGACGCATTGTTCAACCTCAGACGCCCCCTCCACCACCCTACGCTCGCTCGCGCGAGCTACGGCACAGCCGACGCTTCGCGTCGGCGTACTCTTTAAATCTACGGCGGCCGAAGGCCGCCTATGCCCCCTCCCCCCGCTTCGCGGGGCCGGATGAGTTCAATCGTTCTCGCGGCGCGTCTGAGTGCCCGAGCTATGGCAAGCCACGGTCACGTAAGCGCGAAGACGGAGCGCGAAGAGCGACAGGTGGTTCCACCGCGGCTCTTGCTTAGGCGACCGAACGCCACCGCTCAGCTTCAGTCCGCGCTACCTGGGATGAGGCCGCCGTCGGGTTTTCCCCTTAGCTTGCCAGTCTCAGTCTCAGTACAGCGATGCTTCTCGCAGACCGGTCGTAGTGCCGGTCGGGCGGGTAATCGAAGCCGCCCGGGAGAGCGGGTTGCAAATCCGCCCGCGGGCACCGCACC
>Ga0187801_10000018_pt1 | contig 31301 bp, 31 predicted proteins | sample NC_wetland_sal_i_10_FD_132465 | JGI IMG/M metagenome (GOLD analysis project Ga0187801, IMG submission 132465) | Wetland sediment microbial communities from Neuse River Estuary, North Carolina, USA - Control_1 | ecosystem: Environmental > Aquatic > Freshwater > Wetlands > Sediment | place: USA...
ATAGGCCGGCTGCTCCGCCGGCGGCGTGGCGGCCTCGCTCGGCTGCGCGATTTGCGTACATCCCGGCGACGTCAGCAGCATTAGCGCCAAAAGTGTGCGCCACACCGCATTTCCCGCCGAGAAAAGCGCATGCGATTTCAGCACCATAGTCCCGCCACGAATGCTATCCATCCCGACGGACTGGGATATAGACCCTCGCACCAGACATCCGGCAGCCTTTATGGCCCCCAAGCGGCTTATTACAGCGGCAACTTTGCTCGGATTTGGGCTTAATCTCGCGAGCTGCGGCAGCTTTGTCGCCGATCATTGGCCGCATTGGGCCGGCGGCATGCCCGCCGATGTGCCGCCCAGGCCGGGCACCCCGGGCTATGAGGAATTCATCGCTCACGGCCAGTCCAAGCCAGAACCCAAGTCAGAAACCAGGCAAGAGCCTACGGCGACGGCCGCGGCAGTTCAAAGCGGCGCGCAGCAAGCTCCTGTTGCGCCAGCGTCGGCCGCGCCGGCCGCGCCGGCGGCACCGGTCCGCGCCGCAGCCCCCGGCGACGACGCATTGCAAGATTCCAGCGTTGTGAACGGCGGCCTCTATTAGCCGCATCAGGCGAGACCGGCCCGCAATAGATCGTGAAAGTGCACGATCCCAACCGGACGGTCAGCATCGACGACGATCAGCGCGGTGATTTTCGAGGCATTAAGAAGCTGCAGCGCTTCGCTTGCCAATTGATCGGGGCGGACGGTCTTAGGTGAGGCCGTCATCACCGCATCCACAGGCACCTGTAACAAGTCGGCGCGCATGTGGCGGCGCAGATCGCCGTCGGTGATCACGCCGGCGAGTTTGCCGCTCGGCTCGGTGACCGCCACACAGCCAAATCCCTTGGCCGACATTTCTACGATTGCTTCGGACATTGGCGCGCCGCGCGCAATCAGCGGCACTGCAGTGCCGGGATGCATTACGTCGCGGACAAATTTCAATGCGGCGCCCAAGCTGCCGCGCGGATGAAAGACCCCGAAATCGACGGCGGTGAAGCCGCGGCTTTCCAGAAGCGCAATGGCAAGCGCGTCGCCGAGGGCGAGCTGCAGTAACGAAGATGTCGTGGGCGCCAGGTTATGCGGACAGGCTTCGCGCACCGGCGGCAGCTCCAGGACGATGTCGGCCGCTTTGCCGAGCGTACTCTCGGCGTTGACCGTCACCGCGATCAAGGTGATGCGAAACCGCCGCGAATAGGTGATGAGGTCTTTTAGTTCCTCGGTCTCTCCCGACCACGACAGGGCCATCATCACATCGTCGGACGTGATCATGCCAAGGTCGCCGTGGCTCGCATCCGCAGCGTGCACAAAGAAAGCCGGGGTTCCGGTCGAGGCCAGCGTCGCCGCGATCTTGCGGGCGACATGGCCGGATTTGCCCATCCCCGTGACGATCACTCTGCCGCGCGCAGCCTGGATGGTTTCGACCGCGGCCGCGAACGGCGTTCCCAGGCCGTCGGCCATTGCAGCGGCGAGTGCGGCGAGCCCACCCGATTCCGTCTCCAGCGTGCGCAGCGCGGAGACCAAATGAGAGCTCAGAGCCGGCTTGGCCTTCTTCGCATCAGACGCGCTCATTGTGTTTCTCCCACCCGAACGCCACGACAATAAACCGGGCGGTGCCTCTCTGTTTGCCCGACGTTTTCTATTTGCCCCAAGCGGCGAAAGCATCCGCGAAAGCGCGGTCCCCCGACGGGCCTTTTTCGAGCGCAAGAATGGCGCGTCCGCCATTGTTGTAAACGATGGGAACATCGAACCAAGGCCGCTCTTTGAGCAGCTGCAAGTTACGCTGCACATCGGCGTCAACCGCCGAGAGCCCGATCAGAAAGAAGCCGTTGGTGACCTTCACGGCCAGGCCCGCGAGCGGCACGCCGCGCGCCTGCTCCGATTCCTTCATCAGAACGCCGGGGACATTGGCGATGCCGCCGCCCGGAAAATCCGGCGGCAGGTTAAACATGATTTCGATCGTGTGACTGGCCGGCAGCGCTTGGTCGGTGTTGCGACGCAAAGACCAGGTGACCGTCATGTTGCGCTCGGGAATCGTGACATCGGCGCGAATCTGAAGCTCCGGAGCAAGACCGCTACCAGGCGAGACAGTTTCGGTTCGCCACACCGCCGAGCCGATATATTGCTTGCCCTGCGGATTGCCCGGATCTTCCTCATAGAGCACCACGCGCTGCCCAACCGCGGGTCCATTCTGGGTTTGCGGTGCGGCCGCAGGCGGCTGCGGGCGCGTTTGCTCTTGCGGCACTCGCCCGGGGAATTTCGGTTCGCCGGCCGGCTGCTGGGCGGTTTGGCTCTGGCGCGACCGCATATGGGAGAGGAATTGATAGAGGCCGTTGATATTAGACCACTGCCAGTAGACCAACGAGCTGACACCGACAACGATAAGCACTGCGGCAACAAGCTGGGCGAGGCCGCGATAAGAGCGCGGCGGCCGCGGTTCCGGATAATGATCCGCCGGCTCGAGCGGACGCCGCACCCGCGGCCGTCCCGGTTCGATGCGTTGCTCGTCGTCGAGGTCGTAGGCCTGCTCGACCCCGGGCATTGGCGCCGAACCGTCCTCGATCAGATCGGGCGATTCTTCATAGTCGGCCCGCTCGGTATGGGCCCACGTCGCCTCGCGTGGATCAGAGAATTCGTGCGGCTTGGCCCCTCGATAATCGTTGTGCGCATCGCGGGATGGCGCGGTCGTCTGCGGCGGCGCCATGTTCAAATCGTCTGCGCCGGCTATCGGTTTACGGAAGAGCTTTAGGTCTCGCGGCGGCCGCTCGGACGTACGCGCGCCAAGAAGCCGGCTGCGCGCGCTTGCGGGTGGCTCCGCTGGCGGCGGCGACTCGCTCGATGCGGTCTTGTTGGCGCTAGCCTGCGGCGGATCTCGTCGCGGCAGGTCCGAGAATTTTGCTTCGGCGCGCAGCGGTGCCCCGTCGCCAGGCGTTCCGCTCTGACGCTCGCGCCATGCCGCCGCAGCCGGCGTCGCCGGCGCGGCGCCGCCCATAGACTGGCGGTTCACCGCATTGATCGCTCGCGGCGCTACCGGGCCGGGTCGCGGTTCCGCACGTGCCTTGCGCACCGACTCGGCCTCGACTTTGCGGATTGCATCTTCAAGCGCCAGGCGCTCCCGGGTGATGTCGGCCTCGGACAGCGGCGGGTCGATGCCACGCAGCTGCGCCACCAGGGCCGCGCGGGCGCGCTCGTACAGCGTGCGCCGGGCTTCAGCGGTATTATTGCCGAGCCCTTCTACGGCGCGTGTGATGAGTGGATGATAATCTGTCATTCGGTGAGTTTACGCTTGGCTCGCTAAAGTTGCATCTCACGCTTCGAACGGATTTTGCATGAGGATCGTGTCCTCGCGCTCCGGACTGGTGGACAGAATTGCGGCGGAACAACCGATCAACTCCTCCAAACGGCGGACATATTTGATCGCCTGGGCGGGTAGGTCCGCCCACGAGCGGGCATGGGCCGTTTTTTCCCGCCAGCCGGCTATCGTTTCATAGATCGGCTCGACGCGGGTCTGGGCGTGCTCACTGGCTGGTAGGTAATCGATCTCGCGGCCATCCAGCCGATAGGCGACGCAGACTTTGATCTCCTCAAAGCCGTCCAGGATGTCGAGTTTGGTGAGCGCCAAGCCCTGAATGCCGCTGGTGCGCACGGCCTGACGCACCAGAACGGCATCGAACCAGCCGCAGCGTCGCGGCCGGCCGGTGACGACGCCGAATTCCTTGCCGCGCTCGCCAAGCGTCTTGCCGATCTCATTGGTCTGTTCGGTCGGAAACGGGCCCGACCCGACGCGAGTCGTGTAGGCCTTGCAGATGCCGAGGACGTAGTCGATTGCGCCGGGGCCCATACCAGAACCGGTCGCCGCTTGCGCCGCCACCGTGTTGGAAGATGTGACGAACGGATAGGTCCCGTGATCGATGTCGAGCAGCGCGCCTTGCGCGCCTTCGAACAAGATGCGCTTACCTTCGCGCCGGCGTTCGTCGAGCAACGACCACACCGAATCCATGAACGGCAAGATCTTTGGGCTGACGGCGGCGAGTTCGTCGTACAGGACGCGGGGCGCGATCTCTTTCATGCCCAGACCCCGCCGCAGCGCATTGTGATGCGCAAGCAGGCGCTCGATCTTGCCGTTGAGCATTTGCAGATCGGCGAGGTCCATCAGCCGAATAGCGCGCCGGCCGACTTTGTCCTCGTACGCCGGGCCGATGCCGCGGCCGGTCGTACCGATCGCCCCTTTGCCGGAGGCGCGCTCGCGCGCGACGTCGAGTTCCTGGTGCAGCGGCAGGATCAGCGGCGTGTTTTCCGCGATCCGCAGATTGTCCGGCGTGACGACAATGCCCTGCTTCTTAAGGTGAGCGATCTCGCCCAACAGCGCGTGCGGGTCGAGGACCACCCCGTTGCCGATCACTGAAAGCTTTCCCGGCCGCACCACGCCGGACGGCAACAGCGACAGCTTGTAGGTCGTGCCGTCGATGACCAGCGTATGGCCGGCATTGTGACCGCCCTGAAAGCGGACGACGATGTCGGCCTGCTCGGAGAGCCAATCGACGATCTTGCCTTTGCCCTCGTCGCCCCATTGAGAGCCAACCACGACGACATTTGCCATGAGGGAAGCGTCCTCAAACGGCCGATCACGACTCGGATGGTTCGGGTTCCGGCTACAGCCGCTCGTTCCGATAATGGATGATGCCCTGCGAAGCAAGAAAAACTGGCTGTCGAAGTCTGCCGCTAGATCGCGGCAATAGTCTGTTTTACTTTAAGAATTTGCATCGGCTGCCCGTTAACTGACTTTGACCATAAACCGGCCCTGGACCGGGTGCGCCGCGGCAGGGCGGCGCGACCGAGCCCAAGGGCCGCTATAGCCACTATGCCGCTTTAGCCACCATGAACGCTTCACGTGCGCTGCGCCCATCGTCGCAACCATGCCCGATCAGTCATGCGGCTTGCGCCCTAGCAGCTTGGTGCCCATCGCGGTAGCTCAGCCGTTTTGGTACTCAGCCGCCGGAACACAGATGACCCCGCCGGGACAGTTTCAAGACGATCTCGATCGTGGTCGGACTCGCACCGGCGCGCGGCTATTCCATGAAGCGTATTTGCTGTTGTCGCTCACGTCGCTGTTTTGGTCCGGAAATGTGGTGCTCGGCCGTTTCGTCGCCGCCTATATCCCGCCGATCACGCTGTCGGTGATCCGATGGAGCGGCGCTTTCGTCATCCTGCTGCCGTTTGCCGTTCGCCACCTGGCGCGCGACTGGCCACTGATCCGGCGGCATTTCGGATTGCTGACGCTGCTCGCATTGACCGGCTTCTCGGCCTACAACACGATGGCTTATTACGGCCTGCATTTTACCACCGCGATCAATGGATTGCTGTTGCAGTCGGTTGCGCCGTTGTTTGTTGCGGTGTGGTCGTTTGTGTTGTTTCGCGATCGCCTGTCGCTGCGTCAGGGCGCCGGCATCTTGCTGTCGCTCGCCGGCGTGACTGTTATCGTCTGCCGCGGCAGCCTCGAAGTTTTGTTGGCGATCGCGTTCAACCGCGGCGATCTGTGGTTCGTCGTTGCGCTCCTGGTCTACGCCTTCTACGCGGCCATGCTGCGGGTGCGGCCGCCGATACACCCACTATCGTTTCTGGCCGTCGGCATGGGCGGTGGCGCCGTATTGCTGTTGCCGGCGCTGACGCTGGAGATTGCCGCTGGCCAATCGATGGTTTTCGACACCGTTACCGCGCTGAGCCTGATCTACGTCTGCATATTCCCGTCGCTGCTCGGATATCTGTTCCTCAACCGCGGCATTGAACTCATTGGCGCCAATCGGGCGGCGCCATTCATTCATCTGGTGCCGGTATTTGGATCGGTGCTGGCGATCGCGCTGTTGGGCGAACGACTGCAATTCTTTCACGCCGTCGGCTACCTCCTTGTGCTCGCCGGCATCACACTGGCAACGCGCCGCTAGGTTTTTAGAACTGCAGCGGCTTGACCTGTTGCACGTTCGGAATCTGCCGCACCTTGGCGAGCACCTCGGCGGGCACGCTGCCATCGACCTCGACCAGTGCGATGGCGTTGCCGCCGGGCGATTCACGGCCGAGATGGAAGGTCGCAATATTGATGCCGGCTTCGGCAAGAAGCGTCGCAAAGCGCCCGATAAATCCGGGCTTATCTTGATTGGTCACATACAGCATCGATGGCGCGAACTCGGCGTCCATCCGGATGCCTTTGATGTCGACGATGCGCGGCCGTCCATCGGCGAACACTGTGCCCGAGACCGAGCGTGTCTGCCGGTCGGTGACCACCGCGAGCGTGATCAAGCTGTCGTGGTCGCCCTCGGCGTCGCGCCGGGTGTCCTCGACGATGATACCGCGATCCTTCGCCACGATCGGCGCCGAGACCGCATTGACCTCCTGCAGCATCGGCCGCAGCAGGCCCGCGACCGCAGCCGAGGTGAGCGCCTTGGTGTTCATTTGCGCGACCACGCCCTCATAGGTGAGCCGCACCTGCTTGATACCGCTTTCGGTGAGCTGTCCTGCGAAGGAACCGAGCTTTTCGGCCAGCGCAATGAACGGCTTTAGCTTCGGCGCTTCCTCGGCGCTGATCGAGGGGAAATTGACGGCATTGGAAATAGCGCCGCGCAGAAGGTAATCCGACATCTGCTCGGCGATTTGCAGGGCGACGTTCTCCTGCGCCTCCATGGTCGAGGCGCCGAGATGCGGCGTGCAGACCACGTTGGGAAGCCCAAACAGCACGCTTTGGGTGGCCGGCTCTTCGCGAAACACGTCAAGCGCCGCGCCGGCAACGTGACCGGATTTGAGCGCCGCGGCGAGCGCGGCATCATCGATCAGTTCGCCACGCGCGCAATTGATCAGCCGCACGCCGCGCCTCATATGCGCCAGCGTTTCCGCGTTGATGATGTTGCGAGTCTTTTCAGTAAGCGGCGTGTGCAGCGTGATGAAATCGGCGCGCCGCCACAATTCGTCCAGTTCGACCTTCTCCACGCCGAGCTTAAGCGCGCGCTCGCCGGACAGGAACGGGTCGTAGGCGATGACTTTCATCTTCAAGCCAAGTGCGCGGTCGGCGACGATCGAGCCGACATTGCCGCAGCCGATGATGCCCAGCGTCTTGCCGAAGATTTCCACGCCGAGAAATTTGTTTTTCTCCCACTTGCCGGCGCGGGTCGAGCTGTCGGCTTCCGGGATTTGCCGGGCCAATGCCAGCATCAGCGAGATCGCATGTTCCGCGGTGGTGATCGAATTGCCGAATGGCGTGTTCATCACGATGATGCCGCGCGCGGTCGCAGCAGGAATATCGACGTTGTCGACGCCGATGCCGGCGCGCCCGATCACTTTCAGGTTCTTAGCCTGCTCCAGGAGCTTGCCCGTGACCTTGGTCGCGGACCGGATCGCCAATCCGTCGAAGCCGTTGATCGTGGCGGCAAGCTTGTCCTTGTCCTTGCCGAGATTGGGTTGGAACTCCACGTCGAGGCCGCGATCCTTAAAAATCGCGACTGCCGCCGGCGACAGCGCATCGGAAATAAGGACTTTCGGCGCCATGCGTTTATCCTCTTAAAGCCATGTGCTCCTAAAGCCTTGGCGATGGTCATCACGCCGCCGCGGCAAGCGCGGCCTTGGCCTTGGCATAGGCCCAGTCAAGCCACAGCGTCAGCGCTTCGACGTCGGATCGCTCCACAGTCGAGCCGCACCAGATGCGCAGGCCCGGCGGCGCGTCGCGGTAAGCGTCGATGTCATAGGCGACGCCTTCTTTTTCGAGCGTCGCGGCAATGCCCTTGACGAACTCAGCTTGGGCTTCGACGGAAAGCCGGCTCACGGCCGGATCGACCACGTTGAGGCACACCGATGTGTTCGAGCGCAGCGCCGGATCGCGGGTGAGAAAATCAATCCACGGCGTGCGCGCCACCCAGTCGGCGATGGCTTTTGCGTTGGCGTCGGCGCGCGCCTGCAGCGCTTTGAGCCCGCCGATCGATTTCGCCCATTGTAGCGCATCGACATAGTCTTCCACGCACAGCATGGATGGCGTGTTGATGGTCTGGCCGACAAAGATGCCTTCGTTGAGCTTGCCGCCCTCGGTCATGCGGAAGATCTTCGGCATCGGCCACGGCGGGGTGTGGGTTTTGAGCCGCGCCACCGCGCGCGGCGACAAAATCAGCATGCCATGTGCGGCTTCGCCGCCCAGCACTTTCTGCCAGGAGAAGGTTGCGGCATCGAGCTTTGGCCAATCCAAGGCTTGCGCGAAGGCGGCGGAGGTGGCGTCGCAGATGGCCAATCCGGTGCGATCCGCCGCGATCCAGTCCGCATTCGGCAGGCGCGTGCCGGACGTCGTGCCGTTCCAGGTGAACACGACATCGCTTGCCGGATCGATCGCACGAAGATCGGGCAATTCGCCGTAGGGCGCGCGCAGCACGGTTACATTTTTGAGCTTGAGCTCCTTGGCGACATCGTTGACCCAGCCTTCGCCGAAAGATTCCCATGCCAGCATTGTCACCGGCTGTGGCCCAAGCAGCGACCACAGCGCCATCTCGATGGCGCCGGTATCGGAAGCCGGCACGATGCCGATGCGATAGTCCGCCGGCACCTGCAGCACTTCGCGCGTCAGGTCGATGGCGTATTTAAGCTTTGCTTTGCCGGCTTTGGCGCGATGCGAGCGACCGAGAAAAGCGCCGGCGAGGTTTTGCAGGCTCCAGCCGGGGCGCTTGGCGCATGGTCCAGACGAAAAATGCGGCACACGCGGCCGCACGGAGGGGATCGGTGACGTCATGGCCTATCCTTCCAGATAGTCGCCCCTCGGTGGGGAGGGGTGTCCCGCCGCCGGAAATAGGGAAATGGGCGATCTCAGTCAAGTCTTCGTCATTGCGAGGAGCGTCAGCGACGAAGCAATCCAGAGCGGCGCCTCTGGCTGGATTGCTTCGCTAAAGCTCGCAATGACGAAGCGGTCTCGCGATGCGTCTTCGCATCCGAGCTATGCCACGCCACGGTCACGCGACTCTCAGATTCGTCACCACCGGGCTTGACCCGGTGGTCCATGCAGAGTTCGAGCAGGCAACGCTCGGTGGAAAGCGCTTGGAGACTTCACTGCCGCATGGATGCCCGGGTCAAGCCCGGGCATGACCCACGGAACGAACGGGAAAGAACGAAAGAGATTCGGAGGCGAAACGCCGACAGACGCAATTGATTATTCTGCCGTGCGGCGAGCACGGCCGCGCCTCAAGCGTGAGGCGCACGACTGTCCGCGTTCCACCGCGGTTCTCGCCCCAAGGAGTGTTTCATCGCAAGGGACTCAGCCTCAGGCCAGGCTTCCTGGGACGCGGCGGAACACGTTTTGCGTGTCCTTTGAGCGGGCGTTACCCACCCCTGCCTGTCCCAGTCCAGCGATAGCACCTCGCGCTCCGGCCGTAGTGCCGGAGAGATGATGCCCAAAGCCGCCCGAGCGCGGGTTGCAAATCCGCCCGCGGGCACCGCACTCGCCCCGCGCTTACGGCCTGCCGGTCGCAGCCCGTCCGATTGGGCGAGATTCGGAACTGTATGTAACTGAAATGGCGACATACGTCAATGAAAATAGGACGAAATATTTTCACTCCACGGGTCGACCGCCACGCCTCGCCGGCAGGGGCGGAAATAAATTGAACATCAGCCGAACGGCTTAATTTCAGCGTGACCGCGTCGTCGTCGGCGGTGTCGGCAGCGTCGCCCGCTGTGTCGATTGAACGATAATTTGCGCGGCGTCGTTCTCGCCAGCCGACGGCCACGGCGCTCCGGGGCAGGCCGACGTCGAATGGGTGGCGCAGCTCAACCTGGTGGTGGCAATTCGTTTCAGGCCCGGCACGCCACCGTCTTGGTCGAACTTGCTCGACAGCTTTTTGATGTTGCGGCGGATCTCGTCCGCCGTGACGCGCCTTGGCTGTCCTGGCGGCGACTTCCGATTGGCGACCATCACCGTGTAGCCCGGCTGGGTTACGACCATCGTGCCGGCGTCGTTCGTCAGCGTTATCGTGCCGTACTGATTGGTGATGTGTGTGCCATCGGCGCCGTGACTGATGGTGACGGTGCCGCCGCGGATGCCGACTGCCACCGCCGGCGTGTTGATCGTGACGGCGCCCTGATGACTCAGCTGGCCGCCGATATATTGCAGCGTGCCCTGGGCCAGTCTGGTCAGCATATGACCGCGGTTCGCCGCAGGATCATAGACGAATTCATCGATCACGAGATTGGTGTTGGGCGCAATGCTCAGCGTGCTCTTGTCGAGAAACAAAAGCTGGGCGGACCCCGACGGCGAAGTGTGGATGCGTTCGTTGTGCATCACGCGCGCGCCGACGGTGAGCTTGTCCGTCGCGCCGCCGGGCGGAGTGCTTTCGCTCACCGGGTTGACCGCCGTCGCGGTGCCGACCTGTTGCGCCAGCGCCGGCCCGGCCGCGATCAGCGCGGCGGCGAGCGGCACTATGATGAACTTCCCACGCATGACACGATGCCGAATGCTTAGCGAATGACCGGCAGTTGTCCGCTGATCATGTTGGCGCCGCCAGCCTTAACCAACGGCGCGGTGTCGAGATGCCCGCCATGCGCAAACACACCGACAATCAAAACAAAACATGCGCACAAAAGGCCAACGACCACGATCTTCAAGTGCGTCTGACGATCGGCGCTATAGATGGAATGATTCATAGCCGCCTCCGATTCTTGAAAGCGAGTTAAGCGCAGTTTCCGGCCGGCGCCTGTGATCTGCGGCACAAAGGGGCGCTTTCGGCTAAATGGCTTGAATGGCGTCACTTTTAGCGCTTTGGCGCCTGCGCAAGTAACGCGGTCTACCGGAACGTCACGGTTGCCAGGGCGCGATTGACTTTGTCAGGTGGCCAGATGGTCACGGGTCCGGGCGCGGCGCCAGGCGCGGCGATGTTGGTGCCCTGGCCAGGCAAGCTGAGAATCTGCTGGCCCGCGGCGTTCGACACGCTCACGGCTCCTTCGATGAGAAATACGCCGAGCGCTTGATCGTCGATCGGCCCACCCCAGAATTCCGTGCCACGGATGCCGACGGCCGCGACCGGCGTCGTCACGCTGACGTCCGCGCTCGCCAGTTTCGAGACCTGGCCTGACACAAAGCGAAAGGCGCCGACCAGACCAAACTTGATCGTTCCGTTGCCCGCGGCAGAGTCAAATACGTAAGTATCGAGCGTCAGCTTCGCCTTCTCGCCGAGTGTCAGCCGCGTGTTGTCGGTGAAGGTGACTTCCAGCCGCGCCGTTTGCGCGGTTGAGAGGACCTCGTTGAGAAAGACCGAGGAGTTGAGGCCAAGCGTGCGTATGGCGCCGTTGCGCGTTCCGCTCGCCTCTCCTTGTATGCGGCTGACCGTGCCGATCGCGTCTTGCGCCGCGCACTGGCCGCCGGCGAAGCCGGAAACCAGCATCACCGCAATGATGATCAGTCGCTGCAACATGCGCCTGTCCATGCGAACTGTGAATGGCCGGTCGGAGTGCTCCGTCAATGCAGGCACGCCGAACCAATCAAAGTCTCACCGCTTCAGTCAGTCTTCGCCCTCTTCCAGCTCGCCGATATGGTGCTGGGCGTAGAGTTCGAGGCCAAGCTTGCAACCAGATCGAGCTGAGTTTCGAGGAAATCGATGTGTTCTTCCTCATCGTGCATGAGCTTCTCGAACTGGTCGCGCGTGACATAATCGCGAACCGAATGGCAATGCGTGGCCGCCTCTTCATAGAGCGCCCGCGCCGACATTTCGGCGGCGAGGTCGCAGTCGAGCACCTCCTTGACGTTTTGGCCGATATGCAGCGGATCGAGCACCTGCATGTTCGGGAAACCATCAAGAAAGATGATGCGCTCGACGAGCTTATCGGCATGCTGCATCTCTTCGATGGATTCCTTGCGCCACTGCTTGGCGAGCGATTTGTAGCCCCAATTGTCGAGCAGACGGTAATGCAGCCAATATTGATTAACGGCGGTCAATTCGTGCCGCAGCGCCTTGTTGAGGTAATCGAGGACACCGGGCTCGCCTCTCATCATTTTGCTCCTGATTGCGCTCTTGTTCAGCTCTTGGGATCAAATTCGATTGCACGAAACGGGACGGATCATCCGATTATAGCGGCTGTGACCGGGCTCGAAAGCCCGCCGGGCGCGAGCTTTATCAACGGATCAGGAGCGGCGTGTTAGGAGCCGGCTTGCGCGTTTCGGCAGCACACGGGCCCAGACGTGGCTCCGGAAACCCCGAGCGCCTCATCCATGATGCGCCGAATGGTGCGCGCGCAGCGCCCGCACTGCGCGCTGCAACCCAGGCAATGGTAAACCTGCCCCGTGGTGCGCGGCACGTTCTCGCCCGACGACAGCGTGGAACGCACGTCGTGGTCGGTGAAAACGTTGCAAGAGCACACGATCATTGCGGAGAAAGTCCGAAGGACAATTGGTCCGAATTGAAACCGTCAATAGTCCAGGCTCGGCGCGGTTGCAAAGAAAAAATCGTTATTTGTAAGCGTTCTAATTTACGAGAGTTGTTCGCTCGCAAATTAGCCGAATTCGCGCCACCGCGATTGATGTGCATCAAGCGTCTGCAAATTCAGCCGCGGAAAGGCGTAAGCCGAGTTTGGATTAAGCCGCTGGAGCGATGCCGCAATGATCGCTCCAATCAGCCCATTATTCCTGCCCGGCGTTCAAGCCGCGGCCGCCGTGTCTTCCGAACTCTCGCCGCGGCGGCGGCGCGGCCGCAACCGGCAAATGCGCGCCGGTATCCGGCACAAGTCCTCGACCAAACCGGCAAAACGCTGCCCGCGTGCCAGCGCCCGGTCGAGCGCTGCCATGGTGCGTGCGAGCCCCGGATCGTCATCGTGGATCCAGGTGCGCAACACGCCGCCGAATAAGGCCGCGAGCCCTTGAGCGCGGATCATGCCGCGCGGCCCCGATGCGCCAATTCCCGCCGCGGTGAGCATCCATTGCTGCGAGCGCACCGCGAGGCTGTTGAGCGCAAGCGCAAGTGGCAGATTGCGCCGCGCCGAGCGCAACAGCGATCGCACCGCCTCGCGATGGGGCGCGAGGATTTCTATTCTGCGCATCAACACGTCGAACAGGCGCTCCCGCGCCGGCTCTTCCTCGACGTCACCGAAGTCCTCGCTCAGGACGGCGCGGTCGACGGATTTCACGTGAGCGGCCAGAATGGCCAGTGTGGAGGGAAATTCGCTACGCAGCTGCGCCAGCGACACGCCCGAAGCTTCGGCGATTTCGGCAAAACCGATCTGCTCGATCGGCTTGTCGGCGAGAAGATTGAGAAACGCCGCGATGATCTTTTCGCGATCGCCCGCCGGGGCGGCGGCCGCACGCCCGGAGGATGGAGCCGAAGATTTACGAGCGGGTCTACGTGCCGGTCTGCGTGCCGAGCGTGCCGATTTACTTGCCATGTGCAATACTCCAATTCGCACTCAATGAAGCGATAATCGTCAAGCGCTCCGCCGCGCCGGGCGCGGCTTCGCCTTCGCCATCTCATTGGCAAATGTAGGTGAGGGCCGCGATCGTTCCAAGGCCACAGAATCAAGGCCGCAGATCCGCGGCGAAAATCAGCCGGCTAAAGCGAAATGACATGAGGTCGAATCGGCATTTCGCTTTAGCTTTATTTGAGCATGATCTTTTCCGAAAACCGGCATCCACTTTTCGGGATCATGCTATAATTCGCGCGAGCGTGCGGTTGCGGCGGCAATTGCCTCGCTCATCAGCCGGATGAGGCCATTTGGACGCATCAGGACCGCGAGCGCAGCGGCGGTGGTGCCGCCCGGCGAGGTTACGTTTTGGCGTAACGTCGCCGCATCCTGGCGCGATCGATGCAACAGCTCGCCCGAGCCGGCGATGGTCTCGCGGGCAAGCTTCTCGGCCAGATTGGCCGGCAGGCCGACCGCCGCGCCAGCTTGCGCCAGCGCTTCCGCGAGCAGGAAGACGTAAGCCGGTCCGGAGCCTGACAGCGCCGTTACCGCGTCCATCAAACTCTCATCTTCGACCCATTCCACGGCGCCGGTCGCGCCGAGCAAGCGATGCGCGACTTGGCGTTGCCGCTGGTCCGCCTTCGCGGCGACCGCGACGGTGATGCCGCGCCCGATCGCGGCGGGGGTATTCGGCATCGCCCGCACCATTGCCGCGGCGCGAGGAAATATGGTGGCGAGAAACCGCAGCGTCCGTCCGGCCATGATGGAAATGATCAGCGCGGAAGAAGAAACGTTCGCGGCCAGCGCGCTCAGCACTTCGGCGGCCGCTTGCGGCTTAATGGCAAGGACAACCACATTGGCTTGCCGCAGAGTCTCGGCGTCGGGGTTGAGCCGAATACCGCGACTGGCGAGCGCGGCGATGTGGGGAAGCGGCTCTGGCTCCAGCACCGCAACCTGGCGCGGGTCAAGACCAAGGCGCAGCCAGCCTTCGAGCAGAGCGCCGCCCATTTTGCCGGCGCCAATGAGCGCAATCAGACCGGAGAAATCGCGCAAGTTCGTATTTGCATCCGAAGTTGCGTCCGGATTTGCTTCCGGCATCGCTTCGGGAGGCCCCGCGGTGGTCACGCCTCGCCTGTGGTTTCGAACATCGCCGATTCCATGGCTTCGCGCGCCGACTTGCCCGCCCAGATGACAAATTGGAAGGCAGGGAAATAGCGCTCGCAGGAATCGAGCGCACTTGCGAGCACCGCTTCGCATTGCCGGCCGGAAGCCGCGACGCCGCCGGCGAGCACCAAAGCATGGCGGAACATGACGACGCCATTTTGCGTCCAGACGTCGAAATGCCCGATCCACATCTGCTCGTTGATAAGCCCGATCAGCTTTTGCACATCGGCTAAGCGCGGCTCCGGCACCTTCATGTCGAAGGCGCAGGCAAGATGCAGCGTCTCGATGTCGTTCATCCAGGTGAACGACACCTGATAGTTGGTCCACCGCCCGGTGACGACGAGACCGATCTCGTCCTCGCCGGCACGTTCGAACGGCCAGTTGTTGCCGGCAGCCATATGCTCGACGACGTCGAGCGGACTGCCACGATTATCGTGCGCAGATTCGATGAGGGCCATGCCGTCTCCACTCTGTCCCCGAAAGGGTGGAACGCACGCCACAGCACCGTTCTAAATACCGGCTGCAATTTGACGCAGGAGCGACTTTTGCGTGCCGATTGACGGAAGCCGCGAATCAGCCCGTCCCTTGACTATAAACGGCCTGTTTCTTTCCACCAAAACCTGTCCCAACGCCTTGTCCCGGCATCGGTACCGGCACTCATGAAGTGATTTGCCGCCTCCACACAATCCTTCCTGAATCGCCGTCCACAGCTCGGGCTGCGACAAGTTGACTCGGGGGACGGGGGCGGCGCCCGTACGGACCGCTCGGCTTTAGTCGAACAGGCTCGAGACCGATTCCTCGGCGGCGGTGCGGCTGATGGCTTCGCCGATCAGTGTCGCAATCGGCAGGACGCGAATGTTCTTTGCCTCGGTGACCGCTTTCGTCGGCTGAATCGAGTCGGTGATGACCAGCTCTTTGAGCCGCGATTTGCCGATGCGGGCGACCGCGCCGCCGGACAACACGCCATGGGTGATGTAGGCGTAGACCTCTTTGGCGCCCTTATCGAGCAGCGCGTCGGCGGCGTTCACCAGCGTGCCGCCAGAGTCGACGATGTCATCGACCAAGATGCAGACGCCGCCGTCAACATCGCCGATGACATTTGCTACTTCGGATTCGCCAGGCCGCTCGCGGCGCTTGTCGACGATCGCGAGCGGGGCGTTGATCCTTTTGGCAAGCCCGCGCGCGCGCACGACGCCGCCGACGTCCGGCGACACCACGATGACTTTGCTCAGATCGAAACGTTGCCGGATATCGCGCGTGATCACCGGCGCGGCGAACAGATTGTCGGTGGGAATATCGAAAAAGCCCTGAATTTGGCCGGCATGCAGATCGAGCGTCAGCACGCGGTCGGCGCCGGCATGGGTGATGAGATTGGCGACGAGCTTGGCCGAGATCGGCGTGCGCGGTCCGGGTTTGCGATCCTGCCGCGCGTAACCGAAATACGGGATGACGGCGGTGATGCGCCGCGCCGACGCGCGCCGCATCGCGTCGATGATGATCAGCAATTCCATCAGGTGATCGTTGGCGGGAAATGAGGTCGATTGGATCACGAACACGTCGGCGCCGCGCACGTTCTCCAGGATTTCGACGAAGATTTCCATGTCGGCAAAGCGCCGAACCACGGCTTTGGTCATCGGCGTGCCGATGTAATTGCCGATGGCCTCGGCCAGCGCAGGATTGGAATTGCCGGCGACGAGCTTGATGGCTCCGTTCTTGCCCGTCATCCCCAGCTCTCCTGCGCCGTCCGCGTCGCGGCGCATAATTTCGGAAAGTCCAAGCCGAAAGTCTTAAAGCCTCGGTGCCGTCCGCTGGCGACACGGTTGCGGCACGGATCACGCCCGAACGAAAACAAAGCCCTGATACAAGCCGCGTCTGGGGCTGGCAATATGAATCAAAACCTTTCCCCCGGCCGTTTTTCATCTTGTAAAAGAATGCCTTAACCGCAGCGCCAAGGGGCGCTAAGGGGGCCGGCGGCAGCAGCAGCGTGGCGGTCGCAGCGCTCAATCGGCGGATCAGCTACGGCCCTACCAGGGCGATCGCGTTAACGTGCCGGCCATAGTCAGCTTCGGCACGGTGCGTGGTGCGCCGATAGCTGAAAAATCGCTCGGGATCGGCATAGGTGCACAGCCCGAGATCCTCCACCTCGGTTACGCCGGCACGCTTGAGCCGCACGGCGATATATCCGGCGAGGTCGAACATGGCGTGGCGCTCGCGCTGAGCGGGGGCAAAGAAGCGGGCACTCGCCGGATCCTCGGCCCGAAACCGGGCAACGAGATCGGGTCCGACCTCGTAGCTTTTCTGCCGAATCATCGGACCGATTGCCGCCCGGATCTGGCCTTGCGCCGCGCCAAGCCGCTCCATTGCCGCGATGGTCGCTTCGAGGACGCCAGTCAGGGCCCCGCGCCAGCCGGCATGGGCCGCCCCGGTCACGCCTGCCCGCGGATCGGCGAACAGGACCGGTCCGCAGTCCGCCGTGGTCACCCCGATCGCGAGCGCGCGCATGCGCGTGACGATGGCGTCCGCTTGCGGCCGGTTCTCGGTCGTCCACGGCGCCTCGGCGACGACAACGTTGGGTGAATGCGATTGATAGGCCGTGAGCAGCCGCCGCGGCTCCACCCCGAGCGCCGCCGCCATGCGGGCGCGATTTTCCACGACCTTGCCGGCGTCGTCCTGCGAGCCGACACCGCCATTGAGAGTAGCGTAGAGCCCGCTGGAGACGCCGCCCGCTCGCGTGAAAAAGGCGTGGCGGATTCCGGTCAGTGTCAGTGACGCAGCCTCGATCTTCATGGTCTTGTCTCAAAAGCAGGCAATGGACCGAGCTTCGGCGCCGCAATCGCGATGGCCTTGAACAATTCACCCATGCCTCGCGCACCACCCGCAATCAACCGGGAGAATGCGATTTCGATGTCTGCGGCTTTCTGCCCCGATACCGCGGATTTGAGCGCGGCGGCGCGTTTCTCGATGCCGAGGCGGAGAAACAAATCGCGCTGCCGTATCGGCCCGTGAATGCGAGCGCCCATCGTCTCGGCGCATTGCGTCAGCGCCTCGAAATCCACATGCGCGGTCAAGTCGGCCGTTCCCGGCGCGCGCAACGGATCGGTGAAGGAATGCCGCGCGACCGCCTGCAGCGTATCGCCCAATCCCGAATGGGCGTGACCGTAATCGATGATCAAAGCGGCGCCTTCGTCACGGGTCCGCCGCCCGAGCTCAAGCGCGACGGTATCGGCGCGCCATTCATAGATCGAGCCGGGCGGGGCCCCACGCAATGAACGCGGTAGCGATGTTTCGAAGAATCGCAACGGCTCGCGCGCGGTATCGAACGCGAGGTTGCCTTCGGCAGTTACGATGACCACGCGCTCGTGCCAGCCATCCTCCCGTTTGACGGCCTGATGCACGGGCAACGCGTCGATGAACTCGTTGGCGACGATGATGCTCGGGCCGCCGGGCACGTCTTCGAGCGTGTCGTGCCACAGCATCGCCAGCCCGGTTTTGGCGAGCCGCCGCTCCTGAACTTTGCGCAGCGCCGGGCTGATTTCAACCAGATGCAGCACCGCGGCTTGGCGAAATCCGCCCACCGCTTTGGTCGCGCGCAACGCATCGTCAAGGAGCGTGCCGCGCCCGGGGCCGAGCTCGATGATGCGAAAATTTTCCGGCGCGCCCATCTGGCGCCAGACCGTCGCCATCCAGACCCCGATCAGCTCGCCGAACATTTGGCTGATCTCCGGCGAGGTGATGAAATCGCCGCCGCTACCGAGCGGATCGCGCTTGACGTAGTAGCCGTGCTCCGGATGCGTGAGGCACTGCCGCATATAGTCGGCGACCGGCATTGGCCCGCCGATCGCGATCCGCCGTCGGATTTCATCGAGCAGCGGGGCGGCCGCGTCAGCCATTTTTTGGCTTCGGCAGGCGCCGGAAAGCAACGACGAGAATGGCGATGCCGCCAAATATCAATGGAATGCACAACAGCATTCCCATCGTCAGGCCGCCCCATAAAAAGCCAAGCTGCGCGTCCGGCTCGCGAAAAAACTCGCAAGTGATCCGCGCCACGCCATAGCCGATCGCGAACACGCCGGTGACGATACCGGGCCGCTTTAATGCGCCACAGCGAACGAGCAAGCCGACCACAATGAACAGCACGACACCCTCGAGCGCCGCCTCGTAGAGCTGGCTTGGGTGGCGCGGAATAGGTCCCCCATGCGGGAACACCATGGCCCAAGGAACGTCGGTGGGGCGGCCCCATAATTCGCCGTTGATGAAATTGGCGATGCGGCCGAGGAATAATCCGATCGGCGCCACGGCCGCGTTCACGTCGCCGAGCGACAGGATCGGAATGCCGCGGCGGAGTGCAAACAGCACGATGGCCAGCACGCAGCCGGTTACGCCGCCGTGGAACGACATGCCGCCATTCCAGAGCTGGACGATTTCAAGCGGATCGGCGGTGAAATGCGCAAGATTATAGAACAGCACATAACCAATACGGCCGCCGAGAATAATGCCGAGCGTGATCCAGATGACGAAGTCGTCGAAATCGGTCACGGTCAGAGGGGCAGGGCCGCCCCACAGCTTTTGCGACGAAATAATTGCGCGTGCATAAAACCAGCCGCCGATAATGCCGACGATATAGGCCAGCGCGTACCAGCGCACCGCAAACGGGCCGATGGCAATCAGGACCGGATTGATCGCGGGAAATGGAATGACTGGGAGAACCAGCATCGAGTTTTCCTGAATCCTTTCTAATTTGCGCTGCGCGTCGTTTTATTGCGGTCATTCGTACGGTCAGGGTCGAAACTCATTATTTCCGCGAGCCGCGTTGCGATTTTCGCTGCGACCCGAAGGGACGCGGGCCTTTCGGTCGCTGGCGTCGTTGCTCGTCGCTCATGATCGGATAGGGCATATCGCTCCTCTCGCCTAGCCAGCGGCCGAAATTCCCGGCGTCGCGGCCGTGTAAATAATGAGTTTTGACCCTCATTTGCGGCTGAGCTGCCTGCGCGCGCTTATTAAGCTCCTTGCCTCGCGCCCCTTGCGGCTCGGCTGCACCATTGCCATTGTTTCTAAGCGGGGCAGGCTCAGGTAGCAATTAAAGGCCGCGGAGGCGAGCATGGTGCAGACGACGAATCGGTTTTTCGATGAAGTTGCCCGGCTGATGAACGATGCCGCCGGTGTTGCGCAGGGCGTCCGCCGTGAATTCGAGACGCTGTTCCGCAACCAGGCCGATCGCTTTCTGCGCGATCTCGACGTGGTCAAGCGCGAGGAGTTCGAGGCTGTCAAGGAAATGGCGCGGATCGCGCGCGAAGACAGCGAAGCGCTCAAGGCGCGTCTTGCGGCGCTCGAAGCGAGGCTTTCGCAAATGACGCCCATGACCGGGCCGGCGGCAGAGCCCGCACCGGCGCCAAGCCCCAATATCGATAGGCCCGCTCTCTAGTGCATAGCGCCGGCCGCTATTGGCCTGCCGAGAACCGCGACGCCTTGAACCGCGACGCCTTGGGCGTTGCGGCATTTCCTTGTTTTCCGCAAAGCGCGCCGTTATAAGCGCGGCCATCCGCGGCATCACCGGCACCCCTGGAGGCTGACGCGGAATTTCCTTTGCATTACAAGGCTTAACACGAGGATATACGATGGCGACCGTCAATCAGATCAAGGCGGCGACACGCTCGCGGGCAGGCAAGGGGGCCGCCCGGGCCGAGCGTCGCGCTGGCCGCGTACCCGGAATCATCTATGGCGACGGCAAGCCGCCGCTGTCGATTTCGCTCGACTATGCCGATCTGCGCCAACGCATTTATGCCGGCCGCTTCCTCACGACCATCCATGAGGTTGAGGTGGACGGCGTGAAGCACCGCGTCATCCCGCGTGATTTCCAGCTCGATCCGGTGCGCGATGTACCGCTGCATGTGGATTTCATGCGGCTGGGCGAGGGCGCCACCATCCGGGTCAACATCCCGATCCATGTGCGCGGCGCCGATCAGTCGCCCGGCGTCAAGCGCGGCGGCACCGTCAGCATTGTTACGCACACCGTCGAAGTGCGTTGCCTGGCCGACGCGATCCCGAGCGGCATCGAAGTCGATGTCGGCGGGCTCGATATCAATCATTCGAAGCATCTGAGCGATATCACGCTGCCGGAAGGCGTGCGCGCGGTCGCCGGCCGCGACATCACGCTTGTGACCGTGGTGCCGCCGTCCGGATACGCCGAAGAAATGAAGGCGGCCGCCGAAGCCGCCGCCGCTGCGGCCGCCGCTGCTGCCGCGGCTGCGGCAGCAGGTGTGCCGGCCGAAGGTGCAGCGCCCGGCGCTGCTCCGGGTGCGGCCCCTGGCACCGCTCCGGGCGCGGCGCCCGCCGCAGCGCCCGCCGCTGCGCCCGAGAAGAAGTGAGGTCGTCCGGCATAGGATGAATGTTCATGTTGCTCCTGGTCGGACTCGGCAATCCGGGAGCGCGCTATGCCGGCACCCGGCACAATATTGGCTTTATGGCCGTTCAGGAAATCGCGAAGCGTCACGGTATTGGCCCGTGGCGCCCGCATTTTCAGGAGCTTGCGCTTGCCTGTAACGGGTCGATCGACGGTACGGATGTTTTATTGTTACTCCCAGGGACGTTCATGAATGAATCGGGTCGGGCGGTAGCCGCAGCAGTGAAATCACACCGGCTTTCGTTAGGAGACATTATTGTCTTTCACGATGACATAGAGCGCCGGCCCGCCAACGTTAAAGTCAAGATCAATGGAGGCGACCGCGGTCACAACGGTCTCCGCTCAATTAGCGCTTATGTGGGGAAGGAATATCGCCGAGTACAAATCGGTGTGGGCCGCCCAGAAGAAAAGTATCTAGTTGAGTCTTACGTGCTGAGTAAATTCATTGAACCAGAACGACGCTTGTTCAGTATGCTAATTAAAATTCTGGCTGACAGAATTAATCTCCTCGTACGTGGAGAAGATACATTTTTTGAGCGCGAAGTTGCGTCTGCCACAAAGCAATTTGGTGACTGGCCGCACTAAATGAACGGGTCACGACCAGTCAATTAGCAATGAAATAATCTCATGGGCTTCAAATGCGGCATCGTCGGCTTGCCGAATGTAGGTAAGTCAACGCTCTTCAACGCGCTGACCGAGACTGCGGCGGCGCAAGCGGCGAACTATCCATTTTGCACGATCGAGCCGAATGTCGGCGAAGTCGCCGTGCCGGATCCGCGGCTCGAAACATTGGCCGCTCTGGCGAAATCCGCTGCGATCGTGCCGACGCGGCTGACCTTCGTCGATATTGCCGGTCTTGTGCGCGGCGCTTCGAAAGGCGAGGGGCTCGGCAATCAGTTCCTCGCCAATATCCGCGAAGTCGATGCGATCGCGCATGTCGTGCGCTGCTTCGAAGACACCGACGTGACCCATGTCGAAGGCCGTATCGATCCGATCGCCGACATCGAGACCGTGGAAACCGAGCTGATGCTGGCGGATCTCGAAAGCCTGGAACGGCGTAGCGAGGGGCTCGAACGCAAGTCGCGCGGCACCGACAAAGAGGCGGCCGAAGCGCGCCACACGCTCGATCTGATCGAGCGAACGCTGACCTTGCTGCGCGACGGCAAGCCGGCGCGCCTGACGCCGCGCAAACCCGAGGAGGAGAAGCCGTTCCATATGCTGACGCTATTGACGGCGCTGCCGGTGCTCTATGTCTGCAATGTGGACGAGGATGCCGCGGCGACCGGCAATGAATTTTCCCGGAAAGTGCAGGCGCGCGCGCACGCGGAGGGCGCAGGCGTTGTGGTCATTTCCGCCAAGATCGAAGCCGAGATCGCGGTTTTGTCGCACCACGACCGCGACGATTATCTCGTCTCGATCGGCCTGCAACAGGCGGGGCTCGATCGGCTCATTGCCGCCGGCTATGCGCTCCTCGACCTGGTGACCTTTTTCACCGCCGGCCCGAAGGAGACGCGCGCCTGGACGATCACGCGCGGCACCAAGGCGCCGGCGGCCGCGGGCGTCATCCATAGCGATTTCGAGCGCGGCTTCATCCGCGCCGAGACTATTTTATATGACGACTATGTCGCTTGCGGCGGCGAGGCCGGCGCGCGCGACGCCGGCAAGATGCGGCTCGAGGGCAAGGATTACGTCGTGGTGGACGGCGACGTCATGCACTTTCGATTCAGCACATAGCGTAGGGTGGGCAAAATCGTCTTCTATTTGTTCCGCGTCGGCATCGCGCGTGAACGATTTTGCCCACGCGTCACGCGCATTGCCGGCACGATGCCCACCCTACGCTTGCTAAGAAACGAATAGCGGGCCCACCTCGGACATAGCGCGACTTCCGATTTGAGCCAAAAGCAGCCTCATGCACTGCAGCAATCAATGCTAGGCTTAGGATAGGTATTGTCTAATTTTTGCCAGCAGTTGACTTAGAGCAGTTGACTTGGACATTGCAGACCAGTGGCGCGCCATTAGGCGCGATCAAGTGAATATGATGTGAATATGATGTGGACTTGGATGTCTGGATAATCGTTGATGGAAAAAATCTTTGGCGCCGTCTTACTGAGCGTCCTTGGGTTCGCCGTCTTCCCGTCCCAAGCAGAGGTGGCCTATCCCGCGAGTGGAGCAGCACCGGCGGCAAGCGGTTATGACCCCGTGCAGCGCTGCCTAGATCTGGTTCAATTGAATGTCGCCGGAAAAATCGCTCCCGCGCTTCCAGTGACGTCACATCCTGTTCAAAGTCCTCCGAAAGATCTTCCACTTCGGTGTCTGGCTGGGAATCTGGAGGAAATCAAAAGCGCTTTAAAGAATCAAATCGCAAATTGCGAAAGAAAATCGGCCAAGGAGAAAGCCCAAACGTTCCAGTTCGGCTGCCGAATGGTGAAAAACGAGGACTATTGTCTGAACGCCAACACGGAGATGCTGAAAATCGTCAGCCAGCCGAATATGGATTACGCCACCTTCGTGAACCGGGCAGCGCGGGAGTTTGACTGGTACGAGAGCAACGGCCGCCAGGGTAACGACGGGAAATTTAAGACGGGAACGACACGGTTTACTGGGTACTATAGTCCAACGGCGGTTGATGCGTCCGCTGTCCAGTCGGATGTGTACCCGTACCCGATCTATGCGGCGCCCGAAGGTCTGACGTATTTCGAAAATCCTAAGCCGGAGTTGGGGCAGGGCTGCGGAGTAGACGCGGTCACCAAAGTTCCAATCCATTGGTGCATTGACAATAAAAACAGCACCTTCTCCGCACTTCCCACCCGCGAACAGATGGCTCAGGGCGCCTTGGATGGGAAAATTCGGAAGATCGCTTATTTCCGAAGTCTTTATGACGTTTCTAATTTTATGCTGGAAGGTGCCGGAAGCGTGAACTTGAGACAGAAGGACGGCTCCATAGAAAGCGTGGTTTTGAATTTCGCCGGAACGAACGGTAGGCCCAATAACCTGATCGGTGACGTTCTGAAGTGCGAGAATAAAAAAATAAAAGGCTCTATGGCCGCTTACTACGCCCGTTATCCCGACGAGGCCTATCGGGACACCGTCCATTACAATCCATCAACTGTCTTTTACCAACCGGGAGTCAGTTACGAAGGCGTGGATCATATCCCAGTCACGCCGAACGCCTCGATCGCTACGGATCCAACTTCAATTCCCACCGGCACCATCACCTTGCTCAATGTACCCGCGGTGAGCGCGTGTTCTTCGATGGCGGTCGCGCAAGACATCGGCGGACGAATCAAAGGCCCTCATATCGATAGATATACAGGAGCGGGCTCCCCCGCCGGGGCAAGGGCCAATGCTTTTAACAATTCCGGATTTGTTTTTATGGCGGTTCCCAAGGGGACCGGGAGTCCGGTCTCAGATTGCGTATCAAAAACCGCCAATTGACGGGTAAGATCAGAGCGACAAATGGATCATAGGCCATTGTCGCCAGCGGACTAACGACGCTTGCGAGCTTTCTATTTTGCCTGAAGGTCGTTGGTGATCGTCTTTTTTCCCGTTATGCAGGCCAGCAGCTCATCGCCGTCGATTTTGTGCCCGCCTTCGTCTCTGATCGACACGTTTACCAATCCCGTCTCATACATCTGGCGTGCTTTGCTAAGCGCCTCATGCACGTCGTTTGCTGTTTCCGACACGGGGCCTATGGCGAGGCCGAGAGTATCGCTGGTGACGGTGTATGCCATATCGCGTTACGCCAATCTCTTTGCGATCGTTTCACCTTTTATCCACCGTCAACATGTCAGCACGTAAGATTGACTGGGGAAGGGCTCGCTATCTGCTTATCATCCAGAGGCGGACATTCAGTTCACGTTTGTCTTTGTCCGAGATGTGCCCAAGAGCAGACATTACCTTTTCTAACTGGTTGCGTGCCATTTTTGCAACACCCGCAATTTTTTCAATGGCGGCCCAATTAAGGCGCATATCGCCTGATTGAATACGATTGAATACGAGGTGCTCAACAAGTCAGGGGGATCGTTATGACTCTCAGTAGCTTGAGCCCAATGCAGCATGCCGCGCCAAGAGTAATTTTTGATACCAATAGATTACGCACACTCATTGCAGAGTATACAGGCGTTAATGCCGAACGAGTTACAGATGAAGCGCACTTTGGTGACGATCTCGGCCTGGATCGGCTTGATCGCCTCGAATTGATGATACTGATCGAGGATGAATTTGCCGACATTGAGATTTCGGAAAACGATGCCAATCAGATCGAAGTCGTCGGCGATCTCATTCGCATATTGGAATCACCTGCGGGGGGCCTTGGTGGCGCGCAGGTGTCATGATTTAGATCGAACAACTTTACGAGTGGCGGAACGGGGATCAGTCACGACAATGCGTTCGTTTGTTTTTTTAATCATCGCCTTGATGCTCGGCGGCTGCATGCAGGAGACACTTGCGCCCGTGACTCAGGCCGGCTGGAGCGCGCGCGACAGGCAATTGATGTCTAATCTGCCCTACGCGCAGGCGACAATTCCGGAGGAGTTTCGCCGGCACATCGTCAGCTACACGCGTAAGGAAGTCCCCGGCACCATCGTCGTCGATAGTAGCAACAAGTTTCTATATTACGTGCTGCCTAAGGGCCAAGCGATCCGCTACGGCATCACTGTCGGCGAAGACGCGCAAGCCTGGACTGGCATGGCCACGGTCGGCCGCAAGGAAGAGTGGCCGTCGTGGACACCGACCGCCGGCGAACACGCGCGACTTGGGCCCATCCCGGCCTTCGTGACCGGCGGGCCACAAAATCCGATGGGTGCGCGCGGGCTATATCTGTACTCCAGTGGCAAGGACACGCAGTACCGGATCCATGGCACCAACCAGCCGGAATATATTGGCCAAGCTATCTCTTCGGGCTGCATCCGCATGACCAACGAGGACGTGATTGACCTCTACAATCGCGTAAAGATCGGCACAATTGTTGTTGTCCTCGCGCCAACGAAGCCTTACTTGCCATTCGGCCCCCACGCCTAGGCGATGCGATCCCGGGCGCTTCTTGGCCGGCTTGTTCTCACGCGACCTGCTGGACTTCGGCTTCGCAGCGACGACTGTGTCAATCGGCTGGCTGGGGCTTTGTTGTCGGCGTGGTAGTCCATTCATTCGTTGCTGAATCCGAGCCGCGTTCTCGCATTGTAGAATCGGGCGAGGCGACTTGCGTCTACGAGGCGGGCTTCGACCCGAATAAGCCGCCAAAAAATTTACTCGTCAACGAACTATCGTTGTCGGCCCAGGGGACGGGCGGCAGTTGCGGCAGTTGCGATCCATTCGGTAGCACCATCGCAAGCGGTATTATTCTCCCCGGAAACCGTGCGAGGAAAACCGTGTTCATTCCGCCGTCGAGGCCGCTGTAGATAGGTGCGACTGACACGTTCTCTGCTACAAATTGCGCATATTCGAGCTCGTCGGCGTGTTGTTTCTCCAGCGCCCTCCGAGCGATTTTCGGATTGACGACAAAGGCGGGACATTTACCGGTCGGATCGAACACAAGAGGCTTCGACGAATTCGGGAGCTGGTACGCATCGAACACGTAACGGCGATCGCACACATCTACTTTGGGTTCGAGACGCGTTGCCTCGAAATGATCATTGCCGATCTTGAGCATCTTCCAGAAGTCCATGTTCGGATTGGTTCGATGCCGCGCCAGGTTCGCCGGCGTCAAACGGAACGGATAGGCCTGGATCTGGAATGACGGCTGGCCGCCGACCAGTGAGTCGCGCACCAGCGAATAGATCTCGCCCATCTGTTCGTCGGTCATGGCATAGCAGCCGCTCGACCAGCAGTCGCCGTGGATCATCAGAAAGGTGCCGTCGCGATCGTTTGCCTTATCGAAGCTGTTGGGAAAACCGATGTTGATCGCAAGATAGTAGTTGGAATTCGGATTCATCAACTCGGGCGTGATTCTATAGAACCCCTCCGGAGCCTGACGGTCGCCCTCATGCAACTTTGGCCCAAGATCGCCAGACCACCGACAGATCGGATAGACCTTGAGGATCTGGAAATGGCCGGTGGTGTCCTGCTTCCAGACTTCGAGTTCCGATTCTTCCTTGAAAATGCGCACGAGAATCGGTGAATTTTTCGACATGTTCTTTTGTTGGAACAGCGAGAGCAGCTCGTGCGAGACTTCCTGTGTTGCCTTGGTCGGCAACTGACTGCCGTCTTCGCCAAGGCACCGGAGCGGCGTCACGACGCCGGCAAGAGCCGCCGTTAGCGCAAGCACGCGGACCACCGTAGCGCGGATCAATGCTACCCCCGACCGTGGGACCTTTTTCGACTCATTACCTTAAGAGGTGGCGTTCGCAAGGCCATTAACGCCAGGATTCCCCGCAAATGATGTCAAACGTCTGTCAATCCGGACAGATTCAGAGCCGATTCTTCAGATCGGTTCACCGCTTATCCACCGTCAACACGTCAAGCACTCGATATAACTCGCGGTGATCCGCGGCGCGGCTTGTTTGTGGCGAAACCGTCGCTCTTATCCGGCACTTCGTTTCAGTCGGCGTATCAATGGTGCCGGGGATTCCGCAAATATCTTCTATGGAGTTGATGTCTTTAACCGGTAAAAAATTCAGATCGCATTGACCAAGGGTGATGCCATCTTCCCGCGTATTGGTAAGATCTCCGCTGCAGGTCAATCGAAGTCCCGAAGCGGCACTACATTCGACAATCGTGCCGCCTGTTACCAACACCGTAACGATACCGATTAGCGCCTGCTTCGCCATGTCCTTGGCCATGTCGATCTTGGCCATCTCGATTTATGCCATGTCGATCTAGTTTGGCTGCTCGAAGCCACGGTTAGCAAAAGGCGCACACCTTTCAATTCAAATGGGCGCGAGGCATGGAGAAGCTGATTTCCGTTTTGCCCCTGAAAGGGGAAATCGGCACGCCTGACCGTTTGGACTTTATCTGCTCCGCATCGTCCAACCCGCGCCGGGCTTGGACACGTTTTGCCATCCACGCATGGGATGCCGCAGCTGCGTCGAATGCGACTGGACGGCAGAGGATGTTGTTGATCGCGTTCTGACCTTGGCCTCGGCGGGTGGCGCCGGCTTCTGCGGGGGCAGTGGCATTCGCGCCCCAGCTGCCACGGGATCGAGTTCGCGAGGGACCAGCATCGCGAAATTGCCGGGATGATGGACGTGACTGGCGAGTTGCCCGGCATGATCTCCAGCTCCCCAAAAGATATCGGCGCGGGCTGGGCCGACAATGGCCGAGCCGGTGTCCTGAGCGATCATCAAATGGTCAAAGTGGCTGCCCCGTTTGTCATCGGTGAGAGGCAAGTCGGCGTCGATGAAAAACGGCGTGCCGTAGACATGTAACGCATTATCGACGGCAATAGAGCGCTCTGCTGTCAGCGGTATGCCTTGGGCGCCAATCGCCTCATGCTCACGCGGCGTCTCTTGGAGGCCAACCGGTCGCCGATCATCTGATAGTCCGACGATGCGGAAAAACATAAAGGATCGATTTTGGCGCAAGAGTTCCTCGGCGCCCTGTGGGTTAGCGTGTACCCAGTCACGAATTCGCTCGAGCGACATCTCTTCACGCGGAATGATGTTGCGCTCGACGAGAATGCGGCTGAGCGGCACGAATGGGTAGCCATTATGTCCATCGTAGTTGATGCGCAGCATGGCTCCGTCTTCGAGGCGCACGCGCGCTGATGCCTGGATCTGGATAGTGAGAGCATCCGACTGATTTTTGATCCAACAGATCTCGAGATGTTTGCCGTCGAGAGCGCCGTCGAGGATCTCGCCGCGATCGTAGTAAGGGACGAGCGTGCCACTGTCCGTACGCCGCAATGATTGTCCCCTGTTGGGAAAGCCGGGACCGGCACTGCGGGGCGGCGGCACCAGATCTAGCGGGCGGCGATAGATCGGTACCTTGAAAATTCCGGTGGGGAAGCGTGAGCCGTCGACGATCGGTTCGTAATAGCCGGTCAACAGGCCAGCACTATCGCCCAGCTTGGTTATGCGCAGCGGACGAAAATTGCGTTCCAAGAACAGCCGCGCCTGTTCGCCTGTCAGTCGGCCTGCAGCAAGCGCCCGACGACAGACCTCTATAAGCGCTGGATACATCGGACGCTTTTCGCCCTCGCTGAGGCTGCTTCGCAGCAGAGGGCGGCAGCTCGCTAAAAAGGTAGCAAAGGCGGCGGCGTGGTCATCCGCTGACCATCCCTTCAACGCATTCCATTCAATCGGCTCGAGGGCGGCGTCGGGGAGACGAAGCGGTTCGGGTTGTGCTGCCGACGGTCCGAATATCGCAGGTGGGAAAGCGGCGAATTGGGTTTTCTGTTCCACGCGCGCCGCAGCATGAGCCGACAGTCCGACCAGCTGCGCAACAATTCCGACAATCAGGACGAATGTAGCTGCGATCGCGATCCGATCGCGATCAATTTTGAATGGGCAACTGCCGCTAACTTTGGACATCGCCAGTCCGCGTGTCTGCCAGCGGATGAATTTAGCAGGCGGAAAAGGCTAATTTTGTGATCAGAGCTGGGGCATCAGCCGTTAACTGCAGTGCTAGACCATCGGACGGAATGTCTGTTCCCGTCAAAGCAGACATCGACCGAGCCTATTGGATGTACGCTCAGTGCGGGAAGCAGACATCAGCCGTGACCGGCCTAACTCGCTTTTTGTAAGCCCTCGATTTTGATCGTAGCTGAAGGCCTGTCCTAATTCTTGTCTTAATTCTTGGCGCGCCGTTTCCATTCCAGGAACTCAGCATAAAGCTTTTCAACGTCTTGATTTGATGGTTTGGCGCCTGCGTGCTGCGGCACGAAGTCCTTAGAGCCCGGACCTGCATATGGACCGCTCACCGCAACAGATTGCGATGGCTTGGCTGGCGCTTCGCGCGCAGTCTGCACGGCTCCCTGTTCTGAAGGACCGTTATCCGCTTGTAAGTGCCAACACTTACGCTCTTGCGGCCGATCTGTGCGATAGTACCAGTGGCTGTTCGGCGGCGCGGGAGAATCTGGAGCAGTAAGGCAATCGCCCGCGAACGCGATGTTAGCCGGCACGCCGACCCCCAAGCCCGAGGCTAAAAACGCAGAAGCGAACGCGATTGTGCGGATCGGCCGGAGTAGCGCTGACATGGTTCTCGCCTCCCCATCATGCGGCGACCATGTTCATGCGAAATTCGATTACAAAGCGATACAAATTGGGCAATCCCGCGTTGGTTTCGGCGCATTTTGCTGACGCTGTCAGCCTGGAAAAATCAGAGTGTCTCACCAGAAGAAGAGCGCGTCGTCTCGAGAAATAGGCAGAGTCGCGGTAAGCAGAGAGCAAAGACGCTTTATTCCACCTTAATGCTCGCGAATTGGATAACTTTTGCGTACTTCGCGATTTCGTCGGCAACGAACTTTTTGAAATTTGCAACCGACATTGGCATCGGTTCGACACCTAGATTAAGCAAGCGTGACTTGAGGTTTGGATCCGTAACGCAGGCGGTGGTCGCCGCATTGAGCTTCTCGACGACCTCATCGGGCGTCCCAGTTGGTGCACAAATCCCATACCAGCCACTCGCGGCGTATCCCGGTACAAATTCCGCTATTGCGGGGATTTCTGGCGCGGCATCGGATCGCGTCGGAGTAGTAACCCCAATCGCAGTGAGTTTGCCGACTCTGACGTCCTGGATGATCTGCGCTATCGGGGAAAATGCTATTGGAATTTGACCTCCAAGGAGATCCGTCATGTAACTGGCCTTATACGGCACCTGGACCATATCGGCGCCGGTCATCATCTTGAACAACTCGCAGGCGACATGTGGTCCGGTTCCCGGCCCAGCCGAAGCAATGTTTATCTTGCCAGGATTTGACTTCGCATATGCGATCAGCTCGGGAACTGATCTAACTGGGAATTCAGAATTGACCACGATCACGAAAGGGGTGCGGCCAATGGCGGCGACGGGTGTTAGATCGCGCGTAAAATCGAAGTTGAGATGCGTGTAGAGCGTTGCGTTGATGGCGTTGCCCGAAATAGTCAGCAGCATTGTGTAACCATCAGCTGCTGCGTGTGCGACCACTTCAGTGCCGATATTGCTCGCAGCTCCGGGTCGGTTATCCACGATGAATTGCTGGTTTAGCCGCTCTGAAAGAGCTTGGGCTATCAAACGTCCAAGTATGTCCGGCGACAGTCCTGCGGCGAACGCGACTACGATGTGAACTGGGCGAGTCGGGTAGTCGAGAGCCGAGGCGAAACGCGGCAGAGCGGTTGCCGCTGCGCTGCTCCCTGCGAAAGCGAGGAAAACTCTTCGTGAACGTTTCATCGCATTCTCCCGA
>Ga0187801_10000020_pt1 | contig 30133 bp, 25 predicted proteins | sample NC_wetland_sal_i_10_FD_132465 | JGI IMG/M metagenome (GOLD analysis project Ga0187801, IMG submission 132465) | Wetland sediment microbial communities from Neuse River Estuary, North Carolina, USA - Control_1 | ecosystem: Environmental > Aquatic > Freshwater > Wetlands > Sediment | place: USA...
GATCATGTGGAAGTGGTCGAAATCCCCATTTTCGGCGCTGACAAAGGTGCCGGCGATCTGCTGGTCCGGGTTGTAACTCCACGACGTTGGATCGGGTGTTGAGCCGCCGAAGACGCCCACGGTTATGATCCGTCCGACTCGCCGCCCAAAATAGCTGCCATCGATCGTGCTCAGGCTCGGCGCCCAAGGCAGAAACAGCCGCCCTATGCCCACCGTGTTCGGCGAATAGGGGCTCTGGTAGGTGAATCCGATTTGATAGGTCCGGTTGATAAGATCCGTCAACGTCTGCGTGCTCTCACTAGGCAAGGAATTCGTGCTGACGTTATATTCCCCGCGCCAATACCCGTTGAAATTCCAGTACGTGCCCCCGATGTGGGTTATGTCCGCATCGATCATCATCCCTAATTGCGTCGAATTCATTCCGGCTTCTTGGATGCCGCCATAGCTGAAACCAAACCGTGCGCGCATGACCCCAACCGGGGATTCCATGAGGTTCGGGTTCACCTCTTTCGTCGAGCGCAGTTCTTGGTCGATGGGGTCGCCCGAAGTGAACCCCACCATAATGGGGTAATCCTCGGCTTCCCGAGCAGTTTCCGCCAGGTGGCGGTCTTCGACACTTGCTGGCGTCAGAAACGCCAACTGTCCCACTTCCAGTTCGCCGTTTGTCGAAATTACGTCGCACACCGCGGACGTATCCGCCAACGAGACCACGTTTAATTCCGCCACATGCGGATAGCCCCGGAACCGGACTCCATCGTTCACCATTCCATCGGGCGGTGGATCGATGACGGAAAGTTTCATTCCTTCCTGCAGGTCGGCGTTCCGGCCCGCGTCGATGTACAACGTGCCGTCGGATACATACTTGACGCGGAAGAGGGCCGGTTTTTGAGACTGAATCGGCTCTGCAGGCGACTGTGCCTTCAGGAGGGCAGGGAAAACACCTGCCATCAGGCAGGTTATGATCGCTACTGCCAGGTCGAGCGCGGCGGTCCTCAGCATGCTAACCTCCGCCGCCGTTCTTGTGGCAGTTGTAGCAAGTGGTGGGGCCGTAGCTATAGCCACTGACGCCTTGATGCGTGTTGTCCGTTTGGGTTTGCTGGTGCGCCGTCGTTGTATGGCAGTTGATGCAGGTAAAGCTCGAGTAGTCCGTTGAGACCTGGTGGCAGTCGTTGCAAACCGATCCATGGTGTGGAATCGGGAAGTACGTGTGGTTGAAAGTGGCGCCGAGCCAGCTTGTCGTCGTATGGCAGGTATCGCAGGTGGTCGGATAGCCCGCCGCAATGTGGTTCGGTACGGAGCCACCAAGGGTTTGCGTGCTGTTCCAGTCCGCAACGTGGCAGCCGTAGCAAGCCGTATTCGCTGAAGTGAGTGAATAGTTGTTGCTCACATGGCACTGCGTGCAAGCCGTGATGATGCCACCTGCGGCGGGCACCATTTGGTGCGCGCCCGTGAGAGCCCAACCTGTGGTGCTGTGATCAAACTTGCCGTCGGCCCACGCGACCGTATCGTGGCAGGTGGAGCACAAGGAAGTCGGGAAATTTGCGGCTACGTGGTTGGGTACCGCTCCGCCCAGCGTCTGCGTATTATTCCAATCCGTCGTGTGACAGCCGTAGCAATCGGTATTTGCGCTGGTCAGGTTGTAATTGTTGTTGACGTGGCATAACGCGCAGGCCGTCGTCGCGTGGGCGCCGGTGAGGGCAAAGCCCGTCACGCTGTGATTGAACGTCGCATCCGTCCACGCAATCGTATCGTGACACGTTGAGCAGTCGGCCGCTGCAAACGCGCTTCCTGCTGTCGAGTGCGTCGGATTGTTGGTCTGTTGCCAGGTGGTGAGGTGGCAGCCGGAATTCCCGCAATCCGTCGGCTGAATGCTCAGGGTATAGTTACCGCCGATGTGGCATTGCGTACACGCGGTTACTTTGCCCGCGGGCGCCATCTGGTGCGAGTTGGTAAGCGGGAAGCCGGTAGTGCTGTGGTCGAACGTGCCTGCCGACCAAGTCGTGATGGGATGACAAGACGAACAAGCCGAGGCAGTAGTCGGGAAATTCGCCGCCACGTGATTGGGCACGTTTCCGCCAATCGTCTGCGTGCTGTTCCATGACGACAGGTGGCAGCCCATGCAGTCTGTGGAGCTCAGCGTGTAATTGTTATTGACGTGACACTGGATGCAGGGTGTGGTTGCGTGGGTGCCGACCAAGGCGAAGCCGGTGGTCGCGTGGTTGAATGAAGTGACGTCAGTCCAAGAAATCGTATCGTGACAACTTGAGCAGTTGGCCACCGAAAATGCCGGTCCGGATGTCGAGTGCACAGGATTGTTCGTCTGCTGCCAGGTGGTCAGATGGCAGCCAGAGTTGCCGCAATCCGTTGGCGCAATCGTCAGATTGTAGTTGTTATTGATGTGGCAGCTTGCACAGGGCACATTGGCGTGGCTGTTTGTCAGCGGGAAACCCGTCGCGCTGTGGTTGAAGATGACGTTGGTCCAGCTCGTCGTGCTGTGGCACTGGGCGCAGTTCGCGACCGCGAACGAGGGGCCCGCCTGCGGGTGTGGCGGGTTGTTTGTCTGCTGCCAAGTGGTCAGATGGCAGCCGGAGTTGCCGCAGTCTGTGGGTGCAATCTGCAGATTGTAATTGTTATTGATGTGGCAGCTCGCGCAAGGGACGTTGGCGTGACCAGCCGTCAGCGGGAAGCCCGTGGTGCTGTGGTCGAACTTGGCACCCAGCCAACTGTCGAAACCGTGGCAACCCTGGCAATTGCCGGACGCAAACGCTGGGCCCGCGCTCGCGTGTGGCGGGTTCGTCGTACTCTGCCAATCCTTCAGATGGCAGGAATCGCATTGCGTTGAAAGTCCATAGAAAATTCCCGCCGCCAGTTGTTTGTGACACTCATCGCATTGGACCGCAGCGTGGGCTCCCAGCAACGGAAAGCGGTTCTGGTGATCCTTCACCTGCTGCACCGCGATATTCCATCCCTGCACGGTGTGACATTGGGCGCAATCCGGCCCCATTTGCCGGCGGTGAATGTCCGCGTGACAATCTGCGCAATTCTTCCCCACATTCGTGAACACGGGCTTGACGTGGCATTGCACGCAGTTCACTTTCTCGTGCATTCCTCGCAGCGGGTAATTTGTTTTGTTGTGGTCGAATTCGGGCACGGCGCGGATGGGGCGCCAACCTGCCGCCGTGTGACAGTTCTCACAAGGGACTGCTAGGGCTCCGTGTGGACTGCGCGTTGTTTCCTTCTGCGGGTCGCTGTTGTTGAATTTTGCAGCAGAAGCTGGCATTCCCGTAGCCCTGCCTGCGCCTGGGAATGTCAGCAGTGCCCAAAGTGCGACCTGGAGTAGCGTGAGCGTAGACTGCTCCCTTCCCGAGGCGAGGGCTTATACCTTGGGGAACGCTGATGAGATTCTTTACAGAGTATCGAGGTGTTCTTTGACCCCAACAACTGTACTCCCGGCCAGTTATTGGTCAGGAAGAACCTATCCGTTAGTACTACGACAACATAAGTCTGAACTGAGGGCTTGATTTGTCTGTTGCCAGGATCTTGCCGAGGGTTGCCCGTCACCGGCCTTTGCGACGAATTTTTAAAAAACCCCATGGCGAGGATTTTTAGGTGTTTTTGCCCAAGCTGCGCCCGGGCTTTCGCGTTAGAGGGCTCTTATCAGGGCTTGCTGTCCTTCTGCTGGCCTGCGTGGCAGTCCGCACACTTGTTAGGCGTGTTTTTGTAAACCACAATTTCTTTCTCGCCAACCGTTCGCGTTTGCGTATGGCATTTGCCGCAGTGGACATTCGCATGTCCACCCGTCAGAGGCAGGTGCGTCTTCGTGTCATGGTCAAATGTGGAGGGCACCCAACGCTGCACATTATGGCATTCCGCGCAATGCGTCTTATTGTCTTTGGCCAGGAACTGTCCATCGTGCGCGTCCTTATGGCAGGCCTCGCACTGTTGCGGCGTGCCTTTGAATCGCGATTCGGAAGCCGTAGTCGGCTTGTGGCACTCTCCACATGTCACGGTTCGGTGTGCCCCCAGGAGTGGAAACTTTGTCTTCGAGTGATCGAAGCCGCTGATGTCCCCCCAGGACTTGGCATTGTGGCAAGCCTCGCAGCCAAACGGCCTTCCGTTCGCACGTTTTCGCGCCATCTCCTTGTCGAACTCACCTTTATGCGGGTCCTTATGGCAAGCCGTGCAGGTCTGGTCCTCGAAGCGGAAAGGTAGGACGTTATCCGTGCGTCCACCAAAACCAGCTTTATGGCAATCGGCGCAGGGCACGGCGGCATGAGCTCCCGTAAGTGGGAAGCGGGAGCTGCGATGTTTCGCAATCGTGTAGGTGGTGCGGTGCCAATCCTGTACCGTGTGGCAGTCCTCGCAGCGGTTCTTGTATGCGGCAGAGGCAAACTGGTTATCGTGTGGATCTTTATGGCAATCCGTGCACGATGCGAATTTCACCTTGTAAATCGTATCTTTGCCGGCCGGGATGTGGCACTTCTCACATTCCACCTTAATATGCTTGCCCTTCAGCGGATATTGGGAAGTGTCGTGCTCCTTTACACCGAAAAGCGACGGCTTCCAGCCGTCCACAGTGTGACACTCGGCGCATTCGCCCTTTTTTGGTCGCGCATCGAACTGGCCTTTGTGCGGATCCGGTGTGTGGCAGTCCTTGCAAGTCGCAAACGAAATTTGCTTCTTGAAATCATCCTTGATATGGCAAGCCGAGCAGGCCACCTGAGCGTGTTTGCCGAGTAGCGGATACTTGGTTTTGGAGTGGTCGAACTCATTGCCCGGCAAAATGGTTTTCCAGCAAATAGTGGTGTGACAGGCGTCGCACGCCTTCTTAAATTCGCCATGGTGCGGGTCCACGTGGCAGGCCGTGCAGGCGTCAAACTTCATGTCCTTATACCGCGCCGGACCGCCCGGCGTATCCGGCTTGTGGCACTTCTCGCAGGCCACCTTGAGATGTAATCCCGTCAGCGGATACCGCGTTTTGGAGTGATCGAATTCTTTTGCTGCCTTCCAGCTCTCGACGTTATGGCACTTTGTGCACTCATTGCCGAGTTGCCCTTTGTGTGGATCGGCGTGGCAAGGCGTGCACGCGGTCGACTGGCCAAAAAAGGATTTCGACGGGTCCTTATACTTGATCAGCGCCTTGAGTGAGGGAATCATGTGCGCGGGCGTGTGGCACTTTTCGCAGGGCACACTCGCGTGCTTTCCCTCCAGGTTATAACCCGTTGACCGGTGGTCGAATTTCTGTTCTGACGGCTCCCAACGGATCAGGTTGAAGTTATCACCGTTGTGCTCCAGGTGGCATCGCACGCACTCTTTTCCATTCGGATTCTGCATCTGCATCCGGAAGTGGTAGCCATGCTTGTTGGCGAGCGCTTCGGCAATTTCCTTGTGGCAATCCAGGCACTTAAAGGTAGGCGTGCTTGCGCCGAACACATGACAAGAGTTGCACTGCGTTGTGCCGGTGAGAGACGAATGAGCTTTCGAAAGCGGACCCGGGGAAATCTGCGCTTGCAACCGTGCGGCGGAAAACATGCAACTTCCCGCGACCATCAGCACGAGCGCCATCGATCGCCTAAGAAAAGTTCTGTTTTTTCCAGACGCCCGTGTGCCGGGTATGCCTTGGCGCACCAGTCCCTCCGTCTTCGGACCGTAAACCCTGTACTTACCTTACGGCTGGGCTGACTCCTCGAGGTTCCCGCGGCTCGACCTCTACTAGGAATAGCAGGGAACTGCAGTGGCGCGAAAGCTGTACCGGAGTCCAGTGTCACTGCATTGGTCTATATCGTGTCTGCAACGCCGTCACCAACTCCTGCTCCAAAACGCCTTTTGAATTCAGCGGCCACACTGACCCTGGCTGGCCCATAGTCTTTTCCGTCGACTTGCCCTCTCCCTGAATATGCACGGAGATCTGTACTCGCACGTATCCTTCGCCAAGCTCCGTCGTTCGCACGGTCACTGCCGCTTTCCCGCCCGAAAACTCTACGGGCTCGATCAGGACTTTTGTGTCCGCGAATTTGTCCAATTCCTCCGCGTCAAAGTACCGGACATAAGACCACGTATCTTCTGAAGCCCGGTTCTCCCCAATCCGCCATGCTTGATCCCGCGCCGGGTTCTGCAGAAATTCCTGAATCTCAATGGCTTCGCCCTTCACCTCGACGCACGTTGGCGCGGGTTCCGGCGGCAATGGGTGCTTTGGACTGTGCGAGCTTTTCTTCTTTCCACTGGTGGCAGGCAACACGGGATTGGCGCTGCACGCACGGGTTAACGCAGTTGCGCCTGGGGAAGCTGGTGGCCGTGTCTGTATCTGCTCGGGAAGGGAAGCGCCGCAAGAAAGCATGCCAGCCAAAACCAAACCTACTGAAACTATGTGAGCTCCTGCTCCGCCTCGCATCGTGAATCCTCGCTTGCTCATAAACATGAGGCTACGCGATTCAGACGCACTCTTTCCCGCGCAGGTGGTCTGTGTTCCCAATCTGGTAACTACTTGCCTACGGAAAAACTCTCCACGAGGCGGCATCCCTCTATTTGCCTCGAGTGCCTGGCGGCGCTTGTGGTGCGTTTCTGATGTGGTAAAGTAAGGCGCTCGGTCGGGAGTAGAGATGAAAATCGTCGCGTTGATCGCTCGCATTCTGCTCGGCTTGGTATTCTTTGTTTTTGGGCTGAATGGGTTCCTGCATTTCATTCCCGCAGGGCCCATGCCCACCGGGCTGGCGGGCCAGTTTTCGATCGCTCTCATGCAGTCCCATTATTATGTTGTTGTATTCGCAGTACAGCTCCTCGGCGGCGTACTCCTTCTGGTGAACCGTTACGTTCCACTCGCGCTGACAATTCTAGGTCCGGTGATCGTGAACATTTTGTGTTTTCATCTGTTCCTACTGCGAACTGGATTGCCACTCGCACTTGTTGTCGCGATCTTGTGGGCCATCCTGGCGTTCCGCCACCGCCAGGCCTTTTCCGGCATCTTCGTGCAAGGCACTCAATAGAAACGGTTTGGTTCCCTGGCGATATCTAGGGACAGGTGTCACGCCACAGGTGCTTCCGCTTCCAAAATATTGCTTACTGCCATCTAAATGATGCGTTTGCATATGAAGTCCCGGTTGTTCACGATAGGTGCGTTCTGCAGCCGGGAGGTTTCATTTGGACCACGTTCGGCCTGGTGAGTTGATTGAGCTGACGCTCGCGGCTGCCATAAGCAAGGCGGATCTTTCCGTGAAAGACCTCTTGATCCGCAGTTTCCTGGCAGGCGCAATTCTTGCTTATGCAACCTCTCTGGCCTTGGTCGTTGTTTCGCAGGGAATTGCCCCCATTGTCGCCGCCATCCTCTTTCCAGTCGGATTCGTCATGTTGGTTCTTCTCGGTTTGGAATTGGCCACGGGCAATTTCGCTTTGTTGCCAGTAGGTCTGGCTGCGGGGAAGGTGACTCCGCTTAAGCTGCTTCGCAATTGGGCCTGGGTTTACGTGGGCAATTTGGCAGGCAGCCTTTTCTATGCGGTTCTTTTTTATCTGGCGGTCACCAACTTCAACTCCGGATCCAGCGGCGCCTTGGGGGAACTCTTCAAAACCGCTGCGCAGAAGAAAACCCTGGGTTACATGGCGCTGGGTCTCCATGGCTGGGAGACCGCGTTCGTCAAAGGCATTTTGTGTAACTGGATGGTTACTCTGGGCGCGGTGCTGGCGCTTATTTCGCGCTCGACGATCGGAAAAATCGTGGCGATGTGGCTCCCGATTCTCACGTTCTTTGCGCAAGGCTATGAACATTCGATCGTCAACATGTTCGTCATTCCTGCCGGCAAACTCTTTGGGGCGCCGATTTCTCTTGGCCAGTGGTGGTTCTGGAATCAAGTACCCGTCACTTTGGGCAACATCGTTTGCGGAGTCTTCCTGACCGGATTGGCGCTGTACTTCACATACAAACCAAAGGAACCCGCCGCGTTAGTGGTGCAAACAGAGATCCCAGCGCATAACGAGGCCGTGTTGGAACAGGTCTCGACCGCTGGATAGCTGTGAAAGTTTTCCCAATGAGGGACCCTGCGTGAACGAAAAACTGGTTGTGGTCGGCAATGGGATGGCGGGCACCGCCTGCGTCGAACAGATCCTGAAGTATTCGCCCCGGTTTGAGATCACCGTGTTCGGCGACGAGACTCATGTCAACTACAATCGCATCCTGCTGTCCGCTGTACTCGCTGGTGAAAAATCCGCCGATGAAATTGTTCTTAACAGTCTGGATTGGTATCGGGAGAACAACATTCGTTTGCGTCTCGGCGTCCGCATCGCGAGCGTGGATTCCGTCGCTAAAACCGTAACGAGCGAGGATGGCAATGTCACGCCTTACGATAAGCTGTTGCTGGCGACCGGCAGCTCGCCGCTGATCCCGCCGATCGAAGGTGTCCAAAAACAAGGTGTGTACGTCTTCCGCAACCTGGATGACACTCGTGCGCTTCTGGACCGTGCACGCAAGGGCGCTCGCGCGATCGTAATTGGCGGTGGCCTGCTAGGCCTGGAGGCGGCACGCGGACTTCAGATTCAGGGATGTGACGTGACCGTGGTTCACCTGATGGACACGCTCATGGAGCGTCAACTGGACTCCATCGGGGGCGGCTACCTGAAGGCAAAAATGGAGTGCCTCGGCGTGAAGGTCCTACTGGGCCGCAACACCGCTGCGATTCTGGGCGACACCAAGGCAGAAGGTGTGCGCTTCAAGGATGGTTCGGAAATTTCCGCCGATCTTGTGGTCATAGCTGCAGGGATTCGTCCAAATGTGGAACTTGCCCGCGCGGCCGGCCTGGAGGTCAATCGCGGTGTCGTAGTGAACGACTACATGGAGACCTCGCACCCCGATATTTTTGCCGTTGGCGAATGTGTCGAGCACAAAGGCGTTTGCTATGGCTTGGTCGCTCCTCTTCTGGAGCAAGGCAAGGTTTTGGCAGCCACTCTGACCGGCAACAAGGGCCCGCTCTACCAAGGCTCTGTTCCTGCTGCGAAGCTCAAGATCATGGGCGTCGACGTTTTTTCCGCCGGAGATTTCCGCGAAAACATCCCCGGCAATGATGTGGTGCGCTTTGAAGATCCCGCCCTTGCCACCTATAAGAAACTGATCTTGCGCGACAATTCTCTGGTCGGCGTGATTCTGGTGGGCGAAACCTCCGACAGCCACCGGTACTTGGACTGGCTGCGAAGCAGAACCGATCTGCGCGAACAACGCCGTCAACTTCTCTTCCCACACGCCGTCGCGGATAGCGGTCTCGACGTAGCTCAACTCACGGATAACCACGTCATCTGCGGTTGCCACGGCGTTTCCAAGGGCTCCATTGTTCGCACCATTCGTGACCGCGGTCTTACCACTCTTTCCCAATTGAAGGAATGTACGCGAGCCTCCACCGGCTGTGGCAGTTGCACCGATCTTTGCCAAAGTCTATTGAAAGCCGTGGCCCCGCAATTTCAGGAGGAGGAGAAGAAGGTCCTATGTAAGTGCGTTCCGTTCACCGAACCGCAGTTGCGCGAACTCGTGCGTAGCCAACGCTTGCGTTCCGTACAGGAGGTGCTGGACATTTACAGCAATGGAACCGGCTGCGAAGTCTGCAAGCCTGCCCTGAGTTACATGATGGATATGGCCTGGTGCGGTGGACATGACGAAGATCGCTCCGCCCGTTTCATTAATGACCGTGTGCACGCCAATATCCAGCGCGATGGCACCTTCTCGGTTGTGCCTCGCATTCGCGGCGGTGTGACATCACCACAGGAACTGCGGCGCATCGCAGATGTTGCCGAGAAGTACAGCGTACGCATGGTGAAGATCACCGGTAGCCAGCGCATCGATCTCCTCGGTGTCCAAAAGAGCGACCTGCCTAAGATTTGGGCGGATCTCGGCATGCCTTCCGGCCAGGCCTATACGAAAGGCGTTCGCATGGTGAAAACCTGCGTGGGCACGGACTTTTGCCGCTTCGGAGTGCAGGACGCGATTGCCACCGGCATCGAGCTCGAGCGGCGCTTCGAGAATCTTTTCACACCGCACAAGTTGAAGATGGGCGTCGTCGGCTGTCCCCGCAATTGTGCGGAGGCTACCGTCAAGGACATTGGGCTGGTCGGCCAGGAAGGAAGTTGGCAGGTGGTTGTGGGTGGTGCGGCAGGCAAAAAGGTTCGTAAGGCAGACGTGCTGGTCACCGTGGAATCCGCGGAAGAGGCCCTGCAAGCCACTGCGCTATTTTTTCAGTATTACCGGGAGAACGCGAACTACCTCGAGCGCACCTACGACTTTGTCGAACGCCTCGGGATTGAACATGTCCGGCGCGAAACCATCTACGCACCTCTGGCCCAACAGCAGGGGCTTCGCGAGCGTCTCCGGAAGTCCAAAGGCCTTTCCCGGGATGCGTGGCTGGAAGGCGACGCGCCCCGCCATTCCTCTCAGTTCGTACAGATTGAACCCATGGAGAATGTGCAATGACGGTCGTTGAGAACAGATGGTTTCGCGTGACGCCCTGCGCAAATATTCCTATCCGCGAAGGAAGAGTCGTCAAGATTGCCCAGTGGCAAATCGCCATCTTCAATCTTGGTGAAAGCTTTCTCGCGGTGGAAAACGGTTGCCCCCACCGTGGCGGACCGCTGGCGGATGGCATTGTTTCCGGCACTGCCGTTGTCTGTCCCTTGCATGCCTGGAAATTCGATTTGCTCACCGGAAGCGCGGTGAATCATCCCGACTCGAATGCTTGCCTGAAGACTTTTCCCACGCGCGTCGAGCAGGGTATTATTTGCGTGGAGCTTCCCGCGACCACCGAATCTCAGGAAACCGCTTCCCCCGTGTGCGAGCATCGCGATCTTCCGCTGCGCTGGGTCCAACGGAAACCGCTCGCATCGCCACCGGCGGAGATCTATGAGTTGTGAAACCTTGAGGATTGGCCGTGACCGATTCTTTCAACGCTATGGAATTTTCGGCTCAGAGCCCGACGTGGCCAGGAGAGTGAATTTGCCGCAAGACGGTTTCCATGGATTGCCAGTACTCTCACTTGAGAGCCGCCGCTCCGCAGAGATCTCACGCTTGATCGCGACCTATAACGGCGTTCCCGTTTCCGCGCCTGCAATGCAGGAAGTGCCCCTCACAGAGAATCGCGAAGCGCTGCTTTTTGCGCGAGAACTGATTGCCGGATGCTACGACATTGTTGTGTTCCTCACGGGCGTTGGCGCGCGCGCCCTTCTCAAGGTGATTTCGGAGCAGCAACCCCCCGAGCCTTTCCTCGCGGCGTTGCGCCGAGTGAAAGTGGCCGTTCGAGGTCCGAAGCCTCTTGCTGCCCTGCGCGAATGGAATGTTCCTGTCGCACTGACTGCTTCGGAGCCGTGCACGTGGCGGGAGTTGCTTCTGGCGATGGATCAAATTCCCGGTGGTCTACACGCGCAACGGATCGTTGTTCAGGAGTACGGTGTTTCGAACACGGAATTCCTGGCGGCTTTGCAGGAAAGGGGGGCCGTAGTGCAGAGAGTCCCTGTTTATCATTGGGCTCTGCCCCAGGATACGGAGCCGCTTCGCGCTGCCGTGTCGGCCTTGGCCAGCGGCCGGTTGCGTGTTGCGCTTTTCACCACCGGAGTTCAGGTGACGCACCTTTTTCAGATTGCCGCGGAAATGGGAAGGGAAGAGAACTTACGCGCCGCCTTCCGGAATGTGATGGTTGCGTCGATCGGTCCGTCAACTTCGGAAACATTGCGCAGTTTCGGGATTCAAGTTGACCTGGAGCCGACACACCCGAAAATGGGCATCCTCGTCAAGGAAGCAGCGGAACATTCGAATGAGCTGATGGCCGGTAAATCTTCGAACTGATCCACTCGCGGTCATCTCGTTCGGCTGACGAAGCGCAGCACGATTGACTGCTCAAGCCCGCGGCACTTCCATCAAACCAGCGCGCGCCAGTTCGCGATCGATGATTCTGCGGGCATGGACGCCGCCGGCGTCAATCCTGAGATCGAGGAGCCGCCGGTCCGGCCGTCGTAAGATGTTTTGCTGTTGCGCTTCGAGAATTTCTAAGTCCTCTGCAAAGACAGCAGCCTGCCCGTCACGAATGCGAGAGGTCAACCCGCGATCGTCCGTCTGGAAATTGCGCGCCATTCCCCAGTGATACCAGGTGGTGGTCTCTGTTTCTGGGGTCATCACGTTCACGACAATGCCGGTGACACCCTGAGAGCGGTCGCCCAGAGGCGCACCAGTGCCGGCAAGAGCAACACCGACATCGATCATGACGTTGGCAGGCAGAGAAAACTTGCAAATCTGCCAGCGGTCACACTTCGCATTCGATTTCAGATTGGCGCTCCAGAACGGCGGTGGATCGATGTTGTACATCCATCGCGTAAGTGTGACGGTCTTGTCGTCGGACTCTGATTTGATGGGCGCTTCCACAATCTCATGCTGGCCAATGCTCGAGGGGTGAACAAAAGTTTCGTGCGACAAATCCATCAGGTTATCGACGAGCAGAACATAATTGCATTTCATGTGATAGGTGCTGCCGTCAAAGACCCAGTTGGGATCGGAACACCAGGGCAGGTCCGGAATTTTCGATTCGTCGGCGAGGGCGGCATCGCCAATCCACACCCACACAAAACGGTGCTTCTCCACGACAGGATAGGTGCGGAGATGAGTGCCTTTGTGGACGCCTTGCTGGCCGGGCATCCAAACACACTGGCCGCACTCGTTGAATTCCAAGCCGTGATAGCGGCAAACCAGATGATCACCCTTCAGGTAGCCCTTGGAAAGTGGCAGGAGGCGGTGGGGACAGCAGTCTTCGAAGGCGGACAGAGCGCCGGAGACCTGACGATATAAAACGAGAGGTTCCCCGCAAACGGTGCGGCCCAAAGGGGTTCGCTTGAGTTCATGGTCCCAAGCCACGGCGTACCAATGATTTGTAAGGAACACGGCGTGCCTCCGGTGGGGTGTTCCACGATGTGGAACGCTATTTCATATTGACATGAGCGAAATTTTAACTACAATGCCGCGAAGGTCAAGGGGCAACGCTCGGTCCCTGGCGTTTATAGAACGGGGATCCGTGTCAACGCCCGGGAGAATGCGATGCCAGTTACCGCTACACTGCTACGCCGCCACGCCATACGTAGGCCCGAGAGAGACGACAGTGGTTCCAGTAAATCCCTGCAGAAAGCCTTGAGGATCCTGGTGTACATGGGAGAACAGGCGCCGGAAGCGGGGGTGACCCAACTGGCGTCAGAGTTGGGATTGACGAAGGCCACGGTGCACCGCCTACTGAACACCATGGAGAGGTTCGAACTGATTGAAAGAAACGCGGAAAGCGAGCGGTACCGCTTGGGATTGAAACTGCACCAATTGGGGAGCAGAGCGGTGGAATCGCGAACGCTCCGGAGCGAGGCTCATCGCCTGCTATTGGAGATGTCCCGCAGGTCCCGGGAAACGGTGAGTTTGGCAGTGCCCGCTCCCGGTGGCGTCATCTGCCTCGATCGCTTGGACTCGCCGCATACGATCATCAAGGTGTGCACGCCGGTTGGCGCTCTGTTTCCCCCGCATTGCACGGCGGCGGGGAAGGCTCTCCTTGCCTACATGGCCGATGACGAGCTCAACGAAATCGTCAAGAGGAACGGACAGCGGCAATACACGCAGTTCACGATCACCCAATTGTCGGACCTGAAGGAGAATCTGCGGCTGATCCGCCAGCGCGGATATGCCGTGGATCACCAGGAACTCGAACGGGGTTTGAGTGGCGTGGCTGCGCCAGTTCTGACCGCCCACGAGCGAGTGATCGCGGCCATAGGGATCGCGGGACCAACGCTGCGATTCCGAGGAAAAGAATTGGCGCAAAAGGTCAGCCTGGTCACAGAAATTGCCGCGAGGCTGGCGATGGGATTAGGGAGATTAGACGGAAGCCAAACTGTGGTGGCGTTCGAAAAATCCCCAGATGCGGGCAGCCGCATGGCTTCACGAGAGGAGTAGAGAACATGCCGGGATTGTTCAAAGCCGATCACATCGGCAGTTTTCTGCGCCCCGCGGAACTGCTGGAAGCACGGCGTAGCGCGAGTCCAGAGAAGTTGCGGCAGATCGAGGATCAACACATCCAGCGCGTACTCGCCAAACAGAAAGAGCTCGGATTTGAGGCCGCCACGGATGGTGAGTTCCGACGGCGGAATTTCATGAGCGATTTCACGGACGCCGTCGAGGGGTTTGACTTGGCGGACGCGGTGGGGCGCAACTGGCAAGCGGGACAAACCGCCGGCGCCCCCGTCAGCAGCGTGACGGGAATCGTTACCTCCAAGCTGCGTCAGGTGCGACCGCTGACGGGCCACGAATTGCCGTTTCTGAAAGCCCACAGCCCGCTGCCGATCAAGATGACGTTGCCCAGCGCCACGCAATTTCCGGCTATTTCTTTCAAGAGTGGCGTCACGGACAAAGTCTACAAAGATCATTCGGCATTGCTGTGGGACATCGTGGAAATCATGAAGAGCGACCTGAGGAAGCTTTCTTCCGATGGCGTGAAGTACATCCAGATTGATGCGCCGCGCTACAGCTACTACATGGATCCCAAGTGGCGGGCATGGATCAAGACGGAATTGAAAGTGGAACCGGACGCGGCGCTGGATGAGGCGGTGCGCGCGGACAACGCATGCTTTCAGGCGGCGCGGAACAGCGGAGTAACACTTGGTATTCATTTGTGCCGCGGAAACAATCGCAGCCACTGGTACGCCGAGGGCGGCTACGACGCGATTGCGGAAAAATTGTTTGGGACACTGGCGGTGGACCGGTTTCTGCTTGAATACGATGATGAGCGCTCGGGCACCTTTGAGCCGCTGCGCTTTGTGCCCAAGGGCAAAACGGTGGTGCTGGGACTCGTCAGCTCAAAAGTTCCGCGGATGGAAGACCCGGACGTGCTTGCAAAGCGAATCGAGGAAGCGTCGAAGTATGTGCCAATGGAAAACCTGGCGCTGAGCCCGCAGTGCGGTTTCGCATCGACGGCGGAAGGGAACCTGATCACCGAGGACCGGCAGTGGGCCAAGCTGAAACTGGTTGCAGACACAGCGCGACGCGTTTGGGGCTAATTCTCGTGGTCTGCGCACATCTTGGGTGATAGGCGCGTAGCGCTATCTCGGGAGAGCAACGCACGTTTACCGCCCACATTGGTCATGAACAGGAGGCAACATGTTATCGACCCCCTATATCGGTGGAAAAGCGGTTGAGATTCCGCCTACGGCTCTGACCGATGTGGTCAACCCGGCGAATCAGAAGCCGTTTGCGAAGATCTTCATGGCGCAAGAGGAACACATGCGCGCGGCAATCAACGCTGCGGACGCTGCCAAGGCAGGGTGGGCGGCCACGCCACCTTCGGAGCGAGAGAGACTGCTTCGCCGCGTCGCCGACGAACTGGTGGCCGCCACACAGGAAATTGTGGACCTGCTGATTGACGAAGCCGGTTCGACGATAGGCAAAGCACACCTGGAAGTGGCGATTAGTTCGGACGACCTAAGATCGATTGCCGGAGAAGCCAGGCGAATTCATGGAGACGTGATTCCATCCAATGTGCCGGGACTTATCTCCATGGTGTTCCGGCGGCCGCTGGGAGTCGTGGCGGGCATTGCTCCCTTTAATTTTCCCGTGATCTTATCCATGAAAAAAGTGGCCTTTGCCCTCGCGGCGGGCAACACGTTTGTGCTCAAACCTTCTGAGGAGACTTCACTGGTTGGACTGAAGCTCGCTGAAGTGTTTGAGCGGGCGGGCGTGCCAGCCGGAGTCTTTAACGTAGTACCGGGAGACGGAGCACGCATGGCGCAAGTCCTCTATGACGATCCGCGCGTCAAGTTGATCTCGTTCACGGGATCGACGGCGGTGGGGCGCATCATCGCCACAGAATGCGCGAAGCGCGGGAAGAAATTTACATTGGAGATGGGCGGGAAAAGCCCGCTCGTCGTCTTGAAGGATGCGGATGTGGACTATGCCGTGGACACCGCATGCTTTGGACTCTTCATCCACCAGGGGCAAATTTGCATGGCGGGGTCGCGGATTATTGTGGAGGCTCCGCTTTATGAGGAATTCCTGAAACGATTCACAGCGAAAGCGCAAACGATGAAGGTGGGCGATCCGCGCGATCCACAAACCATGATCGGACCGCTGATCCGTTCGTCGCAATGCCCGATGATCGACAAGAAGGTGAAGGATGCCGTGGCGGGCGGGGCGCGGCTGCTGTGCGGCGGAAGATATCAAGGAAACTTTTATTATCCGACCGTGCTGGCGGACGTGAAGCCGGACATGGCGGCCTTCCGCGACGAACTGTTTGGGCCAGTGGCAGCGGTAAGCAAGGCGAATGACGCCGAGCATGCGCTGGCGCTGGCGAACAATACGTCGTACGGCCTGTCCTCCGCCGTGTTGACGAACAATATGCAGTTAGCGATGCGCTTCGCAATGGAACTGGAAGCGGGCATGGTGCACCTGAACGGACCGACCTTGCTCGACGAAGTGGTCGCACCGTTCGGTGGCGTGAAAGACTCCGGTGCAGGGAGGGAAGGCGGCCGCTGGTCTATCGAAGAGATGACCGAAGTGAAATGGGTGACCATCCAAATGGGCAAGAGGCAGTACCCATTCTGAGGGGGAATTGACCCGGAGAGAGCCGCACTCAGCAGTCGAAAAAAACGGTCTCGTCGGAACCTTGGAGCACCACGTTCCATTCGATTACGCCGTCGCGCTCGGCAGACTTCTTTGCGATGAGTGTATGGCGGCGAGAGGGATCCACCAGGTTGAGAACAGAGTCTCCGGAGTTGGCCTCGTCGTCAGGAAAATAAATGCGCGTCACCAGGCGGCGGAGTAAGCCGCGCGTAAACACAGACACATCAATATGGGGCGCCTGGAGTTTGCCATCCGGGCCAGGGACGCGCCCAGGCTTGATCGTCTTGAAGTGGAACGATCCGTCTTCTGCCGTGGGTGTGCGGCCATAGCCTTGGAAGCCCGGCTCGACGGGCTTGTCCTGCTGATCCTCTGGGTGAGCATACTTGCCATGAGCATTGGCCTGCCAGATTTCGATCATGCCATCTGGAACTCCCTGGCCGTCCGCGTCAAGGAGACGCCCTTCGATTTCGACGCGTTGGCCGGAAACGCCGGGACTAGCCAAGTCGTTCACATAAAGCCTGCTAAGACCAATGTGAAAATAAGGGCCCACCGTTTGAGAAGTCGATGCCTGGAGGCTCATTTCATTTCTCCCAAGGCGTGGAGAGACGCCCGCTCAGGATGATGTCGAACTTGAAGCCGAGCGCGTGCTCGGGCATGGTGGTCTCCCAATCGAATGTGGAGATCAAGCGATTCCGCGCCTTTTCATCCGCCGTGCAGTTGAAGATTGGATCGAATGGCAGCAAAGGGTCGCCGGGGAAAAACATCTGGGTGACCAGTCGCGTGGCGAAGGCCGGACCGAAGAGCGAGAAATGGATGTGTGCCGGCCGCCAGGCATTGTAGTGGTTCCTCCAGGGATAGCAACCGGGACGAATGCTGACGAACCTGTAGTGACCGTTAGCATCGGTGAGAGTGTGGCCACAGCCGGTGAAGTTGGGGTCGAGGGGAGCATGGTGCTGGTCGACTTTATGCCGGTACCGGCCCGCAGCGTTCGCTTGCCAGACTTCGACGAGTGTGTGGGGAACGGGCCGCCCATTTTCATCCAGTACACGGCCGCTCACAATGATGCGCTCGCCGAGCGGTTCGCCGGAATGTTGACGGGTGAGGTCGCAGGCTTTCACATCGATGGACGAGGCATCGAAAACTGGACCGGTCACTTCGGAGAGCGTATGCGGAAGATAGACGAGAGGCTTCGACGGCGCACGCTTGATGGAAGAGACGTACGGAGGATGCAAGTGATTGGGTTGAGTTCCTGGATAGGGCCGCCGGTATCCGGAAAGATTCGCCATACCTCATGCCTCCTTTGGGGCGTAGCTTAAAGATTCTCTCCCAGGAAGTGGGCAACTCGCCTGGCCGGGCCTAGCTGGGTGCAGCGGCACTGCTCTGGGAGGTCCAGCAAATTGGCAACTTAAATATAAGGAGCTATCCCTCGAACCACCGCTGAGGTGGGAGCGCACCGAGCGGAGAAGGGAAATTTAGGAGAGGGTCAAAGAGAAGTCAAGGTCGATAAACGAAAGTGCGTGCGTATATCGCCCATCTGGTGTATGCTTCGCGGCCTGGCCGGGGACCTCAAGGGAGGAAACCTATGTCCAACGCAATTCCGCGCGCAACAACCCGCCAACAGTTTCATTCCGCTTCCAGTGCCAACGAACAAGCGCCCATGCTTCTGCCCCGTTCCGAGCCTGCGGCGCCCCTTGCTTCAAAGCTGGATCAATTCAGCGGTGATCCGAATTTCATGACCTCGCTGGCGCGGGGTCTACTAGTGATCCAGGCATTTTCGCAGCAGAGCCTGCATCTTTCGATTTCGCAATTGAGCAAGCGGACGGGATTGTCTCGCGCGTCGGTGCGCCGATGCCTGCACACGCTTTCGAAATTGGGATTTGCGGGTACTGACGACGGACGGAATTTTTCGCTGCGTCCACGCGTGCTTGCGTTGGGCCACTCGTATCTGTCCTCTATGCCGCTTGCTACGGTGGCGCAACCGGTGCTGGAGCACCTTAGCCACATTTTGCACGAATCCTGTTCCATCGCGCTATTGGACGGGGTTGACATCATTTATGTAGCGCGGGCAAACGTGACGCGCATCATGGCCATCGATCTGGGAGTGGGAACCCGATTGCCCGCGTTCTGCACATCGATAGGAAGAGTGCTGCTGGCGAACCTTCCGCCGGAAGAGATGGAAGCACTGCTATCACGCGTCGAATTTACACGCTACACGGATCGCACGGTGACTTCCGTGGACAAGTTGCGCCAGGTGCTGTTGGCGGTGCGGCGAGACGGATATGCGATCGTGGATCAAGAGCTGGAACTAGGATTGCGTTCGATGGCAGTGCCTGTCCAAAACCCCATGGGACGTGTGGTAGCGGCGATGAACGTGGGAGCGCATGGACAACGCGTCTCCGTGCAGGACATGCAAACGCGATTCCTGCCGTATCTTCGGGCTGCTGCACAGGAACTTTGCCTGCTACTGGGATGACGGCGTGGGCGTTTATCGAACGCACCGCACAAAGTGTGGTGTTGCGTCCCTTCCATGAGTCTTACACTGCAGCAAACCCGCGATAAAAGGAATTCCCACCAAGGAGGAGAAACCGTCATCGTAACCACTCTGAAAGTGCCAAAGACCGGTGGATTGCCCACGACCAAGGTCAACGTGGTGCGTTGGCTGAAGCAAGAGGGAGAAGTCGTGAAACGTGGGGACGCCATCGTAGAGTTGGAGACGGAAAAGGTGAACTACGAACTGGATTCTCCGGTGGAAGGAATTCTGCTGAAAATTCTTACGAAGGAAGGCGCCGAAGTGCCGGTGGGCGACCCGGTTTGCGATATTGGGCAACCTGACGACGCAATTCCGCAGCAGTAAGGAGAAACGAGGCTTGCGATGAAGCCGTCGGAACAGCTAGGCAAAGACCGCTTGATCTGGATGTGGACGCAGATGCTGCGCATCCGCGAATTCGAGGAGCGCGTAAAACGCACGTTCGTCGAACACCCCGGCGTGATTCGCGGGCACACCCATCTCGGCGACGGAGCGGAAGCTTCGATTGTGGGCTCGCTGGCGACGAGAAATGATGGCGACCCGGTGATGCCGAGCTACCGGTGTCATGGTTATCCGATCGTGCTTGGCACACCGACGGGAAACGTGATGGCAGAATTGTATGGACGTAGGGACGGCATCTGCAGAGGTTTTGGCGGGTCGATGCATCTGGGAGATCCTGCGCATGATTTTCCGGGAGCGACAGGGATCATAGGGGCCGGCATCGCCCATGCGGCGGGCGTTGCGTTGACGGCGCAAGTGAAAAAGACCGGGAAGGTGGTGTACAGCTTTTTTGGGGACGGCGCTTCGAAACAAGGGGCCTTTCACGAATCCATGAATATTGCGGCGGTCTGGAAGCTGCCGGTCGTCTACATTCTGGAGAACAACGAATATCAGGCGTACACGCACGTCAGCCTGGAAGATGCCAACTACGTAGGTGGTGATTTGCTTTCGAAGAAGGCACAGGCGTACAGCATCCCCGGTGTGACGGTGGATGGCACCGATCCGCTGGCAGTATACGACGAAGTTAAAAAGGCAGTGGATCGCGCGAGAGCAGGCCAGGGCCCCAGCTTGATCGAGTCCAAGTTTTATCGCTTGAGCGCGCATGGGAACGCGATCACTGTGCCGCCGGTGCCGACACAATTTCCAAAACATGAGTCCGTGGAAGTTTACGGCAGAAAAGCGGAATTCGAAGCCGCCAAGGCCAATGACCCGATCCCGAAATTCCGCTCAAAGCTGATCGCTGACGGTGTAATGGCGGAAGCAGACGCGAACGGGATCGAAGAAAGAGTTCGCGCGGAGATGGACGAAGCCGTGCGATTTGCGTTGGCCAGCCCGGCACCGGCGCCGGAAGACGCGCTCAAGTACGTTTACGCGTAGGAGGAACGAGCCATGGCGAAGGAAATGATGTACGGCGAAGCGATCGCCACCGCGATCATTGAAGAGATGCAGCGGGATCCGAACGTCATCTTCTACGGACAGAATATGGGAATGACGGAGCGCGATCCCATGCTGAAGATGTTCGGAAAGGATCGCATTCGGATCACGCCGATCTCGGAAACTGCGGAGTTGGGCATTGCCGTCGGAGCGGCGATGACCGGCTTGCGGCCCATCGTTGAATTGTGGATGAGCGAATTCATGCTCGTCGCCTTCGATCAGGTGGTCAACGAAGCGCCACGGCTGAGGTATATGTCTGGAGGCCACGTGAAGGTTCCAGTTGTATTCAAAGCAGGTTATGGATTTGCCGCCGGATGGGCGGGACAACATTCGAATTGCACGTACCACCTGGTGATGGGAACGCCCGGATTGAAGGTCGCTCTGCCCTCTACACCGGCGGATGCCAAGGGGCTGATGAAAGCGGCGATTCGCGATGACAATCCAGTGATTTTCCTTCAGCACTTTCTTCTGACGCTGGAAAAAGGAGAAGTGCCGGAGGGCGACGAAGTAATCCCGTTCGGAGTGGCGGACGTGAAGCGTCACGGGACGGACTTGACGATTGTCGCGACGGGGTGGATGGTGCAGAAATCGCTAGCGGCGGCAGAGCGTCTGGCGAAAGAAGGAATCAGCGTTGAGGTGATCGACCCGCGTACACTGGCGCCGCTGGACGTCAGGACGATCGTGGAATCCGTGAGAAAAACGGGGCGGCTTGTACTTGTGGATCAAGCGCCGCGTCACGCGTCGGCTGCCATCACGATTGCCGGCGAGATTGCCGAGCACGCTTTCCATTACTTGAAGGCGCCGGTCCGGCTGGTGACGGCCGCGGACACTTCCGTGCCCTTCAGCGAGCCGCTGGAAAACTATGTTTTGCCAAACGAGGACAAGATTGTCCAGGCGGCCAAATCCGTGCTTGCCAAACGCGCGGTGATGGCCTGACGGAGATCTCGGGACACAACTGGTCCTCCGATGACGAAAGACGCCGAGCTACTCGCTTCCTACTGGACGATTGCGGGCGGAGCCCTTCCGCACACCGACCGGGAATACAGCCCCTTCGATTTTAAGGACCGCGTGGAGGCTGCTGCAAAGGCGGGCTTCAAGGGCATGGGAATCTGGCACGCGGACCTGGAGCATATTCTGGAGCGCCGAAGCCTGACGGAAATGAAGCAGATCTTCGACGACAACGGAATCACGCACGTTGAGTTGGAATTCCTGACCGATTGGTTCCTGGAGGGCGAGCGAAAAAAACGGTCCGATGTTCGGAAGCACAAACTGCTGGCCGCAGCCGACACGCTAGGGGCGCACCACATCAAGGTCGGCGATTTCTACCATGAGGCGTATTCCATGCCGCAACTCATCGAAGCTTTTGCCGCCCTGTGCTCCGACGCGGCGGACCATGGCACAAGAATTGGATTTGAGCTGATGCCGTTTGGAATGATCGATACGCTGAAGGATTCTTTGACGATGATCGAGGGTGCGGGTGCGGCGAATGGCGGCATCGTCTTCGATTTATGGCATCTGGTGAAGCTGAAGGTTCCTTACGAAGAGGTGCAGCAAGTCCCCCTGAAATGGATCGTAAGCGTCGAACTGAACGACGGCACGTTTGTTGCTCCCTGGAGTCTCCACGAAGACACGGTCAACCACCGCAGGTTTTGCGGCGAGGGCGAGTTTGACGTGAAGGGCTTCGTGGAATGCATCCGTAAGACGGGCTATGCAGGCCCGTGGGGAATCGAGGTTTTGTCCGAAGATCTTCGCCATAAGCCGCTGGAAGAACTGACCGCGCGAGCATTCAAGACAACCATGGATCACGTCCGGACTTGAAATGCGTTGTTTTCGGGCGATTATCGCCACGCCTGTAAGGCCGCTGCTTTGCTCCGAGCAATTATGAGCTTTAGTATGTGCTGCAAACTGTAGCCAGGATTTTCCGGAGTGAGACTCAATCGTGTGGACCTCGGCATTTGAGGCCGCGATCCGCTCGACTAGGAGGAAACCACAATGTCTGGAAAGAAACCTGTTGTCGTCTACGGAGCGAGCGGCTTTTCCGGCAGGCTGGTGGTGGAATACCTACGCGAGTACAACGTTCCGTTCGTCGCCGCAGGACGCAATCGGGCCAAGATCGAAGAGGTCCTGAAGCAGGTCCCGGGAATCGAGACGGCACAGTTTGAAATCGCCGAAGTCGGGAATTCTGTAGAGGAACTGGCGAAAGTGTTTGCGGGAGCGAAAGTTGTGTGCAATACGGTTGGCCCATTTATTTATAGCGGCCCGCGGGTTATCGAAGCCTGCTTGAAAGCCGGCTGCCATTATCTGGACATCAGCGGCGAGCAGGAGTGGATACGGCAAGTCTCCACGAAGTGGAGTGGACCGTTCGCAGAGCGTGGACTGTTGGCGGCACCGGCGACGGCGTTCATGTCAGCTCCGAGCGACGCGGCCGCTCGGCTTTGCCTCGAGAGCAATAAAGGGATCGACACGCTCGAAACGGTGACCTTGTTCCGCGGCATGCCGACTTTCGGCTCGACACAGACTATCTTCGCGGTGCTCCAAACAGAAGCTCACTACCTGGAGCAGAATCAATACAAGCGCTGGCCGCCGGCTACAGCCATGGATGTGGTGGTGCCGGGGCAGATCCAGACGCAACTCGCGCTTGCCTGGGGCGGGTTTCCGCAACCCGTGTGGTTCAAAGACCATCCGCAAGTGGCAAACGTAAAGTCGATTGGCGGATTGCTGGATCGCCAAATCATGGAAAGCGTCGTGGCCACCGAGAAGATGTATCTCGAAAAAATTGCCCCTCTGCCCAAGGAGGAACGCGAACGCCAGCTCGCCCAAATGGCGAATTCCGTGCAAGCCGGGACGCCGCCGCGAGAAAACGCGCGCGAAAATCGCACCATTGATGTGGTGGTTGGCCGCGGGTCAACTGGTGTTGTGCAATGCGCACTGGTTGGGACATGTTGCTATAAACAGACCGGGCTTTTGCAAGCCTTTGCGGCGCACAATTTGATCCATGCGGCTCCCCATAAAGTAGGGTTTGCCTCGGCAGCGGGTGCGTTCGGTTCCCGCGAGGTCCTGGGAGTCCTGGAAGATCACGGGCTTTCCAAGATGAAGATGTTCTGACGGCGGCGAGCAACCATGCGGGCAATCGATTATTTTGACAAGGCCGCGGAAGCTTACCCCGAGCGGGTCGCGCTGATTGATGGAAACACCCGGCTGACATACCGGGAATTGCACACGGCAAGCGAACGAGTGGCGCGAGCCATGTGGGCAGATGGCCTGCGCGACGAAGATCGCGTGGCCATCTTTTCACCGAATGACGCGCGGGTGCTCGTCTGCATGCTCGCCTTGATGCGCGCGGGCGGTGCGTGGGTTCCCATCAATTATCGCAATGCCGCAGATGCCAACGTCGAGTTCATGAACTACGCGGAAACACGCTGGCTTTTCTATCACAGCAGCTTCAGCGAACAGGCCAATGAGATTCGAAGGCGTGTTCCCGCGCTGCGTCATCTGGTTTGTATCGATGCGGAAGCCAATGGCGATCTTTCGCTTGAGCAACTTATGGAAAAGGGAATCGGAACCAGCGAAAAAGAGTGGGCGGACCCTCGCGGAAATCCGGACCGGCTTGTTGGGTTAGTGCCAACAGGGGGCACGACGGGGCCGGCGAAGGGTGTCCGGGTGACGAGTGAATCCTGGGGCGCTTACACGGAGATGGCCGCGCATTACTGGCAGTCTGGAAATACGGCGCCAGTCTGCCTGAGCACGGCTCCGCTTTCGCACGCCGCGGGCGTGGTTGCTTTCGCATTGTTCACGTTGGGTGCGACGAACGTGATTTTGCCGCGCTTCGATGCCGGCGAAGTGTTGCGCAACATCGAACACCATGAAGTGACGCATTTGTTTCTTCCCCCAACTGCTTTTTACGCGCTGCTCGCGCATCCCGATGTCCGCAAATATGATCTTTCCAGCCTGCGGCTGCTTCTCCTCGCTGCATCGCCCGTGTCGCCTGACCGAGTGAAGCAAGGTGTGGAACTGTTTGGTCCCTGTATATGCCAGAGTTACGGCCAAACAGAAGCTCCCATGCTGCTCACCTTTCTGGACCGCGAAACCGTGGCTGCTGCGGCCGGCGGCGATCACCCAGAACGCTTGCGAAGCTGCGGCAAGGCCACCTATGGCGTGCGTCTCGCAATCATGGATGACGACGGAAGGCTGCTGCCGCCCAACCAACCGGGAGAGATTGCCGCGCGCGGAGCCCTGGTTACTCCCGGCTACCACAACTTGCCGGAAGCAACCGCGGAAATTCGCACGTTCGGCTGGCACCATACGGGCGATGTCGGGTATCGCGACGACGACGGTTACTTCTACATCGTGGATCGCAAGAAGGACATGATCATCTCAGGCGGCTTCAATGTGTTTTCCGGCGAAGTCGAAGCGGCCATCATGGGAATACCGCAAGTGTATGAGTGCGCCGTGATCGGCGTTCCGCATGACACCTGGGGAGAAGCCGTGAGAGCTCTCATCGTTGTTCGCTCGGGGGAATCCTTAACCGAAGAGGAAGTGATTGCGCACTGCAAGAAGAAACTGGGGGGAGTGAAAGCTCCGAAATCGGTGGAATTCCGTGGGGAAATTCCCAAAACGCCCGCCGGGAAAATCGATCGTAAAAAGCTCCGGGCTCCCTATTGGCAAGGCGCCGAGCGAGCGGTGCATTGAGCAGGCGGAAAGAACTGTGCGAATATCGAAGGTCGGTGCGAAAACGACAGCCTCCCAGCCCTGATCCGCGCCCCATAATGCGATACGCGAGCCTTCGCCGATGAGCGAAGGAAAGATGGCGCAGGCCGGAATCATGATTCTTCAGATCAATCACCAGCAAAAAAATCCCGCCGCAGCGGCTGCGCACGACCTGATCGAGACCCTATTCACGCTTTTGGAAGAGGGCCATCTGGACCAACGCCAACTTGCGCGCCTGCGCATTCACCTGGATTGGATTCAATACCGGAGCAGTTTTCGGGAAGCGGTTATTGCAGTTCCTTGTGGGAGTCCGCACGCCGAAGAGACTGCTCTTCTCGATGTGCACGTGAATACACGGCAGATTGTGCAGGAGTCGCTGCGAGCGGATATTCTGCGGGCTGTCCTTCACGCCACGCAAGGACACTTATCGCCGGGTGCTTCCGCTGAAGCGGACGGAGTTGCTCTGGAAGATTTTTGTTCCTTCCGTTCCAGCATCGCCTGGGAATTCAACCGGTTGTATTGGCATCGCTTGTCCGATTGGGAGAAAGCCACGGGCCGGGGCTATGAGCAGGCCTTGCCCGGTGGAAAATCGGATGCCAATCATCCGGCAGCCATTGCGGATGGAGTGGCGGATTTCTGGACATTGTTGAAAGACTTGGAGAAACACAACCAGCTTCCACCGGAAATTTTCGTGCTCGAGATCGGCGTGGGGATGGGAACCCGGGCGGCGCTCTGGTTGGATCGCTTTCAAGCGCTCGACCAGCAACGCGGCACGAACTACTATCCGCGCCTGAAGTTTCTTCTTGCCGACTATTCGCTGGCGACGCTGGATCGATCGCGGCCCGCTCTGAAGAACCACCTGGAGCTGTGCAGCTTTGTCGTTCTGGACGCGCTCAATCCGATCCGGACACTTTCCTTCCTGCGGCATAAAATCATGCACATCCACTTGACCAACGTTTATGACAACCTGCCCGATGAGGAGATGGCGCGCCGCGACGGGCGTCTCTACTTGGTCCAGGTGCGCGCTTATCTTCGCACAGCCGATGCGGCACGAATCAGCGAGAGCTTCAAAATTCCCGCCGCTGATTTGCGGCGCAGTGTGAGCCGGTTACTGGATGTCGGGCCAGACTTTCATCCGGACCGCGCGCAGGGAGTGGCGTTCTGGCAGGAGATATGGAAAGCGGTGCGCCTGGAAGAGCGTTTGGTCCCATTGGAGGAGTTGCAAGCGGGCTCGTTGCCTGACGGACTGGACGCGGCTCGCATGGAAGAAATCTTGCGCGATGCGCCGAGTGATATCCGTTTCCATCTGAGCACGGGAGCATTGGAAAGCCTGCGCAACACGCTGCCGCTGTTACGTCCGCGCGGCTACCTGCAGGTGCAGGACATTTTCGTTACCGACATGAACGCTTACCGGATGGGCTTCCGCGGCCCTGGAAAACTAGACGGCTCAATCGTGAACTGGGTCAACGGTGTCCTGCTGCGGGAAGTAGCTGAGCGCGCCGGTTACGATTTGCATTTTGCTCCGTTCCACTATCGGCCTGGTTCCCAAACTTCGGTTCTCTACACTACGCAACGGGAGTAGCGCACATGACTCTACCCATTCTTCCCACCACCGTCGTCGGCAGTTATTCCATGCCGGGATGGCTGGAGCGTTTGAAGACCGACTATCACGCCAGGCGAATCAGCCGGCAGGATTTGGACGAAATTCATGACACCGCGGTGAAGGCCGCCATCAAAGATCAGGAGACTGCGGGAATCGACATCATCACGGACGGCGAGCTGCGACGCGACAACATGATTGACTATTTCGTGGAGCGGCTTCCCGGCGTGCAGTTCGATCGCTCCTCGAAAAAGTTTTATTACGATTTCTACGATAGCGAAGTTTTGGGCAAGCTTCCGAGCGGCCCACTGGGATTGACGGATGATTTCCTGTTTTTGCGCGCGAACACAGATCGAGAGACAAAGATTTGCATCACCGGTCCGCACTCCCTGTCCAAGCGAATTCGGAACAAGCATTACCCGAGCGAAGAGGCGTTCGCGATGGATCTGGCTCGCGTGATGAATCAAGAATTGAAGGAGTTGGCCAAGGCGGGGGCGCGGCGCATCCAAATTGACGAGCCGTATTTGTCTGGCTATCCAGAGGATTTGAGTTGGGAAGTGAACGCGCTGAATGCTTTGGTCGATGGCGTGGATGCAAAGATCGGAGTTCACATCTGCTATGGAAACCGCTATGGCAAACCGTCCTGGGAAGGGAGTTACCGGTATTTGTTCCCGCGAATTTTGGATGCGAAGGTGCAGCAAGTGACTCTGGAATTTGCGCGCCGGGGAGGGGAAGATCTGGATCTCCTCCGTGAGTTTGCAGCGCCGTTGGAAGTGGGCGTTGGCGTGATTGACGTGAAGACGCAAGCGGTGGAGACGCCGGAAGTAGTGGCGGAACGCATTCGCAAGGCGCTGGAATTCTTGCCTAAAGAGCGCGTATTCGTCCTGCCAGACTGCGGCTGCTTCCACCTGGCGCGGCCCGTAGCGTTCGCGAAGCTGCAAGCAATGGTGGAAGGCACAAAGATCGTTCGCAAAGAACTTGGAAACTGAAATGGAAGGTGCAGCAAATCCATTACGGGAAGCGCTGACCGCGCGCCGGTTTTGTTACGTCGTGGAACTGGTGGCCAGCCGGCTGACACGCGAGGCGCGGTTGCTGGAGGTCGCCTCGCAATTGGCGGTTGTGCCCGGAGTGGTGGCCGGAAGCATCACGAGCTATGCGGGTGGCGCCATGGGGCACGATCCCATTCGCGTGGGCACGGCGGCGAGGGCCCGTGGCCTGGTTCCCAACATTCACTTGACATGTGTCAATCGAGATCGCGCGAATGCCCAGCACACACTGGAAGATCTGCACGGACTTGGCATCGAGAACGTTCTGGCGCTGACCGGCGATTATCCGAAAGATGCCGCGGCCGGTGGAGCGACCCCGACTTTCGAACTGGATTCGGTGCAACTAGTGCGCTTAATCCAGGAAATGCGGCAAAACGGCATGCCCTTCTGGATTGCGGTGGCGGTTTCGGCATTCAAATACACGGAGGCCGATTGCGTTTATCAGTACCTGAAGCTGGAGAAAAAAATCGCCGCCGGCGCGGATTACGCGATCACGCAACTTGGCTTCGACGTCCGTAAGTTCCGCGAACTGAAGCGCTATCTGGACGAACGCGGTTTGCGCACTCCAGTGTTGGGCAATGTCTATGTCCTCTCCGGGAAGGCCGCGGAAAAGATGGCGAAAGGCGAGCCGCCCGGATGCTGGGTGGCTCCGGAACTGTTGAAGAAAATCCAAGAGGAAATCCAGGCGCCAGACAAAGGGCTGGCGGCGCGGCTAGAACGCGCGGCGCGCATGGTGGCGATTCTGCGTGGTTTGGGGTATGCGGGCGCTTATCTTGGTGGCGATCACCGCGCGGATCGCGTGCGCTGGATCATTAAGCGTTCCGAAGCGCTGGCGGGAAACTGGGAGGAGTATGCGGAAGAATTTGCGTACAGCCCGAAGGGAGGTTTTCTTCTCTACGCGATGCCCCAGACACAACCGAAGAAACGCGGGATTGTGCCGCGAGTGCTCGATGGGCTCGGCAGAGTGTTCCCTGTAAACAGAGAAGGGAAGTTACGCCGAGCGCTTACGGCACTTTTTCGCTGGGTCGATAAACGGCCTCTGGCGGCGCGAGCACTGGAAAGAACCGAATTCGTGATCAAATCACCGTTGTTCGGATGTCAAGCGTGCGGCAATTGCGCTTTGGGCTCATTGGAGTATGTCTGTCCGCAAACTTGTCCAAAGAATTTGCGCAATGGCCCTTGCGGCGGAACGTCTTTGGGACGTTGCGAGGTGGTCGATAAACCGTGCATTTGGGTAGAGGTCTACGATAGGGCGAAGTCCGCTCAACGCTTGGATGATTTGCGCACCTACATTCCACCGCGAAATCCGCTCTTGCAGGGGACGAGTTCCTGGATCAATTACTTCTTGAGCCGTGATAATCGGCCGGAAAAAGCTGCCAGACTGTATCAGCCAGCAGCAATCGCGCCTGCCGGAGCAATGCCCAGAGCGGAAAGCTCCCGCGCTCCAGCCCCCGGCCCGAACGCGTCACGGAAGGATTCGCCCATGGTCAAGCTGGACGCAGACCGCAAGTAGTTATTCACTTGTGAGGTTGCGAGTTTTCGGCCAGACTTTGGTTGGCGCGAAAGATAACATAAGCGCGGATCGCCTCCGCATCTTGTCGCGAAAGCTCTTTCGAAAAATCCACCATTCCATAGGACTTGAGCATTCCGCCTCTGACGATGCTGAACCATTGCTCGTTTGCCAGCGCGCCGGAATAGCGCAAGTCCGGCAACGTGCCCCCGCTGACCGCGACATCGCCATGACAGACGCTGCAGTAGCCTTCATACAATTCTTCACCCTTTTTAACCGTGGCAGGGCTAGCGGTCGCGCGTGGCGGCGCCAATACTTGCGGCTTCACCTCCGGCACCGGCGGCAGGCTGGTCTTTCCTCCGAGTTTGAACGCCAGCATGCGAGGCACGTTGTTCATCCGAGGAGATTGGCGTGCGACTTCTCCACCGGCGAGGGGCAAGACGCCGCCCCAGCCAACAAGAATGGCAATATATTGTTCGCCATTCACCGTGTAGGAGATGGGGCCTGCGGTCATGCCGCTCTGTGTTGAGGCGGACCAAAGCTTTTCTCCTGTGTTTGCTCGGAAGGCCTCAAATTGGCCGTAGCCCGTGCCCTCGAACACCAAGTTGCCGGCTGTGGAGAGCGCTCCGCCATTCCAAGGGCCCGGCCGGTCAGCGCGCCAAACTTCGATTTGCTTGACGGGATCCCAAGCCGTCAAGTAGCCTTTAATGCTTCC
>Ga0187801_10000023_pt1 | contig 29659 bp, 24 predicted proteins | sample NC_wetland_sal_i_10_FD_132465 | JGI IMG/M metagenome (GOLD analysis project Ga0187801, IMG submission 132465) | Wetland sediment microbial communities from Neuse River Estuary, North Carolina, USA - Control_1 | ecosystem: Environmental > Aquatic > Freshwater > Wetlands > Sediment | place: USA...
CGAGCGAAAAGGCGAAACCGTTTTTGATGGAGCATGGCTGCGCGCCGTTTTGAACCTAGCGTGGGGAGAAGAGGGAAAGTTCAGGAGTTGAAAAGTTCAAGAGTTCAAGGGAAGAGAAAGGAGAAAGAGTTCACCACAGAGTTAGCAGAAGACCACGGAGGGAACGGAGAGGTGGCAGGCAAGACGCAGCGAATGAGATCCTTCGCGCAAAGAACGCGCTCAGGATGACACCAGCGATTATAGTTGCCTTTCTGGAACGTTTGCCGGAATTTCCAGGCGGTCCTACAGAACTTCTTTAAGGCACCGGGATTTTCGGACAGCGTCATTTTGTCTAGGATTGAGCAAGACTCGATAGTAACGGGACTAGCCCGCGGCCAGGTAGTTTTAGCCGGCGCCGGCGACTTCGGATTCGGGGCGCTCGGTGAAGGCGGCTTTGATGTAATCGTGGTTGGTGCGTGCGATTACCTCGAGCTTGATTTCCTTTGGGCAGGCAGCTTCGCATTCGCCGATGTTGGTGCAGTTGGCGAAGCCCTCGATGTTCATCTGCTGAACCATGGCTAGGGCGCGGCGGTCGCGCTCTACTTGGCCTTGCGGCAGATGGCCAAGATGGGAAATTTTGGCGCCGACGAAGAGAGCCGCGGCCGCGTTGGGGCAGGCGGCGACGCAGGCTCCGCAACCGATGCAGGCGGCGGCGTCCATGGCCAGGTCAGCGTCCTGCTTCCGGATGGGAATGGCGTTGCCGTCCGGGGCGCTGCCGGTAGGAACGGAGATGAAGCCGCCGGCGGCGATGATGCGGTCGAAAGAGCCGCGGTTTACGGCGAGATCCTTTATTACGGGAAAGGCCTTGGCGCGCCAGGGCTCCAGGTGGATCACGTCGCCATCTTTGAAGTGGCGCATATGAAGCTGGCAGACCGTGGTGCCCTTGAAGCCGCCGTGGGCCTTGCCGTTGATCATGAAGCCGCACATGCCGCAGATGCCTTCGCGACAATCGTGGTCGAAGGCGATGGGGTCCTCACCCTTCAGCATGAGACTCTCGTTGAGAACGTCGAGCATCTCGAGGAAGGACATGTGCTCGTTGACGTCGGGGACGTCGTAGCGCACCATGCGTCCGGTGTCCTGCGGATTTTTCTGTCTCCAAACGTGAAGTGTGAGTTTCACTTGTAGCTCCGTTGAGAAGGCTTCACGTAGTTAAACGTCAAAGGCTCTTTTGTGAGGGTGGGGGCGCGATCTTCTCCCTGATACTGCCACGCGGCGACGTAGGAGTAGTTCGCGTCGTCGCGCAACGCTTCGCCCTCGGGTGTCTGATACTCTTCGCGGAAGTGACCACCGCAGGATTCCTTGCGGTCGAGCGCGTCGATGCACATCAGTTCGGCGAGTTCGAAGAAGTCTGCCACGCGTCCGGCTCTTTCAAGGGACTGGTTGAACTCTTCGTTGGCCCCGAGCACGCGGACATTCTTCCAGAAGTCTTCGCGGAGCGCGGGGATCAGGGAGAGCGCCTTCTTGAGGCCGGCCTCATTGCGGCTCATGCCGCAGTAGTCCCAGACAATCTTGCCGAGTTCGCGGTGGAAGGAGTCGACGGTGCGATTGCCGCTGCCGTTCAACAACTTTTTTGTGATGGCGGTGGCATTCGCGACGGCTTCTTTGGCTGCAGGTACATCCGCGGCAACCTTGGCCGGCTTAGCGGTGGCCAGGTAATTGCCGATGGTATAGGGAATGATGAAGTAGCCATCGGCCAAGCCCTGCATGAGCGCGCTGGCACCGAGACGGTTGGCACCGTGATCGGAGAAGTTGGCTTCGCCGAGGACGAACAGGCCGGGAATCGTGGACATCAAGTTGTAATCGACCCAGAGGCCGCCCATCGTGTAGTGGCTGGCGGGATAGATGCGCATGGGAACTTCGTAAGGGTTCTCGCCGGTGATGCGCTCGTACATTTCGAACAGGTTACCGTAGCGCTCGGCGATTTTGTGTTTTCCGAGACGCTGGATGCACTCGGTGAAATCGAGGTAGACGCCGAGACCGGATTCGCCGACGCCGTGGCCGGCATCGCACTCCGCTTTCGCGGCGCGGGAAGCGATGTCGCGGGGCACGAGGTTGCCGAAACTGGGATAGCGACGCTCAAGGTAGTAATCGCGCTCGCTTTCAGGAATTGAGGCGGGGGCGCGCTTGTCGCCGGGCTGTTTCGGAACCCAGATGCGGCCGTCGTTGCGGAGGGACTCCGACATCAGGGTGAGCTTAGACTGATACTCGCCGGCGACCGGAATGCAGGTGGGGTGGATCTGCGTAAAGCAGGGGTTGGCGAACAGTGCGCCGCGCTTGTAGGCGCGCCAGATGGCGGTGGCGTTGCAGCCCTTGGCGTTCGTCGAAAGATAGAAGACGTTGCCATAGCCGCCAGTGGCAAGCACGACGGCGTCGGCCATGTGAACTTCGATTCTGCCGTCGTACAAGCTGCGGGTGACGATGCCGCGGGCCTGGCCGTCGACAACGATCAGATCCAGCATGTCCATGCGCGGGTGCATCTTCACGGCGCCGAGACCGATCTGGCGTTCTAGGGCCTGGTAGGCGCCGAGAAGGAGCTGCTGGCCGGTCTGGCCGCGGGCGTAAAAGGTGCGCGAGACCTGCGCGCCGCCGAAGGAGCGGTTGTCGAGCAGACCGCCATACTCGCGGGCAAAGGGCACGCCCTGCGCGACGCACTGGTCGATGATGTTCACACTGACTTGCGCGAGGCGGTAGACGTTGGCTTCACGGGCGCGGAAGTCGCCACCTTTGACGGTGTCGTAGAAGAGCCGGTAAATGCTGTCGCCGTCGTTGTGATAATTCTTGGCGGCGTTGATGCCGCCCTGAGCGGCGATGGAGTGGGCGCGGCGGGGGCTGTCCTGATAGCAGAAGCACTGGACGTTGTAGCCGAGTTCGCCGAGGCTGGCGGCGGCAGCACCGCCGGCTAGGCCCGAACCTACGACAATGATGTTGTACTTGCGCTTGTTGGCCGGATTGATCAGCTTGAGTTCGAATTTGTGCTTGTCCCAGGACTGCTCAATCGGGCCGGCCGGGGCATTGGAGATCAGTTCCATGGGATCGGACTCCCTGAGAGATTGCGACAGAAAAACCAAGAAGAAGAGAGATTCCTCACTTCGCGGACTCCGTTCGGAATGACGAATGGTTTTGATTGTGCCGAGATGGGGCGCAGCAGTGTTGCGCCCCTACACCGAACACCGAGAGCCGGCAGGGATGCCGGCGCTACACAGTCAGAAATGACGAATTTGTAGGTTTTCAGCATAGTGCTAAACAGGTTTGATGAAACCGGCCAAGATGGCGACCGGGATGGAAATGTTGCCGGCGGCGATAAGGATGGCGACAACCTTGGCGAAGCGCTGCAGCCAGGGGGTGTAGACGGGGTGGCTGAAGCCGAGCGATTGGAACATGCTCCACAAGCCGTGATAGAGGTGATAGCAAAGCATGATCATGGCGATGATGTAGAAAAGTGAGACGGGCCAGACCTGGAAGCCGGTGACCACGTTGTTGTAAACGTTGTGTTCGTCGAAAGGCCCGCCGGGGTGCACGGTTCCGAAGGTTAAGTGCAAGAGGTGGAAGATTACGAAAGCCAGGATGATGGGCCCGCTCCACAACATGGTGCGAGAAGCGTAAGTCGAATTGAGATTGGCCTTCTTGACGTACTTTATGGGCCGGGCGTCGCGCTGCAGGAGCCAGAGCTGGAAGGAAGACCAGATGTGCAGGCCGACGGAAAGGAGCAGGGTGATGCGCGCGCCCCACAAGAGGGCGGGGAGAGATCTCAGCGCCGCCGCGTAGTGATTGATTTTTTCGGGGGGCAGGAAGATTTGCAGATTGCCGATCAGGTGGCCGATCACGAAACCGAACAGGATGAAGCCGGTGACGGCCATTATCGCTTTTTTGCCGACAGTGGTCTGCCAGAACCGCAAGCTGCCGGCCGGAAGGTTTACCGCAGTAGCGCTCATGGAATGTATTGGTCCTTCTGTCTGCTGTGAATGATGCCGGATAAAGAGTGAAGCTTTCTGAGCAGATAAGTCGAGTCAGGCTGGGTTGTCGTGGAAGACATGCCCTCTCCGCCGCAAGATTCCCGGGTAAATTGTGTGGAGCGCAGAAGCAGAGACGTGATGGGACCGCGACAATCTGAGTATATGGAGTTGGAGGAGGCGATGCAAGCAGGGTATGGCCTCGAAAGGCACAGAGAATGGAAAAGTTGTTGCGGGAAGAAGAGAAAAAAACGGAACATGGAAGACAGGACGACGGAGGATCTCCCGAGAGGGCCCCGCAACTGCCCTCCTGCGAGGGCGGAGATGAAAGCCTGAAAAATGGGAACGAGCTTAGTGTCAGAACTAGAACAGCTAGTGAGCACGCTCGAGACGGACGAATCGAGCGCGGCGGAAGTGTCCATGCCGGAGCTGGCGGAAAAGATTGCGAAGGAATTGCGAGTGCAATCGGACGAGGTGGCAATTCTGGCGGTGTCAAACCGTTGGAGGCACCTGCATTTTCTGGTGCCCCACGTATTGAAGAATGTGGGATTCATACCGCTGACAAGTACTTCGGCGCTGGCGGCACGCACAGCGCGGGAAAGCCGGCCAGACATCAACAACAATTTTTCCGCGGTGCGGCACGCGACGGTGTTTGAGGGAGTGAAAGCGGCGACGACGACGGGCGAATCGATCCAAAAGATTATTAGCGCGCCGATTTTGTGTGACGGGAAAGTCGTGGGCGTGATGCAGATCAGCCGGAAGGGCGAGAGCGCGGCTGGTGCGGGGGCGGACTTTACGTCGGACGATTTAGGGAAGGTGTTGGCGCTGTGCCGGCCGCTGGGGAAACTGGTGAATCGTTTGGCGGGGGAATGATTGGGGAGATGAGGCTGAGGCCCGGGAGCAGTGGACGGATATCAGATATCAGCGATCAGATATCAGGAAGCGGCAAAAGGCGATCCGCGACCAGCGACCGGGAAGATTAAAAGAGCGCCAGAGCGTTATTTTCGAGGGCAGCAAATTCCAGCAAGATAATTTGGGGCGGTAGTGGTTGGGCCAAAGGGCACTTCTCTGCCCCTGCTTGCGAGTGACGAGCGCGGATTCGAGGTTTGGAGAATTAGGGGAAAGATCTTTTAGCGCAGAGGGCGCTGAGGACACAGAGTTAGCGAAGGAAAGAAAGAAGTTCAAGAGTTTAAGGGTTCAAAAGTTCAAGAGGCAAAATCTGTAATGCAGAGGGCGCTGAGTTCGCCGAGAAAAGGCTTTACCACATAGCAGAAGGGCCGCAGAGGAAACGAAGAATGGAGAGGATTCGGCCGAGAGGACGCGCCGTGGCGAGGAAGAGAATTTTGTGACGCGCGAAGTGGTGCGTTTGGCGAGCATTGCGCATTGACAGTGGGGAACAACCTTGTTACTTTCGAACTGGCGTAAAATATTTTGGACGGAAAAATCCACTCTGGACGGTGACCCAGCAAAATGGCGTTCGTAGCTAAGAAAATTTTCCTGACAAAAGGCGTGGGGAAACATCGCGAGCGGCTTTCGAGCTTCGAGCTGGCATTACGTAACGCGGGAATCGCAGCGTGCAACATCGTCCGCGTAAGTTCGATTTTTCCGCCGAACTGCAAACTGATTTCGCGGAGTGAGGGATTGAAACTGATCAAGCCGGGGCAAGTGGCGTTCACGGTGATCAGCGAGAACTCGACGAAAGAGCCGCACCGGCTGATCGCGGCGAGCATCGGACTGGCGCTTCCGAGCGAGCGGCCGATGTACGGCTACTTGAGCGAGCACCATTCGTTCGGCGAGACGGAAGAAGTGGCGGGCGAATACGCGGAAGAGCTGGCGGCGGAAATGCTGGCGACGACATTGAACGTGGAATTCGATCCGGACTTGTCGTGGGACGAGAAAAAAGAGGTATACCGGATTTCGAACAAGATTGTGCGGACGATGAATATCACGCAATCGGCGGTGGGAGATAAGCGCGGGTTGTGGACCACGGTGCTGACGGCGGCGGTGTTGCACGGGGATGATGATTGAGGAAGTTTGAAGTTCGTAGTTTGTAGTCGAGAGTGAAACGGAATTTTGGGGCGCTTCGAGGTGATCGAGGCGCCCTTTTTTGTAGGCGAGCGTCGCAGCAATCGAAGAGGGATTCATCGCACAAAAGACGTGCGATGGAAAAGAGTACCTCGCTGCGCAGGCTCCGCTCGGAATGACGCGTGAGGATTGTGCGGACATGGGGCGCAGGAGTCCTGCGGCCCTACGCAGATAAGCTAAGACCCGACAGGGATGTGGGCGCTACAACGGCTGGAAACTGCAGGCGGCGTAAAGCCGCCCCTACAAAAATGCGCGAATTAGGTGGCGGGGAGGGTGTAGGCGAAGTCGTAGGAGTGCTTGCCGTCTTTGATGATGATGTTCATGCTGCCGGTCAGACCCTCAAGCTGGCCCGTACCCGAATCTGGCACAACTTTGATGTCGAGTTGAAAAGCACCGTGCGCCATGGTGCCGCTGTGCTGGAGGATGAAGGTGCCGGAGCGGCCGTGGAGTGTGCCGGAAACGCGCTCGATGGCGACGTAAGCTCCAGAGCCTTTGACGGAGGTGCTGGCGGTGAGCATTTCGCCTTTGCTGGTGGCATCGAGGTCGCCGTGGAATTGCTTGTCGAGCGACAGGCGGCCGAGCGAATTATCGTCGAATTTGAAGGCCGGGTCGAGGGGAGTGGTTTTTACTTCGAAGGGTCCGGTTGCGTGTTGGGTCATGGGAGAGTCCTTTTGTGGTTTAGTGGGTAGAGGAGCACGGGAAGACTTGATGGGTGAAGCAGTAAAGCAAATCGAGACAAAGAGGGTGAAAAGAAAGACAGCGAGGGCGCGAGAGCGATTGGACATGGTTGGTTCTCCGAAGAATCGGGAAGCGGGCGAAAAAGTTTAGCATATAGGCAGGACTTGAGATCCGTTGGTGATTCAAGAAAAAACCTTAATGCAGAGGACGCAGAGAAGAGGAAAGCAAAATCGAAGACAAGGAGGTTTGTGGAGTTGGAGCGTAAGAGCCCACCCTTCGCAAAAGGCGCGAAGGATGGGCCACCCTCAAGTTCAGTTGAGCTGCTACGTGGGATTGAGTACCCGCAAATAATGCCGTAGGGCTTCCGGCAAAGAGCGGTGGGCGGCGGAATTGCCTTGGCGCGGACACAGTGGCGGACCGCCTCGGAAGGCGGTCCCTACATGGGGCGAACCCAGGAGCCGGCAAGATACCGGCGCTACCAAGAAGCGGTTATTTTCTGAGGTAGCCGATGCGCTGGAGTACGGCGCCCACTACCAGGGGCAGGGCTACGGTGGCGTCCTCTAGGACTTCGGCTAGTTTGCCGCCTTCTTCGGGGGGAACGAATTTGCCCCAGGAAACCGCTTCGGTGTAGGTGCTGCCGCTGAGGCCGCCCCAGTGGACGGGCTCGGGACAAATACGAACGCCATAGGAATAGCGCTTCAGAGGGAGATTTTTGTAGCCGCGGCGGGCCATGAGTTCGGCGTAGACGCCAAATTGCTGGGACCAGTTGCGTGGGACACCGCCGCCAACGGTGAAGATACCCATTTTTTTTGTGGCCATCATGATGTTGGCAAAGGTTTCGAAGTCCTCGAAGGGATCGAAGCGAAGGGGCGGAAGATTATCGCGCTTGCGGGCGTACTGATAGAGAGCGAAATCGAGGCCGAGTTCGGAATCAGAGAAGGCGGGGACGAAGACGGGGACGTTACGCTCGTAGGCGGATTTCAGAATGCCGCGGCCCTTAGTGTTTTTCTGCAGAAATTCACCGATGCGCTTGTGAATTTTCCAACTGCAGACAATTTCGTTGGGATCCCATTTTTCGAGGATGGCGTCGACAACTTGTTCAACGTGGTCGAGATTGGTTTCGGGCTCGAGAGAGTCATAGACGCGGTTGTAGCCGGCGAGGAAAAGTTCGTTGTCGTCCATTTTGGAGGGGTCGTAGCGGAAATGCGAGCGGCCCGTGGCTTCGACGAGGCCGTGGGCCATGAGCGCGCCGGTGGAGACGATGGCTTTGACGATGCCGGACTCGATAAGATCGCAAAAGATGAGGCCCATTTTGCCGACGGTGAGAGCGCCAGCGAGAGTGAGGACGACGAAGCAGTCCTTATCGCGAGCCATGGCTTCGAGAACGTCCGCGGCGTCACCAATCTGGCGAGCGGTGTAGGCAGTGTCGCCCATGGCACGGACGAGATCGTCGATCGTTTTGATCTTGGAGAGATCGAGAGGATAGATGGGACGGAGTTTGTCTTTTACCGGATCATGCAGAACACGGCCCGTGACGGTTTTGCTGGAATGCTTGGCCATCGCGACTCCTCGCACAGAAATGTGAACGACCTGTAACGATACGGCCCAAAAATTTATCAAATGCGGACGGAGGAGATTGTAAGACTAGGGAATTGATAGTACAAACGGGGAAAGAAGGAAAGTAGAATCGTGGGGAGTTTTGGTCTGATCGCGACAATCAGGAAACGGTGGGTCGACAAGACGCAACGGTTGAGATCCTTCAGGCCGCAAAATGTGCGGCCCTCAGGATGACACGTTGCGGATACGGACTGGAAAAGGAACGGGCGAATGGCGAATAAGTTTGCGGTGGGGCTCGTGCAGATGCGGTGCACGACGAATAAGGAAGAGAATTTGACGCGGGCGACGGAGAAAATCCGCGAGGCGGCTGCGCGCGGGGCGCAAATTATTTGTTTGCACGAACTGTTTGCGGGGGAATATTTCTGCCGGACGGAGGACGCAGAGCTGTTCAATTTGGCGGAGGCGGTGCCGGGGCCAACTACAGAACGGCTGGCCGCAGTGGCGAAAGAGAAAAAGGTGGCGCTGGTGGTTTCGGTGTTCGAGCGGCGCGCGGCGGGCGTGTACCACAACACGTGCGCAATTCTGGATGCGGATGGGTCGTACCTGGGGAAATACCGGAAGATGCATATTCCGGACGACCCGCTGTACTACGAGAAATTTTATTTTACGCCGGGGGATTTGGGATTCTTGAATTTCGATACGAAGTATGCGCGGATCGGGGTGCAGATCTGCTGGGACCAGTGGTATCCGGAGGGTTCGCGGATTACGGCAATGCAGGGGGCGCAGGTGATTTTCTATCCGACGAGCATCGGCTGGCACCGACACGAAAAAGCGGAAGTGGGTGCAGCGCAACTGGATTCATGGAAGACGATTCAGCGGGCGCACGCGGTGGCGAACGGGATTTATGTGGCGGTGGTGAACCGCGTGGGATACGAGGGGAAACCGGAGAAGGGAGACCCGGGAATCGAGTTCTGGGGAAATTCCTTTGTGGCGGACCCGTCGGGGCAGTTGCTGGCAGAGGCGGCGAACGACAAGGAAGAGATTTTGGTGGTGGAATGCGATCCTGGGAAGAGCGAGGAGACGCGGAGGAATTGGCCGTTTTTCCGGGATCGGAGGATTGATGCGTACGGAGGTATTTTGGAGAGATGGTTAAGTGAGAAGTGAGGTGGAGGAAGTGAAGGAAGCAAAGGAGATGAAGGATAGGAGAAAAGCTTACCGCAGAGATAGCAGAGGCGCTGCAGAGTTAACGGAGACGTTGTAGACCAATTATGGCGAATAAGACGGAGGGAAAGACGCCGGGGGAGTTGGGATTTCGGATGCCGGCGGAGTGGGAAAGGCATGAGGCGACGTGGCTTGGGTGGCCGCATGAGGTGACGGACTGGCCGGGGAAATTTGCGCCGATTCCGTGGGCGTTTGCGGAGATGGTGCGGCTACTGTCGCAGGTGGAACGGGTTTTTCTGTTGGTGGAGAATCGCGAGGCAGAGAAGCGGGCGCGGGGAATTTTGAAGAAGGCGGGCGCAAAGCTGGAGGCGGTGGAGTTTTTCCGCGTGGCAACCGATCGCGGATGGATGCGAGATTCCGGGCCGATTTGCGTAAAGAATGCGTCGGGCGAAGTGGCGTACAGCCATTTTGTGTTTAACGGGTGGGCCAAATACGAAAACCATAAGAAGGACGCGGCTGCGGTGACGAGGGCGAATGCGCGATTGAAGCGGCGATTGTTTTTGCCCATGCATAAGGGGCGGCGAGTAGTGCTGGAAGGTGGATCGATCGACGTGAATGGAAAGGGGACGCTACTGACAACGGAAGAGTGCTTGCAGAGCAAGGTGCAGGAGAGGAATTCGGGATTTACGAAGGAAGATTATGCGGAAGTGTTTCGCGAGTATTTGGGCGTAACAAATGTGCTCTGGCTGGGGAACGGGATTGCGGGCGATGACACGCACGGGCACGTGGACGATTTGACGCGATTTGTGAACGAGTCGACGGTGGTGACGATTGTGGAAGAAGACCGCGGGGAGGCAAACTACGCAGCGCTGCAGGAAAATCTGGCGCGGCTGAAAGCCATGAAGGATCAGGATGGACGCGCGCTGCAGGTGGAAACACTGCCGATGCCGAAGCCGGTCTTTTTTGATGGGCAGCGATTGCCGGCGAGTTATGCGAATTTTTACATTGCGAATGGGCTGGTGATCGTGCCGACATTCAATGACGCGAATGACCGTGTGGCGCTGACTACGCTGGCGAAACTGTTTCCGGGACGCGAGGTGGTGGGAATCCATTGCCGGGATCTGGTGTTGGGCCTAGGAACATTACATTGCATGACACAACAGGAGCCGGCGGCGGGGTGAGGAAAAGACCAAGATAACGCAGAGACGCGGAGTACGCAGAGGGTACGCAGAGCCGAAGAATGTAGGATGAGAGACTAGGAGGCGAGATGGGATTGAGTGCACTGGTTTTTCTCCAGGAACGCGTGGTGATTGTGGAATGGCAGCGCGGGCTGCTTGGCTGGTTGCTGATTGGATTGATTGCAGGGTGGCTGGCGGGAAAGCTGTCGCGCGGGCATGGTTTTGGGTGCATTGGGGATATTGTGCTGGGATTGATCGGATCGGTGATCGGCGGATGGATCTTCACGAAACTGGGGATTGTGCACGCGAATACGTTTTTGTTTTCGCTGGCGGCGGCGACGGTAGGAGCGGTGGTGCTGGTGTCGATTGCGCACTTGTTTTTTGGGGGGAAGCACGGCTAGAACAGCGGGAGCTGAGAGATTGAGAAGTTGGAGCGTAAGAGCCCACCCTTCGCAAACTTCGCGAAGGATGGGGCACCCTCAAGATTCTGCGCCTGGCGCCAAAACACGCCGTATCAAACAGGAATAAGCCCAGGAGGGCGACACCGCGATCAGGTGGCGATAGATACTGCACCACTGCAGGCTAAATCGGACAACGTGGCCGGTCTAAAGACCGGCCCACTACACAAACAAGAGAACCCAAGAACGCAGGCAGGAGTGCCTGTGCCACTATTGCTTGGGGTAGTTGGGGTCGGCTTTTACTTCTTTGATTTGGTTGGTGTGGCGCTCCGAGTGAGCGGCGATGAGCAGGATGAACTCGTAGCCATCCCACTTGGTGCCGGCAGGGCTGTCGACAGCATGATCGCGCAGACCCGGGGTGTCCTTGAGAAATTCCTCGGTCTTGGCGCGGCTCTCGACAAAATGGTCGATGGAACCCTGCGGGGAACCGAAGCGGTTAGTGGGCTTGATGGGTTCGGGCGCTTGGACTTTGGTTTTACGTTCCGGAACATTTTCGATGATGAAGGTGTCGATCTGGACGACATCGCGGCCGGGAACGGCAGGAGCTTTCATGACACCGTTGGCGATATTGCCCCGGATGAAGTCTTCCGCGGCGGCAATGTGCTCCATACATTCGGCGATGGACCAACGGTCCGGCGCGGCCTTGAAGTTCCATTGCGCGTCGGAGAGACCCTTGACGGCGTCGAGAACGTCTTTCTTTGTGGATTCGAGATATTGGAGAGCTTTATCTTTTTCGGCCTGAGTGAGTTCCTGTGCGCGGACTGCGGTACAAACCAACAGAGCGGCAAATATGCCGAGAGCGAGTCTGCGGATCATTTATAGTTCCTCCCCACTTGACTTGACTTCACTTGGACTGGGCGATTTCGAAACGGCGCTGGATTTCCTCGAGAGTGAGGTCTTCCAGGTGCTTGGAAATATACCAGTGATTGCCCCAATCATCGAGCAGGCCGCCGGCGCGGTCACCGTACAATTTGTCTTCCAAGGGCCAGAGGAGTTTGGCACCGGAAGAGAGGGCCTGGTTGAAGATCTCGTCGCACTGCTCAGAGAAGTAGTGGAGAGAGGAGGCCCGAGGTCCCCACTGGCCGTGAGCTTCAGAGAGTTCGATGAGGGTGTCGCCGATGCGAACAGTGGCATGGCCAACGGCGCCCGACTTGTCGGCATTTTGATCGAGGACAGCCGCGTGGAAGGCTTTTTCGACGAAGGAAATGAATTTGGCCGCGTCCTTGAGACTGAGATAGAGAGTGAGATCGTGAAAAAGCGGCGGGCGGTAGGAGGCACCTGATTTGTGCGTCGCGATGTACCAGTGATTGCCGCAAAGATCCTGGACGCCAGCCTCGCGATCGCCGTATTCCATGTCCCGGGGTTCGTGGAGCGATTTGGCACCAGCGTGGATGGCGCTGTGGTAGGCGGCGTCCGCGTCTTTGACGTAGTAATGAAGGTTGGCGGGAAATTCGGCGGATTCGGCCCCGCCGATGCCGCCCATCTCCAGCATGGAATCACCGATTTTGACTCCGGCGTGCATGATGAGGCCGTTGGGGCCCACACTGCGGATCAACTCCTGAGCGTCGAAGGCGGATTTAAGGAAATCGAGAAGCGCGGCTGGATTGCGAAGGACCAGATAAGGGGTGATATTGCGAAATCCTGGCGGGACCGCGTTAGGTGATTTGGTCATAGTTCCCTCCCCTGGAGACGGATTGTTGGGCTGCCGACATTCTTGCGCAATAGGCGGAAATCGTATTGTAAAAATTTGAAGTGGCCGAGGGAGGGGTTAGGGCACGAGAGGGAGATGGTTGTGATGGCCGGGAAAGCCGGAATGGTCGGAAAGATATTTGGAAGGATTAACACCGGAAAAATCGTGGAAATCGCGGATGAAATGGGGCTGGTCAAAATAGCCGCAGTCGAGAGCAACGTCGGCCCAGGCGACGGGGCGGCCGGAGGTGATGTGGCGAAGGACACGCTGAAAGCGACGGACGCGACAGAAGAGTTTTGGGGTCATGCCGACACGCTGCTTGAAGAGCTCGATGAAACGGCGAGAGCTGAGGCCAGTCTTCGAGATGACGTGGGCAATGCGAGAAGCTTGAGGGGCTACGAGAAAAGTCGATACGGCACAGTCAACGGCAGGATGCGCGTCGAAACTGCCGGCGGCGCGCTGGAGCAGAGCGAGCTCGACGGCACGGAGTTTTGCGGCAGGTGTGGGAGCTTCAAGGACACGTTCGCGGAGTTCGCGGGCAAAGCGCCCCCAGAGATCTTCGAGATCAAGGTGAATGTTAAAGAGCTGATCGCTGGGGAGTTTGAGAAATGGCACGGCGCCCGCGGGACGAAAGGAAACGCCGACGACAAATTGTTGTTCGTCGGTATCGATGGCAAAGCTTTTGGACCGGGGGCCGCTGAGAGTGACGCCACGGAGTTTTCGGACTTTTCGCGTATCGTCGGGATCGTAGAGGCGGGTTTCGTCTTCAGAGAGGTTGATGATGAGCGACATGCAGCCATCGGGCATGAGACGCTCTTTGGCATGGGGCTGCGGGTCGTTTTTGTAGTACCAGATGATCTCGACGAAGTTCGAGAGAGGTGGACCGGGAGCGAGGATAAGGCGATCCATAGAGAAATTATCGTACGGAGGAAGGGCGAGAGAAAGAAGAAAATGGAAGAGCCCACCCTTCGACCAAGAAGCAGGAGTGAAGAAAGATTTCACCACAGAGTTAGCAGAGGGGCCGTAGAGTTCACACAGGAGAGAACCCAAGACCCACCCTCAAAAAACGAGGATGGGGCACCCGAGGGATGCCTACGGAGATTGGAGCAGTGTGATAGCATTTAAGGTTCGACGATGGAGAAAAACACTTCTTGAGCAAGACTACACACACACTCACCGCGATACCCCTTGGGGGACTTGGCGAATTCGGAATGAACATGATGGTGTTCCGCTATGGGGAGGACATCCTTGTGGTGGACGCGGGAATGATGTTCCCAGAGTCGGAATTGCTAGGCGTGGACCTGGTGATTCCGGACATCGCGTATTTGAAGCAGAACCGGGAGCACGTGAAGGCGATCGTGCTGACGCACGGGCACGAGGACCACATCGGGGCGCTGCAATACATTTTGCGGGACCTGAACGTGCCGATTTACGGGACACGGTTCACGCTGGCGCTGGTGAAGAAAAGGCTGGAAGAGGCCGGGCTGATGGACTCGGCGAAGCTGTTCGAAGTGACGCCGGGGAGGCTGGTGGAGATCGGGCCGTACGAGATCGAGTTCATCCCGGTGACACACAGCACGATTGACTGCGTGGCGCTGGCAATCCGGACGCCAGTGGGCGTGATCATCCATACGGGCGATTTCAAGATCGATCAGACGCCGGTAGACGGCGCGCCGTTTGATTTGCACGCGTTCGCGCGGTACGGGAACGAGGGCGTGCTGGCGTTGTTCAGCGATTCGACGAATGTGGAGCGGCCGGGATTCACACCGTCGGAACGGGTGGTGGTGCCGCGGATTGAGGAGTTGACGCGGATGGCGCCGCGGCGGGTGGTGCTGTCGTGCTTTGCGTCGTCAATCCACCGGATCCAACAGGTGATCGATGTTGCGGAACGCGTGGGGCGGAAAATTGGATTTGTCGGGCGCAGCATGGTGGATAACGTGGAGATTGCGCACGATTTGGGAAGGTTGCGGATACCGGATGGAATGGTGGTGCGCCCGCAAGACATACGCGGCTTCGATCCAAAGAAGTTGATGCTGCTGGTGAGCGGGTCGCAGGCGGAGGCGATGTCGTCGATGTCACGGATCGCGGTGGACAATCACCGGCTGGTGACGATCGATGAAAACGACACGGTGATTTTGTCGGCGAGAATCATCCCGGGGAACGAAAAGGCGATTTTCCGGATGCTGGATCACATGTTCCGGCGGCGGGCGCTGGTGTATTACGACAATACGAACGGGCCGATTCACGTGAGCGGGCACGCGAGCCAGGAAGAACAGAAATTGCTGCTGCGGCTGGTAAAGCCGAAGTATTTCATTCCCGTGCATGGCGAATACCGGCACTTGTTCCGGCACGCGGCACTGGCGCACACGTTAGGATGCGTGAGCGAAGAGATCATGTTGTTGGAGGACGGGAAGTGCGTGGAATTTACGGAGGATGGAGCGTACCGGCGGGATCCGGTGCCGGCGGGACGAGTGCTGGTGGATTCCGGGTCGCTGGAGGAGATTGAAGAGTTGGTGGTGCGCGACCGGAAGCACTTGTCGGAAGAGGGCGTAGTGATTCCAATTATCGCAATCGATAAGCATACGGGGCAGGTAGAGTCTTCGCCGGAGATCGTCACGCGCGGATTGATGAGCGAGAACGGGAACGAATTTCTCGCGGGGGCACGGGACGTGGTGGCGCGAACGGTGGAGTCGTCGAACCTGGAAGAGAGAGCGGACTGGTCTGTGATTAAGGAAAAGATCCGGGTGGATTTGAAGAAGTATATTAACAAGCAGACGTCGAAGCGGCCGTTGATTTTGCCGGTGATCTTGGAAGTGTGATTCGGCGGGATATCAGATATCAGCGATCAGATAACAGGAAACAATGAGAAGAGTGATCCGCTTGCGCTTCCGCGAGCGGACTCGTTAGGAAGTAAGCCTTCCCTGCTAGGACAAGAAGAAGCTTTCACCACAGAGAGCACAGAGGAGCCGCAGAGGACGCGGAGAGTGGTTTCTGCGGCTAAAGCCCATTCGTTCTAGATTCTTTGCCCCGGAGTAGAAGCCCGGCAATCCAAAAAGAAAAACTCAACCTCACGAAACCAGTGTTTTTCCTGATCAAGTAATCGTGCGGACATGGGGCGCAGCAGTGCTGCGCCCCTACACAGCCAAGAGAGGCGCAAAAAAACCGCAGTGTGGCCGATCTGAAAATCGGCCACTACACAAGAGGAAGAAGACCCAAGAACGGCTCGGGGACTCGCCGCCCGCACGATGTATCGTACCCCTACGGGAAGAAACCCAAGAGCCGGCAAGATGCCGGCGCTACAAAGGACTCGAATTGGAGGAGAGAATCTACAAAGAAATGAAAGCCGGGCGCTTGGGCGGGACAAATAAGCTAAAATCTATCGTCGATGGCTAACGTAGAGAATCCTACTGCCGAGACAACTCAATTCCCTTCTCCCGCAGCCCAGGGCTTGCCGGCGTCACGGGCGACGATGTTCTTCATTATTGTGACGGTGATGCTGGATTTTCTGGCATTTGGGATTATTGCGCCTGTTTTGCCGAACCTGATTATCCGATTTGAGGGCGGAAACATTGCGCGGGCGTCCGATATTACTGGATATTTCGGGTTCGCGTGGAACCTGATGCAATTTTTGTTTTTGCCGGTGCTGGGCGCATGGAGCGACCGGTTTGGGCGGCGGCCAGTGATCCTGATTTCGTGTTTGGGATTGGGGCTGGATTACATTTTCATGGCGATGGCGCCGTCGTTGAGATGGTTGTTCGTGGGGCGATTGATTTCCGGGATTACGGCGTCGAATGTTTCGACCGCGTTTGCGTACATAACGGACATTACGGTGCCGACGGAGCGCGCAAAAAAGTTTGGGATGCTGGGAGCGGCGTTTGGAGTGGGATTCGTGGTGGGGCCGGCGCTTGGCGGCTTGCTGGGACAATACAACCTGCGAGCGCCATTCTGGGCGGCGGCGATCTTGAGCTTGGCGAATTTTCTGTATGGATTGTTTGTGCTGCCGGAGTCTCTACCGAAGGAGAAGAGGGCGAAATCGGCGTGGCACATGGCGAATCCGCTGGGATCGCTGACGCTGCTGCGGTCGCATCCGGAGCTGGCGGGCTTGTCGATTGTGGTGATCTTGTATTATTTGGCGCATCAGTCGCTGCAAAACGTGTGGGTACTGTATACGGAATACCGATACGGATGGGATACGCGGAGCGTGGGGATTTCGCTGGCGGTGGTAGGTGTGTGCGCGGTGATTGTCTCCGGCGGGCTGGTGGGGCCGTACGTGAAGAGATTCGGAGAGCGGTTTAGTTTGGTGTCGGGATTGTTTTACGGATTTCTGGGATTTGCGGGATTTGGGCTGGCTTGGCGAGGATGGGGAGCGCTGGCGGCGATCCCCTTCATTGCGTTGTGGGGAGTAGCGGGGCCGGCGATGCAGTCGCTGATGTCGCAGAGAGTGGACGCGAGCTCGCAGGGGAAATTGCAGGGTGCGGTCAATTCACTGCGAGCGGTGACAGGAATGATCGGGCCTTTGCTGTTTACGCAGGTGTTTTCTGCAGCGATATCGCCGAATGTGCGGGTGCATTTGCCGGGAGCGCCCTATTATCTGGCGGCGGTGTTGCTGTTGGGCAGCTTGGCGCTGGCGGTGGTGGTGACGGGGAGGCATAGAGCGGAAAGTTCAGCAGTGTCCGCGTGAGAGAGGTGGGAGACCTGGAGAATCTGGGTAGGAGGCGTTATGGGCGTGAAGGTGGGACATTCGACGCCGATGTTGCATGTGGCGGAGATCGAAAAATCCATCGCGTTCTACGAGTTGCTGGGATTCGAGACGATTGACACGGATCGTTGTCAGCCGTTGGGATGGGCGCGGCTGCATTGCGAGGGGGGGGCGCTGATGTTTTTGAGAGCGGAGGGACCTTTGGATGGCGCCGGGAGAGGCCTGATTCTGTGCATGTATACGCCGGATTTGCCGGGGTTACGGGAACAGTTGCTGGCGGGCGGAGTGAAGGTGCCGGAGATTCGGTACCCGGGGTATATGCCTAGCGGAGAGGTTCAGTTTTTGGACCCGGATGGGTATAGCGTGTTGATTTCGCATTGGGGGAAAGCGGAACAAGAAGCTTGGGAGAAGCGGATTGGGGGGAAAGAGTAGTTAGACAGTGACCAAGAGAAAAGAAAGAGTTCACCACAGAGATAGCAGAGGAGCCGCAGAGTTCACAGAGAAGAGAACCCAAGACCCGCCCTCAAAAAAACGAGGATGGGGCACCCTCAAACCCTGGCAAGAACGAAAGATGCGCTGGATCCTTTGGTTGTGCGGACATGGGGCGCAGCAATGCTGCGCCCCTACACGGAGAAACCCAAGAGCCAGCAGGATGCCGCCGCTACAAATTCGATTGGGCGCATCGGAATTGTTGATTCCGGGGGCGCGTGGGTATAGGCTTTCCTGACCCCAGCCAGGAGGACATTATGGCGACAGCGACGAGTGTGATCGAACCGAAGGTCAAGGTTAGCGCGACCAAATTGCTGATTAACAACAAGTGGGTGGATGCGGCGTCCGGGAAAACGTTTCCGACGATCAACCCGTCCACCGGGGAGCCGATTACGCGGGTGGCCGAGGCGGACGCGGCGGATGTCGATAAGGCGGTGGCGGCGGCGCGGGCGGCGTTTGATCATGGGCCATGGCGGAAGAAAATGAGCGCGTCGCAGCGCGGCGTGTTGATGAACAAGCTGGCGGATCTGATTGAGAAGCATGCGGAAGAGCTGGCGGAACTGGAATCGTTGGACAACGGGAAGCCGTATCACATCGCGTTGGCGGCGGATTTGCCGCTGACGATTGCGTGTTACCGGTATTATGCCGGCTGGGCGGACAAGATTCAGGGAAAGACGATCCCAGTGCAGGGCCGGTATTTCACTTACACGAAGCACGAGCCGGTGGGAGTGGTGGGACAGATCATTCCGTGGAATTTTCCGTTGTTGATGCAAGCGTGGAAGTTGGGGCCAGCGCTGGCGGCAGGATGCACAGTAGTGATGAAGCCGGCGGAGCAGACGCCGCTGACCGCGCTGCGCGTGGGCGAGCTTATACTGGAAGCGGGATTTCCGGAAGGAGTGGTGAATCTGCTGCCGGGGTACGGACCGACAGCGGGGGCGGCGATCGCGCGGCATATGGATGTAGACAAGGTGGCGTTCACGGGTTCAACAGAAGTGGGCCACCTGATCATGAAGGCTGCGGCGGAATCGAATCTGAAGCGGGTGACGCTGGAGTTGGGTGGGAAGAGCCCAAACATCGTGTTCGCGGACGCGGACATGGACCAGGCGATTGAAGGAGCGCACTTTGCGCTGTTCTTCAATCAGGGGCAGTGCTGCTGCGCGGGATCGCGGCTGTTCGTGGAGGAGAAATGCTACGACGAGTTCGTGGCGAAGAGCGTGGAGCGCGCGAAGAAGCGGACGGTGGGCAATCCGTTCGACAAGAATACGGAGCAGGGCCCGCAGGTAGATCAAGACCAATTTAACAAGGTGATGAGCTACATCGAATACGGGAAGCAGGAGAAGGCCAAGCTGCTGACGGGCGGGCACCGCGTGGGCGACAAGGGATATTTCATCGAGCCCACAGTGTTCGCGGACGTGAACGACAATATGAAGATCGCGCAGGAAGAGATCTTCGGGCCGGTGATGTCGATACTAAAGTTCAAGGACCTCAACGAGGTGGTGGAACGAGCGAACAAGTCGCTGTACGGATTGGCGGCGGCGGTTTGGACAAAGGACATCACGAAGGCCCACGCGATCGCGGACGGCGTGCGCGCAGGCACCGTGTGGGTGAATTGTTTCGACGTGTTCGACGCGGCGGCACCGTTTGGCGGATACAAGCAGTCCGGGATCGGACGCGAGCTCGGTGAGTATGGATTGGCGAATTACACCGAGGTGAAGACGGTGACGGTGAAGTTGTAGGAAGAGCCGTGAGTCGTGACTTGTGATTCGTGACTCGTGACCGGCGACCAGGAATTTGGTAAGCGGATATCAGATATCACTTATCAGATATCGGGAAGCTGGATAGCAGTGACCAGCGACCAGTACGCTCATTGCACGGTCAGGGCACCTCGGAGTAGCTAAACCGGCGGTCCGCCTCGGAAGGCGTACCCTACAAAAGCGAATCGGCGCGCGAGGTGTGGTGCGGCTGCGGGTGCTCGTGGTAAAACTTGTGCCGAGATGGGGTCCAGCCCTTCGCAACTTCCGTCGTGGCTCGAGGCAGGCCCTTCGTGGCTCAGGGCGAGCGCGGTGAACAGCCCTGGACCCTTACATTTTTCCATGCCCATCACGGTTCGTCCTTACGAGACACGCGACTTTGGCGCGCTGTATAAGCTCGACCAGGCGTGTTTTCCTCCGGGGATTTCCTACAGCAAATGGTCGTTGCAATATTTTTTGAACTTGCCGGCAGCGGACTGCTTGCTGGCGGAAGAAAACAAACAGATTGTGGGATTTATTTTGGCGGAGGCAAATCCACCGCTGGCACACATTATCACGCTGGACGTGGCACCGGGATACCGGCGGAAGGGGCTGGGCGCGACCCTATTGAACGAGATGGAGAAACATTTCCGGTATCACGAGGTGCGATCGGTGCTGCTGGAAACGGCAGTGGACAATGAAAGCGGGATTGCGTTCTGGCAACATCACGGATATCGTACAGAAGCAGTTTTGAAAAGGTATTATCTCGGCCGCGTGGATGCGTATGAGATGAGGAAGCGGCTGGAACTGGTTTAGTCGAGGGAAACCCGAGAACGAACAGAAGATGGCTTGTGGCGTTGGAGCGAAAGAACCCACGTTCATCCCGAGAAAGCATCGGGATGGCGCATCCTCAAGTACATTTGTAATGTGGCATATTGTGGGGAACCCAAGAGCGAAGAAAAGAGGGATTCCTCACTCCGCAGACTCCGTTCGGAATGACGGCGGTGGGGTGGAAGTCATAGGGTAGAACAGACGTTACACCTCGATTGAAGTTGAATCTAAACCGGCACACTTGAATACAAAGTGTGCGGAACCCGAAAGAAAAACCAGGAGCGGAAGAGTGAACGACTACGCGTTGAGTGTGATATTGGGAATTGTTGAGGGATTGACGGAGTTTATTCCGGTAAGTTCGACGGCACATTTGAGGATTTCGGAGGCGCTGCTGCACATTGATTTGAGCAGCGGCTACTGGAAGATGTACTCGATCGTGATCCAGCTGGGGGCAATTCTGACGCTGCCGATTTACTTTCGGGAACGGATTGCGAAATTTTTGTCGACGTTTCCGAAGGGGGAGCGGGGCGACCGCACAATATTGACGCACCCGCTGAGCCTGGTGGCGTTGGCGTTTGTTGTGACGGCGATCCCGTCTTTCTTGCTGGTGAAGGTGATTGGGAAGCACCTGGAGAGCCCGTATGTGATCGGAAGCGCGCTGCTGATTGGCGGAATTGTGATGTGGTTCATCGATGCGCGAAACAGCAAGGCGGAAGCGGCGGGCGAGGGCGCAAAAGAGGGGCTGATTCACATCTGGCACATGGAGGATATGAGCCTGGGACAGGCGTTGTGGATTGGGGCATGCCAGATCTTGTCGGCGGTGTTCCCAGGAACGTCGCGGTCGATGTCCACGATCGCGGCGGGACAATTGGCGGGGATGTCGCGTGCGTCGGCGCTGGAGTTTTCGTTTTTCTTGTCGATCCCGACGATGGTGGTGGCGACGGGATACACGCTGTTCAAGTCGTTGCACGGGACCAAAACGGAAAATCCGATTGGGGTATCGAGTATTGATGCGCATGGATGGATCGTGCTGGCGATCGGCTTTGTGGTGTCGTTTATCGTGGCATATGGAAGCGTGGCGTGGTTTATGGCGTACGTGAGGCGGCGGGGGTTTGGGCCGTTTGCGGTTTATCGGATTATTGTGGGGATCGCGGTGCTGTTTTTCGCGGCGAAACTGGCGGGGTGAGAGGGAGAGTTTAAGAGTTTAAGAGTTTAAGAGTTTAAGAGTTTAAGAGTTTAAGAGTTCAAGAGTTCAAAAGTTCAAGAGTTCAAAAGTTCAAGAGTTCAAAAGTTCAAGAGTAAACCCAAGACCCCACGCGCAAAACCGGCCCGTGGGGCACCCGGCCCCTTGGTAAGTTCCCTGCACAAGCTATGAAACCTGTGTCTGGAGTGGTCGCCGCGATTGCCGGGGCCTTGAGGGTGTGGTACGTTCTCAGCGTTTTGCGAGAGTGGAGGTGAGCCGTGTGTAAGAAGGTGCACCACCCTGGTCATACCCATAGCCAGCCTGACGCAGCCTCTCGCCGCGAATTTCTTTCGTCGCTAGTCTCAGCGTTCGTTTTCCTCCCATGGGTCTATGGGCAGGAAAACACTCAGATCACTATGGCGGAGCGTTTTCGCCAGCGGTCTGAGGAAGCAGAGCAGGAGGGTCTTGCCGCGCCATTCCGGGGAATCACAACAGATGGTCACGTGATGCCTGGGCTGTTTCAAATCAGTCCGAGTGGAGTTTCCACGGAGCCGGTCCGAAATGCCGCAGAGAGGTTCATTGCTTCGCTGAATAACGTGCAACTCGCGAAGACCATGTTTCCGGTCGACGATATCCAGTGGCGAAAGTGGATGAATCAGCACTATTACGTGCGGCAAGGCATCAGCTTTCAAGAAATGAACGACACGCAGCGAGATTTGGCTTTCGGCCTGATGCGGGCATCGCTGAGCACCCGAGGTTTCGAGCTGACGCGAAATGTGATGCGTTTGAATGAGACGCTCGCAGAGCTTGCGGAAGACCCCGTATTTCTTGGCGAATGGCTGTACTTCATCACCATTATGGGAAGGCCGTCGGCGACGGAGCCGTGGGGCTGGCAGTTCAGCGGGCATCACGCCATCTTTAATTTTTTCATGCTGGGCGACCAGGTGGTTATGACACCGGTCTTCCTGGGTTCAGAACCCGTCCGAGCCGCGTCGGGAAAATACAAGGGCGTGGCGGTGCTTCAGCAGGAACAGAAAGATGGGCTGGAGATGGTGCGCGCGCTGCCAGGGGCGCAGCAGCAACAAGCGATTCTGAGCTTCTCCAAGATCGGGAACAACAACTTAACGGAGGCGTTCAAGGACAACGTCATTCTCGATTACGCCGGCATTTGCGCGAAGGAATTGGAAAGTCCGGCGCGCCGCCAGTTGCGGGACCTTGCGCAATTGTACGTGAGCAACATGGACGAGGGGCACGCGCGGGTAAAAATGAACGAGGTTGAGAAGCACATCGAGGACACGTGGTTTGCATGGATCGGCGGCATGCAAGAAGACAGTGTCTTTTACTACCGGATTCAGAGCCCTGTTATTCTGATTGAATTCGATCACCAGCGGCCTGCAAACCTGGCGAAGTTCGCGCAAGATCGTCGCAAGCCAACCCAGCAGCACATTCATTGCGTTGTGCGCACTCCGAATGGGAACGATTATGGCAAGGACCTGCTGCGGCAGCACTATCTGGCGCATCCCCACGATAGTTGAGAGGGGCGGACTGCTGGGGAAAAGGGATTGGATATCAGATATCAGGAACCAAGAAACAGCACTTCTGCGGCTAGAAGAACGCTAATGCCAGTCGGTCGTGGCGGTCATCTCCGAAGAGGGATTTCTCACCTCGCGGACTCCGTTCCCTTCGACTTTGCTCAGGGCTGGCGAAATGACGGGTTTTGGGCGGCGGGCTAGAAGAAGCGGATATCGGAAATGCGTGGCATAGCATTTCGATGGTTTGGAAACAGGGGTGAAGATGGACTTGTGCGGGGCTTGCGGTTTGGTATGATTTGGACGTTCCTCCAATGAGGGGCGCACCAGCGCCGCGCCCCTGGCGGCACTCAGCCTTCCCCTAGAGCTGAGGAGAGTTTTCGTGCGCTTTCTAACACCTACAGAGAATAAGCGGTTGAATGAGCTGATTGGTTTTTTGTGCATTACGGTAGCAGTGCTACTGGGATTGGCGTTGATCTCCTATTCGCCACACGACGCGGCGTTTAATGTGAGCGCGGCATCGGCGGGAGAGAATCCGGTGCGGAACTGGATTGGGCCGGTTGGGTCGTATACGGCGGATATGAGCTTCCAGGTGTTTGGGTTTGCGGCGTTTTTGCTGCCAGTGGCGATCGGGATATTGGGCTACCGGTGGCTCCGCAGCCGGGCGGTGGATTCGCAGTGGGCGACTCTGGCCGGGTATGGCCTTCTGCTGCTATCGCTTCCTTCCCTGCTTTCGCTGATCCATTTTCCGGACGTGCGAGGAGCCATACCGGCGGGAGGACTGCTGGGCGGCGCGTTGTCGCATGGGTTGCAGAGCGGCTTTAATTTTTGGGGCGCGCTCCTGGTGGCGGTGGCGATCCTGATTGTGGCGCTGTTCCTGACGACAAGTTTCAGTTTCAGCGGGGCGCACGCCTGGGCAAGCGGCGCAAAAGGACCACTCGGGCGAATGGAGAAGTTGGGGATATTGCAACGCGCGCGGGCACGTTGGCACGAATGGAGAGATGAGCGCGAAGAGGCGCGAATGCGACGCGAGGTGGAAGAGCGGAGGATGGCAGGACGCAAGCCGGTTGCTCCCCAGATCGTAGGGAAGCCGGACACGGCGGAGACCGCAAAGACGATTCACCTGGAAGAATTGGGCGATATTTTCAAAAGCCGGAAAGCGGCGGTAGAGGAGGAAGAGAAGGAATCGGCGAAGGAGACGGGGCACAAGGCGCCCGTCGTGATGCTGGGGCCCGACAGAGGGGACAAGCTAAAGAAAGCCGACCCGAAGATCGCGAAGACCGCAACGAACTATCGCCTGCCGTCCGTCCAGTTGCTGCGGCAAGGCGAGGGCAGCCAGAAGTTGGACGAAGACGAACTGAAGATGCGGGCGCGGGCGATTGAGGCGAAGTGCCACGAGTTTGGAGTGGAAGGACGAGTGACGCAGATCAACCCCGGGCCGGTGGTGACAACGTTCGAGTTCAAGCCGGAAGCGGGGATCAAATATAGCCGGATCATTGGATTGACGGAGGATTTGTGCCTGGCGTTGCAGGCGGAATCGATCCTGATTGAGAGAATTCCGGGGAAATCGACGGTAGGGATCGAGGTGCCGAACGATCGGCGGCAGACGATTGCGCTGCGGGAGATCCTGGAAGCAACAGAGTTTGCCAATTCGCCCAGCAAATTGACGCTGGCGATGGGGCGGGATTTGCACGGACGGATCCGGGTGACGGATTTGTCGTCTATGCCACACCTGCTGATTGCGGGGTCAACGGGCACCGGGAAGAGCGTGTTCATCAATTCACTGATGATGTCGATTCTGTATAAGGCGACACCGGAAGACGTAAAGTTGGTGCTGGTGGACCCGAAGCGGCTGGAATTGAGTTTGTATTCGGGCATTCCGCACTTGCTGGCGCCGGTGGTGACAGACCCGAAGGTGGCGTCGAATGTATTGCGGAACGCGACGAGGGAGATGGAGAACCGGTTAAAGCTGCTGGCGCAGCGCGGCGTGCGGAACATCGACCAGTATAACCGGACGTTCCAGAAGCAGCAGTCGCTTTCGCTGTTCGACAATGCAGAGGAGAGCGAACACAAACCACTTCCCTATTTGATTATCGTCATCGATGAGTTGGCGGACTTAATGATGGTGGACACAAATAATGTGGAGGAATCCATCACGCGGCTGGCGCAGATGGCGCGTGCGGTGGGGATTCACCTGATCCTGGCGACGCAAAGGCCGTCGGTGGATGTGATCACGGGATTGATCAAGGCGAACTTCCCTGCCCGCATTTCGTTCCGCGTGGCGAGCAAAGTGGATTCGCGAACAATCTTGGATGCGAACGGTTCCGAATCGCTGCTAGGCCGGGGAGACATGCTGTATTTGCCGGCGGGATCGGCGCGGCTGCACCGCATTCACGGACCGCTGGTGACCGAGGATGAGATTACCGCGGTGTGCGAATTCTGGAAGGAACAGGCGCAGGCGAAATACAACGAGGAATTGCTGGAGCCGCCGAAGGATGAAGATGAGAAGGCGAAGGGGAAAAACGGCAATGGAGTCAGCGCGAGCGAGGCTGACGGCGATACGGCCGGCGGCGAGGATGTGGATGATGAGCTGTATCAGGATGCCGTGCGCGTATGCTGCGAGATGGGGCGGGCCTCGACCTCCACGTTGCAGCGGCGGCTGCGGATCGGGTATGGCCGCGCGGCCCATTTGATTGATTTGATGGAGAAGGATGGAATTGTGGGCCCGCCGGACGGGACGAGACCAAGAGAGGTGTTGAAGGGGCGGGATTGGATGAAGGAGTTTGATGAGAAGGAGTGAGGTAAGGATCGCGGCCCTAGAGCCGTGGTGGTGAAGGACAGGTTGGTCTGTTTACGGGGCGGATATCAGATATCAGGAAACGGGAGCCGAGTGGGTGGATCGTTGAGGGCTTCACACTTTCGTTCGCGGTGTTTTGCGGGATTTATTTTCCTTCTGACAACTGGGAGTTGCGGTCGCGCGGTGCTTGCGCAGGAGAAGCCGCGAATCGTGCATGTGTTCGTGGCACTGGCGGACAACGCGCACACGTTGCGTACCCCGGCGTCGCTGCGAGCTTAATGTTGGGCATTACACCGAGAAAGGTGTCCGGACCGGTCCCCCGCCCGAAGCGCTTTGGGTGTCTTGTGACCTCAGCACTTCTTCCCTTACAAGAAACCACCGGACGATGTCCGGCCTGGGTCCCTCGCCTACGGAGTAAGTGAGGCGGACGACGACTTCACGCCTCAGAATCGGACTGTATCGGATTGCAGTGAATGTTTCTTCCCGCATGGACCATATCCTTGGAATTCGGGGTCTGGTCGCTACGCTTTGGGGTTAGGTTGGTTCGGTAATTGCGGCCTAAGTTCGAGTGAGCACGAGCTGTGCCGTTTTGCCCGAAACCCTCAGACTTGAGGCAAGGCATTGAAAAGGGGGAACATACCAAGTAGCAGGTTGATTTCACAGTCGGCGCTGAGGGTGCCAATTGGCAAAATTCTCGGCACAAATGTGCAATCCTTTGGTGATCGGGCCCAAGGGGAGCGGCGGTAGTCCTGGAACGACGCGGGACGGAGCACAGGTTGAAGTAGCAACGGGAGTGGATATCAGCGATCTGATATCAGGAAACGGGGACGGGGTGGGTGGATCGTTGAGAGCTTCGCGGTTTCGTTTGCGGCGTTTTGCGGGATTTGTTTTTCTTTTGACAATTTGGAGTTTCGGCTGCAACTGGCGCTGGCGGAACACGCTGCCCACGGTGCCGGAGCGAATTGTTGCAGAGTCCTCGCAGGATTGGGGGCGCATCGTCCTTGCCGAAAACCACTGCGCGCTGGTGAACAACGTCTGGAACAAGGCTGCGGCGGGCGGCGCGTTCCGCCAGGAAGTTTTTGTGGGGGAAGCAGCCGGAACAAAGATTCCCGGCTGGCGATGGAGTTCCCCGTGGCACTTCATCCCACGAGTGGTATCTCAGCCGCAGATCGTCTGCGGGGATAAACCTTGGGATGCGCCGTCAGGTCTGCGCAACGATTTCCCGTTTCAGGCCGGGTCGAAGCGTCTGACCGCCTTCTTCAAAGCATCACTTCGAGCCTCCAGCGTGTACAACATGAGCTTCACGATGTGGGCCGTGTCGTCGCTTCCGTCAACGCGAAGCGTAATCACACACGAGATCATGATCTGGACGGTCAACCGGGGGCAAACTCCGGCAGGAACCCGCCGTGGCGTGCTCGACGTGAACGGCACAACCTACGATGTGTACGTCGAGGAGAAACACGGTGACGCTTCCGGGGCCAACGCGAATGTCTGGATGTATGTTGCGTTTGTGGCACGAAGGCCGGTACTCAACGGTCCCCTGGATCTGGACGCATTTATCGCGTACCTACTGCAACAAGGCTTGCTCACAAAAGATCACTTCGTCACCAGCGTGGAATTGGGCAACGAGGTCAGCCAGGGCGCGGGCATCGTGGAACTTCGGGACTTTTCTGTGAGGATTGCCGAACGCGAATGAGGGCTTTTCCTGGATGGAATTCTCGGCGCGGCGGATTATCTTATTTGGGATGAGCCTCGAGGAATTTGCCGAGGAGGACGGCGGCGTGTTCGCAGAGCTTGCGGTCTTCGGGGCCGAAGGCGGCGAGGAAGTGAGAGTCGATGTCGAGTTCGCCAGCGACTTTGCCGTGGATGAAGATGGGCACGACGATTTCGGATTTGGTTTCAAGGGAGCAGGCGAGATAGCGGGAATCGGCGTTGACGTCGTCGACGACGATGGTTTTGCCGGTCGAGGCCGCCGCGCCACAAATGCCCTGATTGAGAGGGATGCGGGTGTGGGGCGTCATGGTGCCCTTGAAGGGGCCGAGGGCGAGGATGTCGCGATCGCCTTCTTTTTCGAGCATGTAGAAGCCGACCCAGTTGTAACGCGTGAGCTTTTCGTGGAGGAGGGCGACAATGCCCTTCATGAGGGCTTCGGTAGAGGTGGAAGTTTTGGCCAGGGTGTCCAGATCAGGGATGAGGTCTGTGGGTTTCGCATGCGTTGTGGTCATGGAGAGTAGTCGAACATAAATGGGGCGCGGAGAGCAACCGCGTGAGAAGGCGGGATTGCGCTAGAGAAAATTAGCGCGCGAGTGGCTTGGTGGCGCACTTTTTTGCAGAGCGGGGCGCGGCGGCAAATTGACAGGGTGCGGAGCGGCCTCTAAACTAATTAAACTGTGTGCCGGGGTAGCTCACCGGTAGAGCGCCGCCCTGAAAAGGCGGGCGTAGCCAGTTCGACTCTGGCCCCCGGCACCATCGGTTCGCGCCATCCCTGCTTCTCCAAAGAAATCTACTTTGCCATATACAAGATACGTGGCTTTCCCGTCTCGCGTGTCAGCCCACCCACCTACTGCAGCTTCCGCGAGCAGCCGAGCAGTTTGGCGGCTAATGGCTGGTGGCCCCGCTGTCATTACTTACCATGAGGCTCGAAACGTTCACAGGCTCGAAGTCAGATAGGGTGAGACTCGTAAGGCATGCAAGATCCGTATCGTTCCAGCGAGCGTCGGGCGTACCGATCAGCCCTCCGCTATCTCCGTTGTCGGCCAGGATGATTCCATAGTTTCGGAGTGCGGTGATGATGATGGCCGCTTGTGGACTTGTGGAGGCACAAGAGGGCGTCGTCACCGAAGCCTTCAGTCGATAGATCTCCCCGGCGGGCCCAGACATGGTGCAGCTCGCCGGAGGAGAAGATTGTGAAATGAGCGATTCCGTGGGGATGGAACTCCCTCCCGTGGCCGTGCAACTTCCCACGCCGGCTGTTTCGGTAGCAGGCCAGACCCAGTAATTCAACATATGGTTGAGCGTGAACCGGATAGGATGCTGAATCGTACCGTTGGGTGAACTGGGTGTGCCCGTTCCAATCACCTCGTCGGCATTGGCGAGGAGTGGCGCCACCGGTAGCCCTGCAGCATCGGATGTTCCCTGCCCCTGCGGTGTCAGGGCATTCGAAGATACGTTGGGCCAGAGCGCGTTCGAGGAATCGGTCCAGGGACCGCCTTCGTATATTCCCTGCCACATCTCGTAAAGGGCAGGGTTGTTTCCACCGCCTGCCTCCAGATAGACCAGAACGTGTCTATCTCCCGTCGAGTTGCTGGTGCCTTCCACCGGAGCGTTCGCTGGGATTGGACCAGAGGTAAAGTAGGATTGATAGACGGTGGTTGTGACCGATACATCTGCCTGGTTGTAAGGAACTTCAATGGCTGGTATGCCATTCGGGAAGGGAGCATTCGAATTGTTCCCGAAGAATGGCTTAACGGTCGCGGACAAATAGCCGCTGTACATAGGGGCTGCGGGGGAAGTGTCTACGGGCAAGCTGGTGGTGGCTGCGTCCACGCGATGGTGAAAAATAGAAGTCGACGGGAAAATGTTTGCGAGGAACGCGTTGTTGCCGC
>Ga0187801_10000025_pt1 | contig 29158 bp, 22 predicted proteins | sample NC_wetland_sal_i_10_FD_132465 | JGI IMG/M metagenome (GOLD analysis project Ga0187801, IMG submission 132465) | Wetland sediment microbial communities from Neuse River Estuary, North Carolina, USA - Control_1 | ecosystem: Environmental > Aquatic > Freshwater > Wetlands > Sediment | place: USA...
AAGGAGCGGCTGGGATCGTACTGGGCGAGTTTGTCGCGCAGCTTCATGAAAATCTCCATCGTGGCGTCTTCCGCATCCTCCCTGCTCGGCAGAGCACGCCTGCAAAAACGAAAGATTGCCGGTGCATATTCCCGGTACAGATCGCCCCACGCCTGGGTATCCCCAGCCCTGGCCTGGGCGATTAAATCCGTAGGCTCCGTTTTTCCCGGCACGCTATCTCGGCCTGGTCTCAGCGGTTCCATAAGCTAGTACGCAAAAGGGGACTCAAAACTATCACAGGTTGCAATTTAGCGACGGTGACGGACGGCAATTCAGACAAGAGCGCCTAAGGAGGGAGCTCTCCTGTCCGCAGCGCCTCCATGTAAACGTAAGAAAAAAAGACTGTTAGCTCGGTGGACCTGAAATCCGTCGCGGCTGAAAAGACCGCAGCCCCGGGGCTGGTCCGGGGCCCGGGCAAGAGTGAAAACCGGCAAACGAGCTAAAACGTAAACTTCGCGGCAAGCTGGATGCCTCGCGGGCCCCCGCCACCCAAGAAGGGGTTGCCAATGCCAACGTCACCGGTCGCGACGATGTGATAAGAGCCGTTGCCTACCTCGTGAGCGCCATTGGTGACGAATCCGCAACCACAGCTCTGATTAATGTTGGCAGCCGGGTCCGCGATGAAGGCAGGAAGTACAGGGTTGGCAAAGTTCGGGTGGTTGAGGATGTTAAAAAAATCAGCGCGGAGCTGGAGACCGATCCGCTCAGTAAGTTGGGTATTCTTGTAGAGGGCCAAATCCCATTGCTTAAACGTGGGGCCGGAGAGCGCGTTTCGGCCAAGGGTGCCATAATGGCGGGTTCCCGGAGTGCAATCCCCAGCGAAACCACTTGGATTGGCTAGTGCTGCTGCGGTAACGGTGCAAGGCATTGCAAAGGAACTGAGATCGAGATAATTGCTGGGGTCGTGCTTGTGGTAAATGATCGGACCTATGACGTCGGGACGATCATAACCATCACCGCCCCCACTATAATCATCCTCCGCATTGTAATTCAGGGTGAAAGGTTGGCCGCTTTGCATCGTGACCGTGCTGTCGAGTCCCCAGCCGTTCTTCAGTCTTTGCCAACCGCCGGTCATATGCGGTAGCTCATAGCTGGCCACCCAGGTGAACCGATGGGGCAAATTGAAATTGGACGGCCCATACTCGGCGTTTGGATTTGAGCTGTTCTGTGGCTGCGCGGCATTAGGCACGAAGTCTTCGCCGTCGCTGGAATTATCCATGGACCGCGACCAAACATAGTTCACGACGGAAGTAAAACCGTGGAAATTAATAACGTGAAGGCTCGCCTGCAAGGAGTGATAGTTCGACTTGCCCGTGGAGTTCTCCTGGAAGATGTAGATCGCGCCATTGTTTGTGGCATTGGTGAAATTCCGGGGCACGGAGAAATCATTGATGCAGCTACAAGCCAAGTCCGCGGCAGTAATGGCAGCCTGGCTGGGCTGGTTGAGATCAAAAAAGCGGAATAGGCGATGCCCCTGGGACCCGACGTACCCAAGTTGGAGTGTCACGCTCTTTGAGAATTGATGCTCGATGTTGAGGTTATAGTTCTCCATGTAGGGGGTCTTGATGTTCGGGTCAAAAGCGAAGATGTCACACTCCAATCCAGCGCACCCGGGCGTGGCGTAGATATGCTGGCCGGGCACAAATGCTGAACGCGGATTGGCCAGGACCGCCTGTTGAATGGGCAAGGGACCGATATCGTTGTAGGCAGGTCCCGGAGCGTAAAAGGTTGGATAGGGTAGATGGCCGAGGAACATATCCTGGGAAAACCCGTCGTAAAACATTCCCCACCCGGCCCGAAGGACGGTCCTGCCCTTGCCGAAGACGTCCCAGGCTGCGCTAATGCGCGGAGCGAAGTTCCTGTAGTCGGGATTATAAAGTCTTGAAAGGCCGCCGGAGCCCACCGGAACGAGGGTGCCGGTAGTTGTGTCGAAATTAGAGAAGAGGTCGTACTTCTCCGCGACCACGCCGTAATAGTCCCAGCGCAAGCCATAGTTGAGCGTGAGGCGGGGGGTCATATGAAAGCTATCCTGGAAATAGGCGCCATAGCCATTTTCAAAGGTGTGGCGCGTAGAGTCGCCTACGTAGGAAAAACCCTTAAAGGAGATGCCTTGGATCAAATCTTCGACAGAGGCGAAGGAAAGCCTCCCGCGAGAATATTTGTCGAAGTACTGCTGAATGCTGGTGCGGCGAACTTCGTAGCCAAATTTCAAGTCGTGCTTGTTGATTTTCCAGGAGAGGCTGTCGATGAGCTGATTGTTGGTGTCTACACGATGGCGGGGGTCACCAGAAGTTGCGCCGGGTTGCGCGAAAAATGCAGTGCTGCCGGTTGGGGTAGGAGAAAGAAGGAGTATGGGCAGGCCGGACGAACTGCACGTGGGGGAACCTACGGGGGTGTTGCAGAGGCCGATGCTGCTCGGATCAAAACTCTGGTCTTGTGGAAAGAAGCCTTCAGCAAACCGGTTCCAGCCATAACGAAGGTCGTTCACGACGGACGAAGAGAAAATGTGAACGTAAGAGAGGGAAACGAGCTGGACGCGAGTGGGAGTGACAGTGTCGAAACCGGGGAGTTCGCCACCGGTGGCGTTGAGAGCCAGTGGAAACTGCTGGGTGCTGTCGCCAAAGAAGTAGCGGCCGGTGAGAACGTTGTGCTGGTCGATGTCGTAGTCGATCTTGCCGATAACACTGCTCAGGTTGTTATAGGACTTAGCAATGGCAGTATAGTCCGGCGCACTGATACCGCTTGCGGTGAAACATCCCGAGTCGTTGGAGATGACACCGGGGATGTAATTGGCGGCGTTGCTGGGCCAGAAACTAAGTAGCGCAAGGCCGAGATTTGTAATGGTGCCGCCGGCGTTCGTGACATTCTGTTTTGCCTGAGCAATCTGGGCCTGGGTGGGCACGCAGGCCTGGGTGACAACACCGACGCTCTCCCGCTGGCCTTCGTAGTCTCCGAAAAAGAAAAGTTTGTCCTGGACGATCGGCCCGCCGAGGGAGCCTCCGAACTGGTTATTGTGGAAAGGGGCCTGGGGAGCAGGGGCCGAGTCAAAGAAATTGCGAGCATCGAGGGCATTATTTCGAAAATATTCAAAGGCATCGCCGTGAAATTGGTTGGTGCCGCTCTTGGTGACGATGTTGACTATCGCGCCGGCATTGCGGCCATATTCCGATTCAAAGTTGGAAAGGACGTGCATTTCTGCGACGGCATCAATCGGGAGAATCGCGGAGGGCGTGGCGAAAACCCCTCCCTGGTTGATGGCAGGGTCGTTACGATAGCCGTCGTTCATATCCGTGCCGTCAAGGAGGTAATTGTTGGAACGGCCGCGGGCACCATTCATGGAAAATTCGCCGAAGGAGCCGGGGGAATCGGTAATCTGATCGGGGGAGCCGGCAACGCCCGGATTGAGGAAAATGAGCTTCGTGTAATCACGGCCGTTGATCGGCAAGTCCTTGACGTTGTCCTGCGTGAGAACGCCGCCAAGGGTGTTTTCCGTGGCGTCAACTTGGGGAAGTTCATCGGCGAGGACAACAACCTGCTGGCTGAGTTCACCGGGCTTCAGCGTGGAATCAACGCGGCGCTCAGAAGCGACGTCCACAACAACGCCGGTAGTCACGGTGGTCTCGAAACCTGCTTTTTCGAAGATGACTTTGTACGTACCGACAGGCAATTCCGGTACGATGTACTGACCATCGGCATTGGTTTGAGTAGTGCGCTCCACGCTCGTATCCACATTCCGGACGGTCACCTTAGTTCCAACGACGACCGCGCCAGAGGAATCCGTAACGGTGCCGAGGATGGTGCCGCGGAAGGTCTGGGCGTCTGCGTTGCCACAATTCAGCAGAAGCAGGGCCAGACAAAGCAATCCCAGCGGGCTCAGGCTGCAGAAAGACCTTTTCATCTTCCTCTCCTCCATACCCATTAATTGGCATCTCGATTCCCCGAGATGGATCAGACGCCTCCCCCGAGAAGCGTCTGGGGACACCCAGCGATGTAGTGTGAAGCAACATACTCAGATGGAGGCCGGGAATCAAGAAATTCCCACGTAAACGGTTCCTATTGGGACGGAAGAAGTGCCAGTGAGACGTAGGAGGCGGCTCGCTACTTGTAGGCGGATGGGATAGATTGGAAGATTGAATGTTTGGGCGAGATTTGTGCCGTGGAGAGCACGCAAGAAGTTATGGGACAGAAGCTTCCATCGCTGGTGATCGTCGGGCGGCCCAACGTAGGCAAGTCCACGCTGTTTAACCGCATGACGGGTACACGCCGGGCCATTGTCACCGATGAGCCCGGCATCACGCGCGACCGCATTTACGGCAAATGTGAGTGGCGCGGCAGGGTGCTGGAGGTGGTGGACACCGGCGGAATTATTCCGGACGATAAGGCGCTGATCCCTACCGAGATTCTTCGCCAGGCTCGCGTGGCAATAGAGAATGCGGCACTGCTGGTGTTAGTCGTGGATAGCACGGCGGGGCTGACGCCGATGGATCAGGAGTTGGCGCGGCAGCTACGGAATACGGGCAGGCCGTTCGTCGTGGCCGTAAATAAAGTGGATTCGACTCTACAGGAAATGAATGCCGGGCCGTTTCATGCTCTGGGCGCGCCAGTGTTTCCGATTGCGGCGGAACATGGCACGGGCGTGGACGATTTGCTGGATTTAGCGCTGGAGCGGATACAAGGGCACAGCGCGGCAGATCAGCCGGAGGAGAAGAAGGTCGTTGAGATTGCGATCATCGGGCGGCCAAACGTGGGGAAATCGACGCTGCTGAATCGCATGGCGGGCGAAGAGCGGTCGATTGTTTCGCCGACTCCCGGCACAACGATGGATAGCGTGGACACGGACGTGGTGCGGAATGGGCGGGTTTATCGGTTTGTGGACACGGCGGGTATCCGTCGCAAGGGAAAAACCACGCTGGTGGCAGAGAAATTGAGCGTAGTGATGGCGCGGCGAGGGTTGGAGCGCGCAGACGTGGCGATCTTGGTGATTGATGGTGAACAGGGCGTCACTCAGGGCGATGCGACGATTGCGAGTTACGCGGAACAGTCCGGGCGCTCCGTAATTATCGTTGTCAATAAATGGGATTTGGCGGTGGAAGCGGCTCAGCGGGCAGCGGACGAATCGGCAAAATCCGCAAAGGGCAAAGCAAAACGAGCAAGCGAGGGAAACCCGCCACACCGGGAGATTGATAAAGGCAAGCTGCTGCTGGAATACGACAAGATGGTGAAGGAGAAATTCAAATTCCTGAGTTATGCGCCAGTTGTGTTCCTTTCGGCGAAGACCGGCGAGCGCACGCAAAAGCTGTATCCTTTGATTGATGAGGTAGCTGCGGAACGGATGCGCAAGATTCCCACGCCGGAACTGAACCGCTGGCTGAAAGAAGAAGTGGACCTGGGAAGGGCCACCAACCCGAAGGCGCGGCCCGTGCGCATCTACTACATCACCCAGGCGAAAGTGGCGCCTCCTGTATTTCTTCTTTTCACGAACCAGAAAAAGCCGCTGCATTTTAGCTTTGAGCGATTCCTGGAGAACCAGGTACGCGCGAAATGGCCATTCATCGGCACGCCGGTGCGGTTCATTCAGCGCTTGAAGAAACGTGGGGATAGGGAAAGATCGTCTGGCGAAGAGTGAGCGATTGCCGCGTATTCCGGATAGTTGACTTGACGCTGTTTTCGCCTAGGATGGAAGCGACCCCGCCGGAGTGATGACCACAGGGATTGAACCATGAGCAGCGCCGCGTCAGCACCTGCCTCAAACGAAACCCGCTACTACCGAATTGGCGAGGTCAGCCGCCTAACTGCGCTGAAGCCATTTGTGCTGCGATATTGGGAGTCTGAGTTCCCGATGCTACAGCCGGTGAAGAGCCCAAGCGGCCACCGCTTGTATCGCCAGGAAGACGTGGATCTGGTGCTGAAGATCAAGCGGCTGCTGTACGACGAGGGATTTACGATTGCCGGCGCGCGGCGGCACTTGCGGGATTTGGCAAACGGCGGCGGTGAAGTGAACGAAGGCGGTGTGGTGGGAACGGGATCGGGAGGCGCGCCGACAGCGCAGTTAAGCCGCAAAATGCTGCTGGATTTGCGCGACGGGCTGCGCAGTTTCTTGACGCTGCTGGAACGCAAGTGATAGCCTTGAAATTGCTGGATCGCCCGCGCTTTCGCGGCCGATGCGGTCGGGACGTAGCGCAGCCTGGTAGCGCGCACGCTTGGGGTGCGTGAGGTCGCTGGTTCAAATCCAGTCGTCCCGACCATTTCTTCGTTCATCCTCTTCTGAAGAGCCTCAGCTAAAAAGCAAAATGCCCTGCACGAGTGTCTGCGCAGGGCATTTAGTGTTTTCAAGCGATCCGGGCATAACGATGCGCTCGGATCGCAGGTTCCAGAACGAACTAATCCTGGGCCTGCACGAGCGGAAGTTGCGAAGCAAGCTGGAGATCGATCATCATCTGGACGCGGCGATCAAGCTGGAAGAATGTAGCAACCGTCTTACTGGGCACAACCTTGGTGAAGATAGGTGCATATTTAATGCGGAGTTGGGCGACCTGTTCGTCAATGGCAAGCCCTCGCGTGGTCAGGCTCGATGCTTGTTCCTCGGTCATGGTGCCCCAGGCGTCGGCGTAGTCCTTGATCAGTGCGTATTTCTGGTCGTTGATCTTGGAGAGCTCGGCGGTGTATTGATCGTAAACGGGCCAGAACCTAGTGGCCTGGTCAGGGGTGAGTTGTAGATTTGCGGCGATAAGTTGTTTTTTCTTCGCACGAATATCCTGCCGAAGCAACTTAACGTCCTGATCGATTCCCTGTTGCGAGTTCGCGGAAGGCTGCTGAGCGCTCGCGGCTTGCGCCATCGTTTTCGGGGCTTGCAGGAAGCAAGCGCCCGCCAGTACAAATAGGGTGAAGAGTTTCTTAGTCACTAGTGTTCTCCTTGATTTTCTGCGCAGCCACAGCGCTGCCTGGCACACAGCTTTACCAGCGCAGTTTCGCTCGCGGAAGCGTCATCGAATTGAGTTGGTCGTCTGATGCAGCGCCTTAAGGATCGGCACTGGCGAAATTCCAAGGGGGGCGGTACCTTCGTTCACGCTCCTTGACGTGAACGGTGAGGAAATTCCCATTCCAAAGCGAGTCAACAGCACAGCTTCAGAAGACCTGCGTAGCAAGAGCTTAAGGCCTTTTGGCCGATCACACAAGCTCTGCCACCGGGAGGAAGGTCCCGAGCGCGTAAGTTTGTTCTTCACAAGTGGGCAAAGAGGTACAATCTCCTGTTACATGAAGATCATTCCTGTGACCAAGGAGGCTTCTATGCGAGTGCGCCCGTGGATGATCCTGTTTTCAGCTCTTGTATTGATAATTTCGAGTATTTCGTTCGCGTACGCTCAAAAAGCGCCGGATGCGGCACCGGCCAAGGAAGCGGTGCTAAAAGCCGCGGATGTCGGCGGCAAGGTATTTCCGGATAAAGTGTTTTTCCGCGGACAGGTCGCCGGCGTGCAGGCCCGCAACACGGGTGGAGTGCGCTACGCTGATGAATTTCTGGTGATGGCAGGGTTAGTTGATAATTCGGGCTATTCCAGCGGCTTGAAGGAAAAATATCAGGGGTATCTGATCACTGAAGTTCCGGTCCAAGTCGGTGGGCAAACCCTTAGGCCAGGCGCCTACGGCTTCGGTTTCATCGAAGGAGATAAGCTTGTGGTGATGGACTTAGGGGGGAACGACGTTCTCCAGGTGTCTTCGACGAAGGATGCGGATATCAAGCGCCCGGTGCCGCTGCAGATGGTCGCCGGGTCGTCTGCTGGCAACTATCGGCTGTACAAGGGTCGTGATTACGTGGAGTTTCACCGCGTGAAGTAGAGGAATCACGCAACGCGGACAATAAGGATAATGAAAGAGGGGGCTGAGTGCTAGCCCCCTTTTCTTTTTGTCGCGCGCGACAGTAGCATGTGCACTAGCTTTTAATCTGGCCGGAAGCGGCATCCCACGTGACGGCGCTACGCCGGAAGTAGGACTCGTTGGCCATGTGACAAGCCAGTGCGGCGTTGCTCCCGAACATGGCGTCTTCCGGCAAAGGTTTGCGCGTGCGCACCGCCTGGAAATAATTCCAGAGGTGCGGGCGCAGGTCATCCCAGTCGTCGCCCTTGTAGCTGTAGTTTTCGTTCAAAGGTTCCTTGCCGGGAGCCGGGTCGTGCTCCTCATGCCACTTTTTGTAATAGGCCTCGCGCAACTCCTTTGGAAAGCTGGTGGCGTAGTAGCTCGGAGCCGTGTCTTCTCCGGTCTGCGGATAATAAGAGATGCCGGTCTCGGTAACTTCCAGAATTCCCTTCGAACCCTGAATGCGGTACATCTCTGGAGTTTCGCAGCCAAGATTGAGTCGGAGATACACAGGTATTTTGCCGTATTCGAACAGTGTGGCCTGGATATCCGGCATGTTGCGGCCATCGGGCCAACGCAGGATCCCGCCGAAAGACATGGCGCGAGCAGGCGGCTCGTTCCAGCCCAGCATGTAATTCATGCCGCTAACGAGGTGGACGAGAAGGTCGCCGGCCACACCGGTTCCATACTCCCTCCAGCAGCGCCAGCGGGCAAAGATCTTGCCGTCGAATGCGCGCTTGGGGACCGTACCCTGCCAGGTGTCCCAGTCCAGAGTCTGCGGCGAAAGGTCCGGCGGAACCGGATACTCCCACGCACCGGTAGGATCGTTGCGACCGAGCGAGCCCTCGACCAAGTTGAGATCACCGACGGCACCTTGCGCTAACATTTCTTTCGCCTTATTGCAGATAACCGAGCTGATGCGCTGGGAGCCAATCTGCACGATCCGGTTCGTTTTCTTCGCCGCATTCACCATCTCTATGCCCTCGGCGGCGCTGTGGGACATCGGCTTCTCCAGGTAGATGTCTTTGCCGGCACTCACCGTGTCAACAAAAACCTTCTTGTGCCAGTGGTCCGGAACCGCGGCGATAATACAATCGATCTCCTTGTTATCCAGAAGTTCCTGGTAGTGGCGCGTCGTGGTGATCTTAGGTCCGGCAATTTCCTTGGCCAGCGTGTGCCGGCCATCGTAAAGATCAGCGGCGGCAACGCATTCAACCCCCGGAAGTGTAACCGCCGTCGCAAGCAGTCCATTGCCCTGCATCCCGACGCCAATGATGCCGAAGCGCACTCGCTCGCTGGGAGCTGCCCTCTCCAGCAAAGAAGGAATGCGTTGGGGTTGCAAAACAAACTGCTTTGCGGCCATCGCCGCGCCGGTGGTTCCTGCTGTGGTCTGCAAAAACGAACGGCGAGTCATCGAACTTTTGCTCATGATCCTCTCCAGAGTCTGACGATTGAATTCGTTTCCTTTCCCTTCTACGGCAGGGGTTGCACGCTGACTTCTTTGAAGAAAACAATGTCGTTGTCGCTATGGTTCTGCAGGCCTATGTATCCTTCCTCGGGGCGGCGTCCGCGCTGCGGCTCGAATTTGAATTTACGTTCGGGGACGGGCTGGCCTTCGGTGTAGTCGGTGACCTTCACGTCATTCAGCTCGACCACCGTATGCGGGCCATCGAGGGTGATGATCATGGTATTCCATTCGGGACCGGGTTTGCCGGGCTTGGCAAGCGGCTTGGTCAGCGAATAGAGCGTGCCGGTGACGTGATACTCGTCCTCATTGGAAGTTTCTGGGTGGTTGTCGATTTGCACCTCGTAGCCGTAGTGCACCGGCATCCATTCCTCGCGCGGCTCGATCGGAATCCGGATAAAAACGCCGGAATTGTCGTTGAAGTCGCGCATTTTGTAAACCACGCGAATTTTGCAGTGGCCAAGCTTTCCGCCAGTCCAGTACAGCAGCCCCATGCCTCCATGAGTCTGGATCAAACCATTCTCAACAGTCATGTTGCCTGGGCCGACGTGCTTCCAGCCGGTCAGATCTTTTCCATTAAACAGCGGTTTCCATTCCGGTTCCGGCATGCGTGCAGCGATCAGCAGCACGGCTGCGGCAACCAACAGAAGAACACTACACCTGCGCATGGAGCACCTTCCTTTGAAATGCTATGGAGCAAAAACATTCCGGAGCAGGAACCAGAGATTGGCGGGACGTTCTGCCAGTCGCCGGACAAACCACGGATACCAGTAAGTTCCATAAGCAACGAGGACGATGGAACGGCAGCCCTCGCGAGCCAGACGCTCTTGTTCGGCGCGCTGAATGCCGTACAGCATCTGCACTTCGAATTCACTCTTCGCAAAGCCTTGCCCGGCAACAAAATCGCCAATCCGGCGGATAAGCGGGACGTCATGCGTACCGAACGCCGCGCGTGCGCAATTTCCTGTGGAACGGGCACGGAGCATCTCCTGCGCAAGAGCGAAATAGTTTTTGTCCACGTCCGCTTTCTTGGGGAAGGCGATGGCCACGGGTTCCTTGTAGGCGCCCTTCACCAGGCGAATCGAAGGCCGCAGCGGCAACAAGCCGGCCAGATCTTTTTTCGTGCGGTAAAGATATGCCTGTAAGCACAACCCGACGTTCGGATAATTCTTCAGCGCGCGCCGGTAGATATTTAGGGTGACCTCGACATAATTGCTCGCCTCCATGTCCACCCAGACTGTCGATCCACTATTTTCGCGTTGAATAATCTGCTCTAGATTCTCAAAGCAAAAATCGGGAGAAAGATCAAGCCCCAACTGAGTCAGCTTTACAGAAACTTCCGTGGGCAGATTCGTTTCGTGGATGCGATCGAGCACCTCGAGGTAGTGCTCCGTGACTTTGCGCGCCTCGTTCCGGTCGCCAACGTTCTCGCCCAGATGCGTAAACACCGTGCCGATCTTCTTTTGGAGCAGGCCTTGTGCCGCGGCCAACGCCGCGGCCAGCGTTTCCCCCGGCATGAACCGCGAAACGCTTCGGCGCACGAATGGAAACTTTACGGCGTGCTCGCGCAACCACACGTTCTGCGAGGCGGCAAGCAACATCGAGCGCATCAGCGCCATGGGCTTTCCATACCTCCTTGGGGAAGCGAGCGCGAAGGAATGAGTTCGCGAACCCATTCTAGTCCAATTTCTGTAGAGAGAGGCACCGCAGCCGTTTGAAACCAGCGATAGGACGCGGATCAACGGCGCGAAGAGATCTTGCGCAGGCTTAGTGCGCGTTGCCAGAAAAGGCAGAGGGTGGCAGAGAGAGCGCTTCGGAAAGCAATTTCGAGAGTTGTGCGGGAAGCGCTCGGGCCGGTGCGCCAAGCCGAGCTTCGCTGGCAGCGCGTGCCGCCGCGATGGTGGAGAGTTCTTCGCCGGGCGTAGTGCTCAGGAGATCCTGGGCGCGGAAGAAACAGGCAAAGACGAGGCGCTCCGGCTGTTTGTGGCGGAGAAGGAACTGGCCGTAGTCGAACCAATCCGTGGCCGCAGCGCGGGGATCGCCCTGAGTTTCATCGATCATCAGCGCCTGCTGGAAATACTGTGCGGCTTCCCCGATGGCTCCGGCGCGCTCCTCGGCATCCGCGGCATGGACGAGCGCGAGGGTCTGCAACCCAGGATTCTTGATTTTTTCTGCAAATTGCGCGGCCGCCTGATAGCCGCGCAACGCCTCTCCGGTTTTTTGGGTCAGGGCATCCGCATCGGCGACTTTCACCAGGGCGGAAATGACACCCGCCCCCTCACCGGCGTGCTCGGCCGGGTGTTTCCCAACGATCTGCAAGTACGCCCGATAGTGGCGCGCGGCCGCTAGCAATTCGCCTCGTTGTTCGAGCGCTTGCGCCAGATAGAGTTGCGCATTGGTCTGCGTTGGGTCAGCGGCAACCGCACGTTGCCAACTGTCCTCGGCCTCCTCCGGATGGCCCAGACGTTCCGCCAACAAACCGTAGTTCACCAGCGCGTTGGCATTCTGCGGCAAGCGCACCAGCAGCTTTTGGTACAGCGTATACGCGTCCGCATCTCGGCCAGCAATGATCAGGCCACGCGCGTACGCTTCCTGTAGTCCCAGATTCCCGGGACTCACCTCAGCCGCGTGCTGCAAGGCAGCCAGCGCCAGATCGCGATTCCCGGCGGCATCGGCGGCGCGCGCCAGGCGCATCTGCAGGACACTATCGTCTGGATTCAGACGGGCCGCGCGCTGCAAAGAGGTTAGTCCCGCGGAAACATTCACCCAGTAAAAATGCAGTTGATCCATCCCGCCCCACAACAGAAGGAGAACGACCAGGGCGATTCGTAAAAGGCGCGCGCCACCGGTGGTTCCGGCAAGCCAATGGAAGAGTGAAGCGAGAGGGTTCGGCCGGGGTTCAGGCTCCCCGGCATCTCGGTGCATATCCAGAAGCAACGAAGCGATTCGCGAATCGCGCAGTTTCCAGAGGGCGCCATCCAGGATGAAGTGATGGAGATTCACGAGCGCGGTGAAGGTGAGAAAGCTGGACGCAAAATCCGCGTGGAACACGCGGCTGGCGAGCCATGGCCCGGGGATGAATAGAGCGATCCCACCGGCGACCAGGGTCAGGAGATAGCGCGGGAAGCTCCAGGAAGTCTGCCCAGCCGCGCGGGCCTCCTTTTCCTGATAGTAGCTGGTGATCCACAGGTATTGCGCCGAATGCAACACCGCCAGAATGCCGCTGGAATACCTTGTTTGCGGCACTTCCCTGCCGGAGAACAATTCGATCATCGCGGGCAGAAGAAACCACAGGAATTGCGTGGTGACCAGCGTGAGACTTGGCAAGAGCGCTTTCCAGGAACTGCGCCGTGCCAGGGAAAAGAGCGACCATCCGCTGGCGGCCAAAAAAAACAGCCCGAGCACGGCACGGGCAGGCAGCGTGAATTTTGCAGGTAGTCCCAACGAGAGGATCAGGGGATCGCTGGATGCACCGGTATGAAAACTGAACAGCAGCATGAGGTAAGACGCGATGAAGGCGAGATGTAAAGCATGGCGCTCCCCTTCCGTCGGGGAAAGACCGGCGCGGCGCGCGAACATCATCAGCAAACCGTAATTCTGGCCAGTGTAATGCCAGGGGCTCCAGCAGATGTATAGCGTGAAGATCCAGGGGAGCAGCGGATACCACAGGTGTGCGATCAGGCCGGCACACGCCAGCAACAACGCCACATGAACAGTGAACACTCGGTATTTCGCGAACTCGTCATAGGAGTGGTAGGCGCGGTACACCGTGGCCATGAAGTGCGGATAATTGAACAGCAGCGCCGACAGATAGAAAGCGAACGACCAGCCCGTCGTCGAAGTGTAGGAGACGTAATTGGTGAGCAGAAGCAGGGGGGCAGACCAGGCACCGCAGCCGATCAGCAGATCCACCAACGGGCTGTAAATCCACGGGCCACGCACAGCGGCTTCGTTGCCGGGACGCTCTGGCTCCAACCCTGAGTAACTGGAAATTGTGGATGACATCCTTATCGAGCCTAACGTACTCTACCGGGCAGCATGCAGTCGGCCTGGGACAGGATGCAGAATGAGTTACGACTTCAGGTGCTTCTCGAGGTTTTGTTTTACGGGATATAGTACCCATTCCGCATAACCTCCCCGCTGACATTTTCTGGCAGGCGTGATATATGCCTTTCGGTAATTTCCTGCATCCAATAGTAGGCACTATTCATGAGGAGATCGTGCATGAGACATCAAACAACTCTCGTTCGAGTGGGTGTGTTCCTCGGAGCACTCCTGCTAATTTCTACCGCTTCAGCTAATGCGCAGACCAAAGCCGCCGCTTCGGGGACGGTCACCTTCACGGTGACCGCCGTCGGCAAAAAAGAAAGTGCGCCGCCGATTGCCAAGGATGACGTTCAGCTCTTTCAGGGGAAGGAGCGCAAGCAAATCGGCGACTGGAAAAAAGGCGACCAGCTCTTCCTGGCAATCCTGATCGACGATTCAATCGATACCGGCGCGGGAGGCCAGTGGCAGTACTTGAAAGAATTCATCATGGGGCAGCCCTCCACGACCTACATTGCCGTTGGTTATATCCGTAACAACACAACTCAGATTGCCCAAGACTTTACACAAAATCACGAACTGGCCGCGAAAGCCCTGCGGCTCCCGATCGGCGTCGGCGGGATTGGCTCCAGCCCGTACCTAGGAACCATCGACATGCTGAAGCGCTGGCCAGACTCCGGGCCGCGCCGTTCGATCCTGCTCATTACCTCCGGGATCGATTATTTCCGTGGCGGTGGGTATGGCGTCTTCGGCCCGGACTTGCAACCGCTGATCGACCGTGCGGAACGCCAGAACACCAACATCTGGTCCGTCTACTACCCGAGCTCGGGACACCGTGGCCGCGCGTTCTACGTGGTGAACAACGCCCAAATAAATATCGACAAGCTCTCCGAAGACACAGGAGCGGAGTCATATTTCCTTGGGACTGGCGTACCGGTCTCCATCAAGCCATATCTGGATGAGATCACTACCCACCTCAGCAACCAGTACCTGCTGACCTTCGCTGGTTCGGGCGGGTCTAAGGGGAAGTATCAGACAGTGAAGGTGAAAACGGAATTGCCGGACGTCGAACTCATCACGCCCGCGGCCATCTTCTTGCCGCCCGCCTCCTGAAAAACGAACGAACTGAAAACCAAAAAGCGCCCTGACGAGCTCAGGGCGCTTTTTTTGTGCGAGGGCAACGCGGAATCAATTGCTGCGTGTCGAGTCGCGAATCACCAGCTCTGGGTGGAGCTTCTGAGAAACAGCGGACCAATCACGATTTTCATGTCCGGCTTTGATCGCGTCCATGACGATGTTGACCGCTGTGCCCCCCATGGTCTCGAGCGGCTGACGCACGGTGGTCAACGAGGGCGCGGAAAGCGCGGAGATGGCCACATCGTCAAAACCGGTGACGGAACATTCCTCCGGAACCCTGATGCCCGCCTTGGCCAAGGCGCGCATAGCGCCTAGCCCGGCTAAATCGTCGAAGGCGAGAATGGCGCTGAATTTTTTCTTTTGCTGCAGCAATTCCTCCGTCAGGCGGTAGCCGTGCTCGAAGCTGGCGTTGGCATCCAAGACGTCGGGAATCTGAACGACCAGGCTGGAGTCGATTTCAAATTTTACCGATTGCGCGAATTTCTGTATCCCGCGCCAGCGTGGCGCGCTGTCGATCAACCGCTTGGGCCCCCGAATGATGGCGATGCGGCGATGACCGCGTTGATAAAGATGTTCGAGGGCCAGGCGGCCGCCGGCTTCATTGTCCACCATCACGGAGCTGATGCGATTCCCGGGAATTTCCCAGCCGATGGTGGCGGTCGGAATTTCCTGTTTGTTGAGATCCGCGAGCACGTGAATATCCACGAACAACCAGTTAGCCACAACGATCAGGCCGTCAACGTGGCGCTCGAGGAGCATCTCCAGATAGCGTTCGAAACGATCACGCTGGTTGTGCGCGTCGGCAAAGATTGGCAGATAGCCGAGGGGATAGAGCGCGTTTTCGATGCCGCGCAGGATGGGTGTGCAGAATGGATCGGTGACGTCGAAGAGCATGACGCCAATGCTCTGGCTGCGCCGGCTGCGCAGAAACCGTGCCATGGCGTTGGGCCGGTAACCCAGGCGCTTGGCGGTTACCTCAATGCGCTGGCGGGTAGTGGGAGCGATGTACCGGGCCAGGGGCGCGTTGTTCAGGACGATGGAGACAGTGGCAGGAGAAAAACCCGTGGCTTCAGCCACGTCGCGCATAGTGACAACCCTGCGCTTACGGCTGGTCTTTTTCATTGGCTTCATCGGCAGTCCCTCGCGTGCACATCTTCGGCCTAATCCGGCCTGGATTGCAATGCGAAAGCGCGCTTAGGTCACTCTTCCGGTGGAACTTCGAACGAAAGCTGCTCGCGGAAGCCTCTCGTCTTCCAGATGCCGAAGGCGATCCCCGCAGCCATCCAGATGGAGCCAACGATAATCGCGGGCCTGCTGAGGTTCAACCATAACGCCAGACAAATCACGAAGCCCAAGACGGGGGGAATTAGAAAACCAAGCTTCTTCTCAGGAGAGCGCACATAATATCGCAAGAAGGCCGCGACATTCACTCCCATAAACGCTATAAGCGCTCCGAAATTCAGCATTTCCGCGCCAAGCCCGTAAGCTTGTCCGCCATTGAGAATCTTCTTGACGGTCTCGATCGTTAACGCCGTGCTGCCCAGCGAATATGTCCGGTAACCGGCCACAATCTCCAGCACGAACGCCCCGACGAGAGCCACCGCGCCGACGACAAAAACGTTGTTCCGGGGAATTCGGTGTTTACTGTCTACCGCGCCGAAAAAAGATTTTGGCAGGGCATTGCTGCGCCCCATGCCGTATAGCAGGCGCGCCGCCCCCAATTGCGAACCTAGACCCGAGCCAAAGTTTGCCAGCAACAGTGTAAATCCAACGATGGTAAACAGCGGCTTCCATGCTCGCCCGGCAATATAGGAATAGGCCGTGTTGACGTCGGGAAATGGCTGTGAAGCCGGCCAAACCAATTGCGCCACATAGGCTTCCACAGCAGACAGAATCCCAATCACCAGGCAGGTCAACACCGTCGCCAGCAAAATATTCCGCCGTGGATTTTCCGCTTCTTCGGAAAGCGTCGAGATTCCGTCGAACCCGATGTAGGTCAGCACGGCAATAGAAGTGCATCCAAACAAGCCCGCGTAAGTGAAAGTCTGCGGGTCATAAAACGGACGTGTGTAATAGGCGGCGTCATGCGGGGCCCCAAAAATGTAGCGGGCTCCCGCTACAAAGATGGCCACCACCACCGCTCCCATGGCAATCGCCATGCCCGTGTTTAGGCGCGCGGATGTCTTAATGCCGCGGATATTCAACAGTGTGAACACTACGGCAAAGAAAACCTTCCAGATCCATGTGGGGACGCCCGGCGCAAACTGGTTGGCTTGCCCCGCGCACCACACCGTACAGATCAGCGGATTCAGCATGTAGTCCATCACCATGCTCCAGCCTGTGATATAGCCCACGGCCGGATTCACTTCCTGTGCAACGTAGGTGAAGGCCGACCCGGCACTGGGATAGGCGCGCGCCATGCGCCCATAACTTATCCCGGTGAACAGCATCGCCACCATGGCGATCAAAATGGCGGTGACGACGTGACCGCGCCCGCGATCGCTCAGTACGCCGAAAACGGACATGGGCGCCACTGGCTGAATCACGATAATGCCGTAAAGAATCAGATCTGTTAGGGTCAGTGTGCGCCGCAGGCGAGGTCCTGCGGTTGCGTTGGTGCCGGCTTCCGCGCTCAAGCACCTCTCCTTTTCGCCGTCCGGTCCCCGCCGGAAGAGGAGAGCACCACGGCGCGCGTGAGATTCTTCGGAGCGTCAGGGTTGAGGCCCTTGCGCAAGCCGACGGCTGTTCCCAGAAGGTGTGCGGGAATGGCGGTCACAGCGTATCGTGCAAACTCCGGTCCGTCCAGCGCGAGTTCGACCAGCAGATCGCTGTGCTTTTTCAATTCCGGAGAGGCGCGATTGACGATTACGCAGGTTGCCGCGCCAAGTTCTTTCAGTTCGCACGCCAGCGTGGTTTCGGCCTCATTGGCGGCATCGGACATATAAAACGTTATGAGCGTTTCCGGTCCAGCGACGGACCGCGGCCCGTGCCGGAATTCCAGCGAGTGGTACACCTGGGCATAGGACGAAGACATCTCCGTCACTTTCAGTCCTGCTTCCTGCGCTAGCCAGTAGTGCACGCCCTGTCCGAGGAAGACATAATCCGTAAATTTCCGTTTGCTGGCAAATTCCTGGATTTTGCGCGCATTGGCATCGAACCAGACCTGGCCTTTGTGCGGTAACTGATCGAGGGCGGCCGACAGATGGTTATCGCCGACGAACTGCAAGCCGAGGCGCTGGAAGGCCAACAGAATCGCGGTGAAGGATCGCGTCATCACTGTGCTCTTCTCGTCCGCCCAACCCAGCTTAAACGTGTGGGAGCAAAGTTTTTCGAGTACACTCTGCGGGTTGCAGGTAACGCCGAGAGTCTGCACCGTCTTGTGCAACTGCAGCAGTTCGGCCGCGCGCAGCACTTCGGTGGTTTCTCCGGAGCGGGACATCAGCACGATCTGTTCCGCACCCACGCGGCGCAAGGTTTCTTCCGGGGCAAATAGGAGTTCCGATGCGGGCACGGCGGACGCCGGAAGGTAAAAGTGCTTTGTCCAGAGAGCCGCGATCAACCGGGAAAGGTAGTAACTGGAGCCGCAGCCGACAAACAGCCAAGGGCTGCGGGGAGAAAAGGTCGCGGCCAAGTGATCGAGCACGCCCGACCTCTTCAACTGCACATCCGTTTCGCTCCAGATCTTCGGCTGGGAGAAAATCTCGGCCAAGGTATGCTCGGCGGGGCGATGGTGTTGTTTACGGTCGTGAGTCTTCGTCTTCGTCGTGCGCTTCGCCAAGGAAAACACCTCTTTTATTCAAACGTTTCAATAGTAGATATTTTGCGAAACTCCGGAGGCTGGCGCAAGCCCTATTTTTACGCCCTGGAATGGGCGCTCTGGCCCGCCGCCCTGCCAGGAATCTCCATAATAGTTCGAAGCTGCCTCCATCGGGAACGCGGCGGCGTCTTGGCAATCCACAAAGAGAAAACAACCTGTCCCCAAGTACAGTTTCCGGCAATGATTCACTGGCGTATCTCTTGGCTCACAGGTGCAAGAACGGACGCAACAACGAGCCTCCATTTCGCGTCTAATAAATGAAAGGAAGCATCATCGGGTTCCAGACTATCAGTGTAAGGCAGGAAGAATGGGCGAACTGGCCCTAGTAGTAGATCGTCAACAAATTCGGCGCCTCCTGCTCCATCTGGCGGGCTTTGTCCTGGTGTTTTTGGCGGCGGACTGGCTCCGGGCCGTCTCGCTTCGTCCGGATCCCATCCTGCAAGGCTATCTTCAGATCACCACGGGGCTGTTTGCATTCGTCTTCGCGGCCGTAGCGCTGGTGCGCTTTCAAGGGACCCAGGACCGCATCTCGCTGATTCTCGGGTCCGGCTTTCTCCTGTCGGGGGCCACACTCACCGCCTCCAGTATCCTCTTCTTCCAAATGAACCAGGAGTCACTGGTCTGGTTTTTGTGGGCTCCGGTGGGGTGGTGGATCAGCCGGCTGGTCCTCGCTCTTCTGTTCGGGGTCGCGCTCCTGGTGGAACATTTCACTCCGCGATCCCGGCACCCGCGACTGGAAATTGCAGGAGCGCTGTTCGCTGTCCTGTCGCTGACCTATCTTATTTCCGCTTCCTTGCGAAAGCTGCCCCCCGACGTTTCGGGTCACCCGAATGCCGTGATTCCGAATCCGCTGCAACTGGTTCCCGCAGTGATCTTCCTGGTCGCGCTGTACGGCTACCGCCGCCGCAAGTACCTCATGAACTCCGCGTTCGACCGGTCGATTTATATGGCAGTCTGGCTGAATTTGGCGGCACAGCTTGCCGCTTGCCAGTCGGTCAGGCTGCTGGACGGGCCCTTTGTGTTCGCGCAACTCTTGAACGTGGCCAGTTACATCCTTCTTCTCGGCGGCTCACTGCTGGACAGCGCGCGTGTGTTCGAGCAGGTGCGACATTTGGCCGCTAGTGATCCGCTCACCGGCCTGGCGAATTACCGCAAACTCTTGGACGTCCTGGACACGGAAACCGAGCGCACCTTGCGGACCGGACGTTCCTTTGCCGTGCTCCTTCTGGACCTGGACGGGCTGAAAAAAATCAACGATACCTACGGACACCTGGTGGGCAGCCGCTCACTTTGCCGCGTCGCGGACATTCTTCGCGTCCACTGCCGCGCCATTGATACCGCGGCTCGCTATGGTGGAGATGAATTTGCCGTCGTGCTTCCCGAAGCCCGCGAAGAGGAAGCACAACGCGTCGCAGCCCGCATTCAGGAGACTTTGTTAGCCGATCAGGAGGAACCGCCGATTTCCGTGAGTATTGGCACCTCCGTCTACCACGGCGAAGGTGAACGCGTCGAGAGGTTGCTGAAGGAAGCCGACCAGAATTTGTACGACGAGAAGGCGCGGAGGAAGAGCAGTTCGAAATTAACTGATGGCTCCCGCCGCCGCACCCCGAAAAAGACCTGAACTGGCTGTCGGGCTCCAATAGGTGGAATTAGTATACCGTCCGCTTTTGCTGCGTTGTCTTGCTCGCCAGCGAGAAGCGCGGTTCGGCGCTTCGTTCTCCCAAGATCATGGCCGTAATGTACTCCCCGAAAGCCGGGCCATGCTTAAAGCCGTGGCCGGAACCTCCCCCGGCCAGCCACACGTTCGAAAGTTCCGGATGACGATCGATCAGAAAATCGCCGTTCGATGTGTTTTCATACTGGCAAACACGCGTCTCCACGATCGGCGCATCTTTCAGCGCCGGAAAACGGCGCGCGACGAAACTCCGCGCCCACTCAGCACCTTCGCGCGACACCAGACGCGATTGCGTGTCGGGATCCACTCGCTCGCCATGCGTATCGCGCGCCATTTTAAGCCCGCGGCTCTCGATGTCCGGCATGCCGTACACTTCGTCGGCCTGGAACAGCCAGGTCGGCAACGCGGGCGGTGCAAACCGTGTGTCTCCCGGCGGAGTGCCGAAGAAAAATACTTCCTGGCGAGTGGGGAAAATACGGGTTCCCAGCAGGTCCGGAAAAACTTTGCCAAGCCACGGTCCGCAGGCAAAGACAAAGCTGCCCGCGGAAATGCGCACTCCAGCGGAGCATTCGATAAATTCCAGCTTCTTAGCGCCGCGCGGCGGCAGGATTTGCGCGATCTGCAATTGTGCGCCTAGCCGCAACGCGCTCTCCACGGTGCGGGTCACGGCACGCCGCGCCAGCAGCACTCCACTTTCTGGTTCCAGCAGGCCGCGACTGACGGCGTCGAAGTTGACTTGCGGATAGCGCTTCTCCAACTCCCTCCGCTCAAGAATTTCATGATTCACGCCACAACTCTGGAGAGTCCCCTTGGACCTCTGCAGCGTGGCATCATCTGGCCCGGCAAGCCACAGCACGCCGGTGTCCTGAAACAACCGCTCTCCCGTTTCCGCAAACAATTCTTTCCACTGCCGGAGCGAATTCTGCGACCACTGTGTGTAAATCTCGTCCGCGCCGTAACTCATCCGGATAATGCGCGTCTCGCCCCCGGAGCTTGCCCGGGAATGCGCAGGCCCGTGCGCTTCGATCAGCAGCACGCGCTGTTTGCGCTTCGCCAAATGCCATGCGGTCCACGCGCCAAACACACCGGCGCCGATGACCGCCACGTCATAGCTACGGGTCGCCGTCATAGTCTTGCCATTCTAATGGAATCGGTGCGCGCTGACGCTCGCGGGATGCACTCCCCGAAGGGCTACCCTCGCTTCGCAAGCTTTTCTGCCCAGTGGGAGAGATGGTTCAGCGATTCCGTGTGCGTAGGGTCCAGATGCAGCGGCGTGATGGAAACCTCTCCGGCAAAAATGGCGGCATAATCCGATTCGGCATCCAGATCCATCTCCTGGTCCATGCGTTGTTCACTCAGCCAGAAATACTGGAGTCCTCTGGGGTCAGCTCCTTCGCGCAGCACCGTGCGTGTAATTTTTTTCGATTGCCGCGTAAACTTCACGCCGCCCTTCCAGTTCTCTGGCACATTCACATTCAGGAACACTTGTTCCGGCAGTTTCTCTCGCAGAATCAGTTCCGCGGTTTGCCGCGCCATCCGCGCCGACGGTCCAAAATCCGAATTCACGCGTTTCGAAGAGAGCGACACCGCCAGGCCCGGCACATGATGAATCACCGCCTCCCTCGCCGCGCCCACGGTTCCGGAGTAATAAACGTTTTCACCCAAATTCCCGCCCTGATTGATCCCGGAAATCACCAGGTCCGGCCGGTCATTCAACAATTTGTGCAGCGCCACGATCACGCAATCCGCCGGTGTGCCATCGATGGCCCACTCATTTTCCGCGATCCGGTGGCAGATGATCGGCTGCCGCAGCGTCAGCGACTGCGCCGCTCCACTCCGCTCCCAACTCGGGGCCACAATATGGACTTCCGCAAAATCCTTCAGCTCCTTCGCCAGCGCTCGCAATCCCTCGGCGTGATAACCATCATCGTTCGTCAGTAACACACTCGGCTTCTTCGCGTTCGGCATACACACTCCCATTTCTATTCTACCGGTAGTCGAGAGTGATTCGGGAACGCTTGAGAAAAAGTGTCCCTAGCGAGTGGATTTGGAAAGCGTCAGTCACACCAAGTGCAAGTTCGGCTGAATTCAGCAGCCCAGCTCTTCAGTTACGTTTTTGGTCCATTGTTTTGGGCGGGTAGCGGAACTCGCCAAGAAGCTCGCGCGCGGCCTGGTAGGATGTCATCCGCTCCGCTCGCACCCGTGCTTCGATTTCCGGAAGCCTGCTCGCAATGTTAGGGTCATGCCGCAACGCTGCCTCCAGTTCCGCGGAAATGATCTGGCGCATCGCGGCCAGCGACTGCTCCCGGCGGATTTCTGCGCGTAGGCCTGTTTCCAATTGAAATCGCTCATGACGCAGGACGCATTCCCACAGTTCCGCGATTCCCTCGCCCGTGCGCGCGCTGCAAAGCATTACCGGCGGGACCCATCCTCCAGCGCCCGGCGCGAACAAATGCAGCGCGTTCTCATAATCCGCCCTGCTCAAGCGCGCACGCTCCAGCAGCGGCCCGTCGGCCTTGTTAATCGCAATGGCATCCACCAGTTCCAGAATGCCGCGCTTGATTCCCTGCAATTCGTCGCCGGCGCCCGGCAACAGTAGCAGCAGAACAAAGTCCGTCATGGACCGCACGGCAATTTCCGACTGCCCAACCCCGATTGTTTCGATCCAGATATTTCGGAAGCCGGCGGCTTCGCAGAGCAGCAGGGTTTCGCGGGTGCGTCCGGCAACTCCACCCATCGAGCCGCGCGAAGGCGAAGGTCGTATGAACGCGTTTGGCTCGGCGGAAAGTTTTTCCATGCGAGTTTTGTCACCCAGGATGCTGCCACCGGTGATAGGACTAGACGGGTCCACGCTGAGCACGGCAAGTTTTTCTCCGCGTTCTCGTATCAGGTGCAAACCCATCGTGTCCAGAAACGTGCTTTTGCCGACACCTGGCGCACCCGTGATGCCGATACGCCGCGATTTGCCTGTGTGAGGAAGCAGGGCGTCCAGAATCTGGGCCGCTAGCTCGCCGTCGGAGGGAAGATCGCTCTCTATGACCGTGATGGTTCTTGCTAGTGTGGCAACGTCGCCTGCAAGCACTCCGGATACGTATTGTTCAGCGGCCAGGCGGCGAGTCCGCAATGCTTGACTCCTGCAACGAATGCAATATTTCCTGCGCGGAGACCGGAATGCGCGTGCCCGGCCCAAAGACTCCTGCCGCACCTGCCTTGCGAAGCGCCTCGAAGTCCTGCGGCGGAATTACGCCGCCCACGACCACGAGGATATCCTGACGGCCCAGTCTCTTCAATTCCTGAATCACTTCCGGCACCAACGTCATGTGCCCGCCCGCCAATGTGGATACGCCCAGAACGTGGACGTCGTTTTCCACCGCCATCCGAGCCACTTCCTCGGGCGTCTGAAACAGCGGGCCCAGGTCTACGTCAAACCCCAGATCGGCGAATGCCGTCGCGATTACCTTTGCCCCGCGGTCATGCCCGTCTTGCCCCATCTTCGCCACAAGAATGCGCGGCCTGCGTCCTTCGACGCGCGCGAAATCATCCGTCAATTTGCGAGCCTTAATAAACTCGCTGTCTTGCCGGCTTTCCGCGGAATAGACCCCGGAAATCGTGCGATTCACCGCCTGGTAGCGTCCAAAGGCCTTTTCCAGCGCCAGGGACATTTCTCCCAAGGTGGCTCGTTTACGCGCCGCGATTACTCCCAAGTCCAACAGATTCCCTTCTCCGGTCTCGGCGCAACGCGTCAAAGCCTGCAAAGCCGCTTCCACTTCCTTCGAATTGCGGTGCGCCCGAACCTCCGCCAGCCTGGCCAGTTGGGTTTCGCGCACTGCGGCGTTGTCCACCACCAGCACATCGATCGATTGTTCGCTCCCAACGGCATATTTGTTCACGCCAACAATCGTTTCACGGCCCGAGTCGATCCGCGCCTGGCGGCGTGCCGCGGCCTCTTCAATGCGCATTTTCGGCAGTCCCGTTTCAATGGCCCGCGTCATGCCCCCGAGTTTCTCCACTTCCTCGATCAGTGTCCAAGCCTTCCGCGCCACCTGCGCAGTCAAGGCTTCCACGTAATAACTGCCTCCCCACGGATCCACCACCCGGCAGATGCCCGTTTCTTCCTGCAAGAGGATTTGCGTATTCCTCGCGATGCGCGCCGAAAAATCCGTCGGAAGCGCCAGCGCCTCATCCAGCGCGTTGGTGTGAAGTGATTGCGTGCCACCCATGGCCGCCGCCATGGCTTCAATTGTCGTCCGGATCACGTTGTTAAATACGTCTTGGGCCGTCAGGCTCCATCCGGAAGTCTGCGAATGCGTGCGCAATGCCATCGATTTGGGGTTCTTGGGATGGAACTGCTTTACGATTTTTGCCCACAGCAGGCGCGCGGCGCGCATCTTCGCGATTTCCATGAAATGATTCATGCCAATCGCCCAGAAGAAACTCAGCCGCGGCGCGAAGCTGTCGATATCGAGGCCCGCGTGCAGTCCCGTCTTCAGATACTCCAGCCCGTCCGCGAGCGTATAAGCGAGTTCGATTTCCGCGGTGGCTCCAGCTTCCTGCATGTGATATCCGGAAATCGAAATGCAATTGAATTTCGGCATGTTCACGGAGCTGTACCGGAAAATGTCCCCGATCATCCGCATGGAATGCGAAGGCGGATAGATGTACGTGTTCCGCACCATGAATTCCTTCAGAATGTCGTTCTGAATTGTGCCCGTGAGTTTTGCCGGCGGCACTCCCTGCTCTTCGGCCGCAACAATATAGAACGCCATCACAGGCAGCACCGCGCCGTTCATGGTCATGGACACGGACATCTGGTCCAGCGGAATCTGGTCGAACAGAATCTTCATGTCTTCGACGCTGTCGATCGCCACGCCCGCTTTTCCGACGTCGCCTTTCACGCGCGGGTGGTCCGAGTCGTATCCACGGTGTGTCGCCAGGTCAAACGCAACGCTCAATCCTTTTTGGCCCGCCGCCAGATTCCTTCTGTAGAACGCATTGGAATCTTCCGCGGTCGAAAATCCGGCGTACTGCCGGATCGTCCACGGATGCATGGCATACATTGTGCTGTAGGGTCCGCGAAGATAGGGCGGTAGCCCCGCCGCGTAGTCCAGATGTTCCAGGCCCTCCAGGTCGGCGGCGGTGTACAGCGGCTTGACCTCAATTCCTTCCGGAGTGCTCCAATTCTTTCGGCTCATGCGAGTGCCTCTTGCCAGCCCGAAAGCACGTCCACAGCATTCACGCCGAGATAGACAAAATCCTTCACTCCCAAGGCCTTCAGCGCGTCGATCTGGTCCTTTGGATTGCCAGCTATCACCACGGGCGACTTCGTCTGTGGGCAAATTTCCTTCGCCAGGGCCTTGTACTCCGGGTCGGAGCTGCACAGCACGACCAGGTCCGCTGGTTCCAGCGATTCGGACATGTACACGTCGAATCCAGCGCAGCCGAAAAAGTTCAGGCAGAAGTTCGCTCGCGCCATGCGCATCTTCAGATCGCCGCGCTGCAGCAGTAATACCCGGGGCCGCTTGCCTGATTTTTCAACCTTTTTGCGGATGGCCTCAAACGGCTCCGCCATTCTCCAGGGAGATGCCGGCAACGCGGCGTCCGGAGGCAGAACCTCGGTCAAGTCCGGGTAATTGTTGACACCGACCAAAGTCTTCTTCCTTTGCGCCACGCTCTTTTCTTTTACTGCGCGAGCGGCGGCAATCGCTGTATCTCGCGTCGCGAGGCCCGATTCGTATACCTTCCAGGCTTCGTTCGCGATCGATGCCGTCAGCACCTCGATGTAATACGAACCGCCTCCCGGATCGGAGACTTGCTCAAAGTGCGATTCTTTGCGGAGTATCCGCACCAAGCTGTCCGACAGATGAGCGGGAAAGCGCGCTGCGTCCACCAGAAGCACATCGCAACCGCCAAAAACGGCGCTCATCGCCTCTGTTGTGCATCGAATCAAATTTGCCGAGGGGTCGTACAGGCTCTTGTTCGCCAGCGACGTCCGTGACCAGATCACCATGGGCTTAGTCGAAATTCGTGCCCACACTTGCCGCACTGCCCGCAGCTTCGCAATCTCAAAAAAATAGTTCCCACCGGTGGCAAAAACGAATGTGTTTCGCTTTCCAGCAGACTCGGCCACGGCATAGCCGATCTCCTGCACCGCCGTCGCACCCTTCTCATGCAGCAAATCGCCGCGGACCGCATCCTTTGGTATTTCCGCAGCACTTGCTGTCCGCCACTCACCGGTAAAACGCGTCTGCCCCGCTGTTCCCGGCAGATCTTCCCGCCGGTAATAGGGACGGACCGCAATCCCTTCCTCCGTGCGCCAAACCAGCCTTTTCTCGTAGTCCACACCCTTCAGGTCCGCGCGGATGGCGGCTTCCCACTCTGCCGTCGATATTGGCGGGAATTCCTCCCACATGGTCTCTAACCCTCCTGCACCACTTCAACCAGGTAACCGAGCGCTGCGGCTTCCGTCGTTTTCGGGTGCACAAAGAATACCGTCGTGCCGCGCGACCCTGCTCGTGGAGCCGCATCGATAATGTGAAATCCCTTTGCCTTCAACGCCGTGAATGCCTTCTGAATGTCGGCCACCCTCAGAGCCACATGGGCCAGGCCGCCGCGCCCGCCATTCTTCTCAATCTGCTTTGCCACAGGTGATTCGGGTGAAAGCGGTTCCAGCAACTGAACGAGGTTGGGCCCTTCACCGACGCGCAACAGCACTTCGCGCACCTGATCCTTGCCCAGAACATCTTCGCGGTGGATTTCCTTAAACCCCATGGCTTTGTAGGCTCCAACCTGTTTTTCCAGGTCGCCCTGCTTCACGGATACAGCGACATGATCGAAAAAAAGAAATCCCGGAATCTCTTCTGTATTTATGCCCATACCAGCACCACCTGTCCACCCTTCACGCTGTCACCGACGGCCACCCTTACTTCGGCCACCTTGCCGCCGACTGGCGCCGTGATTTCCGTTTCCATCTTCATTGCTTCCAGAACAAACAGCAGGTCGGCCGGCTCAATCACTTGCCCCTGCCGTACGTTGGACTTCACCACGATTCCTGAAACCGGGCTGCGGCAAACTTTTTCTTCGTCAACGGATTCGCCGCCATTGGAAGCAGAAGCGGCCGGACTACTGGCAGCACCGGCGGGAATGCTGGCCGCTGGCGTCTGCACCATGAACGTCGGCAGCACCGGAGGGGGATCGGGGGCCACCTCTACCTCCACTTCGTAAACCTTGCCGTCGACTGTCACCTTAAGTTTCATCGGTCACCTAGACATTATCGAAGACTACGGACGAACCCGTGTGAGGCTTGGACGGTCGCGCGCCCCTGCTCCGCCCACGCCGTCGTACCCGTGAGACGAACTTGGTGAATCGACGCGCGTTTGCCGAGGAACGCCGCCACTGCTGCAGAAATCGCCAGAATGATTTCTGGCGTGATCTCTGTTTTTTTCGCCACAGGGGCTGGCTGCGTTTCTTCCTTTGGCCGAGCCGCGAACTCTGCCAGAAGGGCTTCGAGCTTCTCCACACGCGCCCGCAGCTCTTTCACTTCTGCTTCGAGCGACACTTTTGTCTGCTTGTCCATGAAGGCTTTCCTCACCTTCTATAGAGGAATCAACCCGTGTTTTTTGGGCGGGCGCAGTTCGCGTTTCGTGTGCAGGAATTCCAGCGCCTGCGCCAGCACGCGCCGCGTCGACGCAGGTTCGATAATGTCGTCCACCAGCCGTCTTCCGGCGGCCACGTAGGGCGTGGCAAACGCCTTCCGGTATTTCTCGATCATCTCTTTGCGCTTCGCAGCCTTGTCCGTGCTCGAATCGATCTCTTTCTTGAAAACGATTTCCGCCGCGCCTTCCGCGCCCATCACCGCCACTTCGGCCGTCGGCCACGCGTACACGCGGTCTGCCCCCATATCGCGCCCGCACATCGCCAGGTAGGCCCCGCCAAAGGCTTTGCGCAAGATCACGGTGACCTTCGGCACGGTCGCTGCCGAATAGGCAAACAACATTTTCGCTCCGTGACGGATAATCCCGCCGTATTCCTGGTCCACCCCCGGCAAGAATCCCGGCACGTCCACAAACGTCACCAGCGGAATGTTGAACGCATTGCAGAAACGAACAAACCGCGATGCCTTGTCAGACGCATTGATGTCCAGGACCCCCGAAATCTGTGCAGGCTGGTTGGCCACAATACCAATCGTCCGCCCAATCAGGCGCGCAAACCCAACAACAATGTTCTGGGCATAACCCGCCTGGATCTCCAGGAAATCTCCGGCATCGATGATATTTACGATCACTTCTCTCACATCGTAGGCCTGTCGGGCGTCCACCGGCACCAACTCATTCAACCGGGGATTTGGATCGACGTTGCCATCGCTGGGCAGTTCCGGCGGATCTTCCGCATTGTTCGAAGGCAGGAAGCTCAGCAGCTTCTTGCACAGTAACAGCGCGTGCTTATCATCCTCGGCGATGAAATGAATCACGCCGGAGCGTGCCATGTGGGAATCCGCCCCACCGAGTTGTTCCGCTGTAACGTCCTCGCCGGTCACTTGCTTGATGACGTTTGGTCCGGTAATAAACATCTGCGCCTTGCGCGTCTGGATTACAAAGTCCGTCAGCGCCGGCGAATACGCCGCTCCGCCCGCGCAAGGGCCGCAGATCAAAGACACCTGGGGAACCACGCCGCTCAACATCACGTTCTGAAAGAAAACCTGGCCGTACCCGGAGAGTGAATCGATTCCCTCCTGCACACGCGCTCCGCCCGAGTCATTGATGAACACAAAGGGTGTGCCCGTTTTCATGGCTTGTTCCATGGCTTCCGCGACTTTTAGCGAATGTACTTCGCCCGCGGAACCCCCCGCCACCGTGAAATCCTGGCTCGCCAGATGGACGCGCCGCCCCAGTACTGTGCCTGCGCCCGTGATCACGCCGTCAGCGGGAAAGCTTTTCCCCGCCATGCCAAACAATGTGGACCGGTGTTCGGCAAACAGTCCAGCTTCTTGAAAACTATGGGGATCACACAACTCGGCAATTCGTTCGCGGGCGGTAAGTTTTCCTGACTTCCGGTGCTTCTCCATCCTCTCCAGGCCGCCGCCCGCTTCGATTTCAGCGCGGCGGCGCCGTAACTCTTCGATACGCTTCTCCAT
>Ga0187801_10000026_pt1 | contig 28994 bp, 25 predicted proteins | sample NC_wetland_sal_i_10_FD_132465 | JGI IMG/M metagenome (GOLD analysis project Ga0187801, IMG submission 132465) | Wetland sediment microbial communities from Neuse River Estuary, North Carolina, USA - Control_1 | ecosystem: Environmental > Aquatic > Freshwater > Wetlands > Sediment | place: USA...
ATATCGCCGATTGCATAGACATGCTCAGCCTTGGTGACCAGCGTTGCAGGGTCAACGGGCACCCATCCGGCTTGATTGGCTAGACCGGCTTCCCTCACTACATGAGGGCTGCGATGTGGCGGCACTGCTATCAGCAAGTCGTATGCAAAGGGCTCCTTGCCTTCGAATGAAATGGTGCGCGTCGCCGGATTCACTTCCGTGAGCTTCCTGAGGGGATTGATTGTAATCCCGCGACCCTCGACCATTTTTCTAACCGCGTTACCGAGTTCCGGCCCGGCGACAGGCATTGGTAGGGGTTCTGGCGTGAACAAATGGATATCCACTTTATCTCGGAGCCCGCGTCTCTGAAAGAAATCCGCTATCAGCATCGCGCCTTCGTAGGGCGCGGCAGGACATTTGAACGGAAGTGCGGCGACCACGATGGCGATCTTGCCTCCGCTGAAGTCCCGAAGTGCGGTACGCAATTTGGCAGCGCCATCAAACGTGTAGAAAGTCTGAGCGGACTCGGCAAGTCCGGGGATACGGTCTGGTGCAACCTCCGCACCCAGAGCCACTACGAAGAAGTCATATGTCACCGATCCGGCAGAGGTCTCCACGCGATGTGCAGCTAGGTCAATACCACGCGCCTCGCCGTGCAGCAATTCCACGCCTTTATGCACAAGCTGCTGCATGTCCCGCGAAATCTCTTCTGGCCGCCGGTCGCCCGTCATGAGCCAGAGAAAAGAAGGCGCGAACGCGTGTTGGCGGTTCTTTTCTATCAAGACGATGCGGTGTTCTGAATGCACGAGGCGCCGGAGTTCATTGGCGAGAACGATGCCGCCAACGCCGCCACCGAGAATCACAATCGTCTTCGCAGCCATTTTCTTTCCTGCTTCTTAGGAACTAGAACGTCACTACTGAGCCGCTTTCCTTTGTCCATTGAGCCAGGTCCACCATGCGCCCCATCTCGACTCCTTCGAGGAGTTCCTCCTGACCAAGGCCCCTGGCAGTGCAACACGTCCCGCAAGTCTTGACCTTCACACCCTTCGCAATGAGTTCCGCCAGCATGGTTGCCGTGTTGTAGTATCCCGTTGGCGTCTTCTGGCCGCGCTTTGCAACGCCCACGCCGTCCGCAAGCAGGAAAAGATTCACCGCTACCTGATTGGCGAGCAACGCCGATGCGTAACGGAAGGCGTTGTAGGCTTTCTCGCTTCCGTAGGGAGCATCCTGGAGAATGATCGTTAGGCTACCCACGGGTTGTTGAAGAAGGCAAAGGCACTCGCTCCGCCCGGAACTTCGGCCAACGAGGTCCTGCTGTACCAGATGGAGCACGGCTTCGACGAGACCGGGATGTGTAGCGCGGGGGCGGAAGAATTTTCACAGGTGATTCAGCAAGGCGAGTCGCTGCTCGCGGGCGCGCGCGTTCTTCCGAGCGCGACCCTTTCGTCGCTGCATTTCATGATCGGCGATGCGTATGCGACGATCGTGTGGCTGGCCAAGTCGACTGACAGCGAATATCATGATCCGAAGAAGTATCAGCAGGTGGCGGAATCAGCGCGGGTAAAGGCGTTAGAGCACTACCGCGCAGCCTTCCACCTGGAGCGCGGGACCGCCCGGGCGCAGAAGGCGTGGAGGGAGGCTTGGCGATTAGCCGCCGGCCTGCCCCCGACAAGCGGAAGATATTTTTGCGTGTACGACTGACGGAATCCAGTGATCGGGATGCCAGCCGTATGCCTTCACCTCAGAACTCCGAAACCAACACCGCGAAACCCTGTAGCGCAGATTGAATGGTCTTGATTCCCGGATTGTCGGCAATCCGGAAGTTAACCGGTAGTTTCCGTATACGCCGTGACCCGACCAGAATCGGTCGCGAGGGACTGAAGTTTGCAACGTCCCAGAAGCGGACTTCTGGGGAGTCAGCCGGCAGTTGTCCGGCTACCGCGTTTACTAGGACTTGAGTCCGACAAGCGGTGGGAAATCCTTGAAGGAGAAATCGGACTCGACTTCCAAGCAAGATCGCCTTAGCCTGCCGCATCCTCGACAATCGTTGAGAGTTCTTTCTGTAGGAAGAAGAACCCCGGGACCATAAGAGACCCAGGTGTGAGCGTTCGATGATGCTCGGGCGAGGAGACTTGGTCACCGCTCCAGCAGGCGAAGAGTTCAATTGTTCCAACGCGCCTGATCTCATCCCGGAGGTACTCACTAAACTGTTCGACTGAGCGAAGGCCTTGATTCCATTTCTCAGGTTCGTAATTTTCCGGGCCGTATTCGCCGTACTGAAAACCGCACCCACAGCCCTCATAAGCACCTGCACAAACAACGTACTTCTTGTTGAACTGGCACTTTACCTGCTGCTCGGTCTCCACGAGATCAGACACATGGAAGCCTGGTTGTGTCTCATTCCATTCGATCATCCGAAGCGGCTTGTCAGCGGCAAGATAGACAAAAAAGCACACGAGTGCGCCCCGAGTTACCAGAAAGAGTTAGTGGTCATCTTCCATCTGGAGTTCGCTTTCGCCTAACGTTGTTGGAGTATTCTTCGGTGCCGTCAGCGAACTTTATATGCCAGATCTCATAAGCGGTCACATTGAATACCTGAAGCTTGACGTTTTCGCTGAATTGAATCAAGAGGTCTCCTGTTTCCTTGTCGAATCGAGCCTCGGTGACAGTTTTGTTGTGCAATTCTTTCTGCAGCTCCTTTAACGCATCAATTCGTGCGGGCAATCCGTACTGGTGCTGGTGGTCAAAACTACTTAGGCCTGTTGCGCCATTTTTTATAATGCGCCAGAAGACAGCCTCTAGCCTTGAGCCGTCGGAAAAGTCCAATGCTACCGTCAATTCTTCTTCAACCCCTGGGTTCCCATCTGAAACAAGAACGGAGCTATTTTTAAGGGTAGACAGCGACTTCTCAAGGGCGTCGAACACTGTGAGGCTCCTAGCCTGGGATAAGTCCGCAATGGCCGGATTGTACGCCCCACTGCCTGGTAAGCGTAATCGGACATATGTCCGTCTGCTTTTGAGGGCGAATCCACTTCTCCGGTAACCGCGTTTACCAGGCACCTGGGCTCAATTCATAAACCAGCCACGTTGGTTGCTGCTGGTATCATGTCGATGATACGCCAGTGAGTCATTGTGGGGGGGGTGCCGCGTGGAAGTACTTGAACCGGACTGGAATCAGCCAAAACCGAGCCCCGACGAAGCAGCACAAATGTGTTCGCGTGTTCAGTTGAGTCAGGTAATACTTCCCGAGCAGCAGTTCAATGTGTTTATCCAATCCATAAGGAAGAGCCACAGAAAAGGAGGGGTGCAACTGGCCGCGTTCGACATGGAAGTAGACCCCATTTTCGACTGGTTCGCCTCGCGCAATCGCCTGACCGAATTTGGTGTGTTGGACGCTCTGCTAGTGCAACCGACAATTCGGCAGGCTGTGCCTGAACTAAAGATTCCCGATTCGCTGTCGCAAGGAGCCGGTTTCGGCCTCAGCACCCCGTTCACGCTCGACGGGAACTTGGCACATGCCCTCTATCACGGTGGTGCTTATCACAAGCAACAGGGTGACGGCAGAAACGAAAAGGAATTGGCTGGAGCTGTTTGCAATGCCATGTTCGGCCTGCGTTTTGGTGAGGTGAGCCGTTATACATCACACGAACCATGGACGCCGTGGTTTCGCGCTATTGCATGGGACAGCTCGGACATCGTTTTCGACCGTCGAATCCGTCGCCTCTGGCTCGTTGCGATAACGGATACCGATTAGGGCCCTACACCTGTGCCGCTATCGCGCTAGTGCCGATGGCACACGCTGTTTTGTTTAGCGACTGGCTGCCACCTGCCTGATCTTGTCCGATAAATGCGTCAGGCATAAGGCCGATAACGGCGCGAATACGCAGATTCACTCTCACTCTTCTCGAACCAGTTGGGCGGCTCCTGCCTTAATTAAGGCTATACTTTGATTTGAACGGAGATAATCGTGAAACGATGGTTGTGTTTGTTCCTCGTCATCATGGGTATTGCTTCCTCTGGCCACGGGCAGGGCAAATCTGATGTGAGCGTGCCATTCACGCTTGCTTGGAGTCAGGGTAAATGCGTCGGTTGCAAGACTGCTTTTGAACTTGGCCGGATTCAGTTTGTCAGCCGCAATGAAGCGTGGGCCGTTGGATTCAATGACGGACCTCCCGGTTCACAAGGTTCTGGTGATTTCGTCGTCGTTCATACGAATGACGCCGGTCATACCTGGAGCGAACTGCCCCAGACCCGCCAACACGCTGGAGGTGAAGACGGCCCTCCCGCTTTTTCGTTCGTCGATCCCGCGCGTGGCCTGCAGCTTCTTTTAGGCCGGGAGGCTATACTTCTAGCCTCCCAAGGGGTAAGCCGGCACAGCCGCGCCTGCCCGGCCGTTCTTGCTACCCCCTATAGAGGGCCGTACTAGCAAAATAGCTTACCTATAACAAATCAATATGTAAATAGTACTTTCAGTATAAAGTAGTCATTGACCGTACAGCTGAGCTACCATATGATGTCGGCATGATTGTGTGTACGCTGAAGCAGGTTCTTAAACGCAAAGGCTGGAGCCGCTATAAACTTCAACAAGAATCCCAGATTACCTACCCCACCTTGCATTCCCTGTACCACGGGAAAAGCAAAGGTTACAGCGCCGATGTTCTGAATCGTTTGTGTGCGACTCTGCACTGTAATCCCGGAGATTTGCTCAAATGGGAGCCAGACAGGTTTCCGAGACTTTCAAAACACCGTATGTTGAAGAGGAACAAGCGGCTCGCTTGATCAAATTTGGGCGATTCGGGAGCGCTAGCCGGGGGCAGCAAGTGCGTACTAATAATACCTTGGCTGGGTTCTCGAGTCTGCCACTTGGCGATACGTAGGTATTGCAACAAGGGTTTCGCGTTGCGAATGCCTTTCAAAAATCCGAACCAAAGGCGCGTCGCACGTGATTGTGACGGCAGTGCTTTCATTCGAGGCGACGCGTCTTTGAGGTTATCTACTAGACGCAATCATCTAATCTTGTCTTCGTCAAGGATGATGGCCCCTCCAATAATTCTTTTCATAGAAGGATGTGATACCACCAAAGGCTTCGGGTGATTAAAGATGGGGGAGTGATGTTGTGCCGGAAGGGTTGCGCTATATCGCACGCATCTGGGTTGCGTGGTCCGTGTTGCGTTCGAAATGCTGATCTGCAAGGACCGCCGCGTAACGCGAGCACATAGCCATCTCCGCATCAGCCCAGTCAGCTGCCAGGGGAATTAGATGCCCGATCTTCTCAACAACTAAGTAGTAGGTTCGAATTGCGCGGTATTTGCGGCCACGACCCTTTAGATCGGGCGTCAAATCGCGCACGCTCATAATAGCTCGGAAGTCGCGCGAACTCACCGAAGTCGTCGAGATGCCTGCTGCAACCCTCACGCGATCCGAGACTTGCCGGGTGACGGTATTCGCAATGCTCGCGCGCCAATAATAAAGCGCAAATTGGCCAAGCGCGACGACGGAAAAGCAGAATAGGATTGCATCGATCATGACTATCCCTCGATTCGCGGCTTCTAATCTGCCTAAACGATTCTCAACTCCTTACTAGGCACGTGATTTGCCTTTTGACGACTCTGCAACCTCCTTGAAATCAGCGAGTTACAATCGTTCGAAAATGACAACTAAACGCCACTGTCCAGCTGGCAAATCAGTTGTACGTGTGGAATACAGTCAATAAAAAGCGGGGGATCCGTTTCGCGTGCCGGCTTCTGCCTCGTCGAACCGCGCGACTTCGACCCCAAACCCCTTGGGAGCCGCGATTGGGACCATTCAAGTCGGGAACGACATCCAGAAAGGGCCTCAATCTGGAACTCTAGAATTGTATTTGGCGGGCGGCAAACTTGACTAGAGACTTCAACAAGATAGTTATCGGTTCAGCTGGGTTCCAATGGATATAAGTGGTTCGCCTTGACGACCCGCCCATCCGGCCGACAGGAGTCTTTCAGTTTCTTCGCGTCTACGCCCCACCAATCTTCGCGGAATCTTGCAGTTACTAGGCCTTGCGCTTCGCGCTCAATCAGTCCGGCCCCTCTCTCCCAGCCATTTTCCAAGCCATTATCAAGTCAGGCACAATTCTTATCCCGATAACTGCGATCATGCGAATAAATTTATAATCATATAAGTTATGAACTTCTAACTGACCTCAAAGTTCGCGTGTGACAAGAAGGCAAGGCGGTATCCTTGAGTTTGAAAAATAAAACGAATATCGCTTTCCTTGCTGCGCTGATTACGCTCGCAATAATAGGCTGGTTCTCAGTTCAAAGAAACCGCAGCACGGAAGAAGACGTCCAGTTGGTTTCTCACAGCAGGGATGTCCTTGAGGCCAGCGAGTTACTCCGGTCACACGTCTACGATGCCGCGGCTGCCCGTCGAGCGTACAGTCTTTGGGGAAACCCAACACATATTGAGACTTTCAATCTGGCGTACAAATCCGCGCTTGCGGATTTCGCAACACTACGCAAATTAGTGAAAGACAGCGCTGAGCAGCAAAAAAGCCTTGCTCAAATGGAACCGCTCATAATGGCCCGGTTATCGCTATTGAAAGAGTCTGTGGAATTACATCAGAAATCTCGCAATGACAGCAAACAGCAGGATGCTCTAAACGACCAAAGCGCCAGGATATCTACCCAACTTACAGAGCTGCTAGATGTTTTTGACCGCGCGGAAGGAGGACTACTGCAACAGCGAATTGCCGCAGCAGAAATGAGCAACCGGAGAAAAACTAGGGTCAACGCATTTCTTGGTGTTTCCGTGTTCTTGTTCTTGCTTCTCACGCTTGGGCTTCTCAACCGTGAACTCTCCCGCCGTGAGCATGCAGAACATACCGCTGCTGAACAGAAGGAACTTCTGCAGTCGATTCTGGATAGCTGCAGCGACGCGGTTATTGTCGCCGACACTTCCGGTAAGATTATTTTACGAAACCCGGTTGGGGTGCGTTACAACGCGGGTGCTCCCGCGGACGAACTAGACGAGAAATATCCTGAATTACTAGGGCTGTACAAGAGCGATAGCGAAACACTTTTCAAGACCGAAGAATTGCCGCTAAGTCGCGCGCTGGCGGGAGATTCCGCAACTGGATTGGAGATTTGTGTTCGCCCAACGAACGAGGTAGAGCCTCGATGGATGCTCGCGGCTGGAGGCCCCCTGATCAACAGTAGGGGAGAAAAGCGAGGGGGTGTTGTCTTTTTACGTGACATCACCGACCGCAAAAGTGCCGACGAGCAGTTGAAGATTGCATTGCTCGAATCAGAGGCACTCGCCAGAGAAAGCAAGGTATTGAGCGAATTAGGTGATTCGTTGCAGTCTTGTCAGAAAGTCGAAGAGGCTTACAGAATGAGCCAGAATGCCCTGCCTGACATTCTTGGCCTACGGCCTGGCGTTCTTTTCATCCTCAATTCATCACGTGATCTCGCGGAATCCGTCGCCACGTGGAACAACTGCTCGACAACTGAGCCTCTGTTTCATCCGGATGATTGCTGGGCTCTGCGGCGTGGGAAACCTTACGGAGGCCCGGGCTCGCCATTGCCATGTTCTCATGTGCGAGTATCCGGCGGAACGAACTACCTCTGTGTACCGTTAATAGCCCAGGGTGAAACTTTGGGCGTCCTGTACGTCGAAGACAAGACCAGCGTCCTAGCCTCCTCGCCACAAGCAGTGCAGTTTGAACAAGCCACACTTAACCGCCGGGCCAATGCAGTAGCAGAGCGCGTTTCTTTGGCCCTGGCGAACCTTAATCTCCGGGAATTGCTTCGCAATCAATCAATCCGTGACCCACTTACGGGCCTTTACAACCGTCGTTATTTGGAGGAGTCATTAAACCGAGAATTACAGCGTGCAAAGCGGGCAGGTCGCAACCTTTCTGTGGTAATGCTTGATTTGGATCACTTCAAACGTTTTAACGATACCTTCGGCCATCAGGTTGGAGATATTTTGCTTAAAGAAGTTGCCGGAGTGATTAAAAACAGGGTGCGAGCGGGAGACCTAGCTTGCCGTTATGGCGGAGAAGAATTTTCCCTCATCATTGCTGAAGTAGATACCGATGGAGCTCGTAAGTGCACAGAGGACATTCGCGAAGCAATTAAGCACATTTCCCTTCATAATCGCGGCCAGACGCTTGGCACTATTACGATTTCAGCTGGCATTGCCACTTATCCCGCACACGCTTACAAATCAGAAGATTTAATACGCGCTGCTGACGAAGCATTGTACCAAGCAAAGAAGGCCGGTCGCGATCGCATCCTTGTTTGCGAACCGTTAGAATCTAGATCAACAATAGAAGACAAAACCATTTAGATCGGATCTCTTCCGAGATTCGATGGATAGATTTGGCTATAATCGGTTTCACCATGGCAACGCCACGGATCGATTTGGTGTTGCCTGCGGAATAGCAAGTTCGGCGATCCAATCCTCAACGAGTCGTTGCCTAATTTGATTCGCCGATTTCAGATCGGCGATTGAGCTGCCAGTGCTGGCAATACGGAAGGCATTCGAAAGTGTGTATCCGAAATTTCACGCAAGATGCGTTCCCGATTTACCTCGAACACTGAGAAGTGGGGAGAAACAACAAAACCGTCACATGAACCCGGTGCTGTATTCAACTAAACTGGGGACCACTGTGCTTCCGAAAGAGCTAGGGTATTACCTATAAAGGAATGACTAGTTCCCTAATGCTATTAATCCCCGAAGAAGTCTGACCCTCCCTCCAATATCCATTGTTAGTGTCAATTCAATGGACTCAGAGTTTGGCCGCCCACAACAACGATAACGGTGAATCGATGATAGTCGGTGATACGGCAGAGCGTTGAATATACTTGATGGTCATCCGTAAGCTCCGCCCTTGAAATAATGTTCGTCGGAACAAGCTTACGTTCTCCCCTAGGCAACTCAAGCCACCCGTAAAGCACACTATCACGATAGTTTAGCCATCCCATCGATGGTGGTGCCAATAGTTGCTGCTTTACACGCAGAATATTCAGTTCATCGTCCGTCCAGACCTCTCCCCTCACAGCTACCGAGATTATCTTCTCGGTGTGGAGACCCAATCCGTAATAAGTACAGTATCTTATCTGCCCCACGTTGTCTTCCGCTGTTGCCTCGTATCGGAAAACCTTCACGCCGCCCCATCCTTCCAAAACGAGATCGTCAACCTGTTGAATACTGAGATTCAAGTTGTTGCCCAACAGAATTGGAAATTCGGACCAATCCGCGCCCATCCCATTTCCGTTCCCCTTGGGGCAAGGGAGTTGATGCATTTCCTTACCATCCATCGTGAAGGTTTGGCTCCCGGCCACCATCCGAAGCTGGTACTGTGCCGTCACTTCGGGGGTTTTCCCGCCAAAGGAACGCTGGGTTCCCACAGCTATCAAGTCGCTGATACTTTCCACCATGCCCTGTGCCTTTCTGCGTAAGACTTGAACGTCATGCGGCTCCTCAGCTCGCAAATGACTACCACTACTCACAATCTTGGGTGTAAGTGGCGGTATCGACTCATTTAGATTGTACGAGAGATATTCTTCGGGTAATGCGGGCGGTGGACTCATGCCGACATGGGGACCAATATCCTTGGCTAGAGCCTCTGACTCTGCAATGAGGTCGACTGGTACGAGCTCTGAATTGTTCTGTCGATGTATTTCCCCACCGGGAGGAGAAAACATGTCTGGATATCTGTTAGGCTGAACTTTCCTTACAAAGTCCGCTAAAGACCAGACAGGCACCGCGGCGGCCATGTTGCCGTTGGCAAAACCCTGCACAAGACCCACAGCTTCATTGTTCTCGTTCACGACCAAGGAACCACTGATTCCGGGAACCAGTATGCTTTCTTCACCTGGTTTCACCTTGAAGAACAGCAACCCATCCTTAGCTTCTCCGTAGAAAGTGGCCTCAGCCGTGGTCAGTCTACCACCACCAGGATGACCAGAAATTCTCACGTTTTCTCCCTCGTGAAGGTCACGGCTAGAAAACGGTATTCCATGCATCCCCTTGATAGGATGCGCCATCCGAAAAATGGCAATATCACGAACAGGAACGAGTTTTGCAGTAAACCCAAGCGGAGATTTTTCCCAGACAGCGCCGTTGTCTTGCGAGCTCGTTGCCTCGTATGTTTGAAGGACTTTGACGCCGTTAACTTGTAGTGGCGACGAAACTCGTTCAGCTATGTGGTAATTTGTTAAAATTAAGTCACACTTCCCAGGTCCGAAGCAGTAACCCGTTCCGCTGTTGGAAACGACGGAGAGACCGACATGCTTCAGTGATTCTTTTGGGTCGAAATAACGCTTTCTAATCTCGACGACTACTTCGTCCGGCCTGAAGTGGGAGGTTTTTTCTTTTCTCGGCAACTTGCCGGACCCGGTTGCGGATGAATCGTTTGCAGGGCATATAGCCGGTATAGTCGTGAACAGTAATATAGTTAACAACCAATTATACCTCATCCGAATTCCTCACTGAGATCATGCCAACTCATGGAGCCCGCTAAGCCATTTAATGCAACTCGACTGGCTGCCCTATTCATGCGCGGGCGTTGTTGGTATGTACCTTTTGCCTGTCTTTCTCGCTGCCTAGGAGGCCTCTACTCCGGCGATTCGACGATTGAGCCATCGCTACGGTTCCGTCTGGCGCTCACTCCGGCATGGCGAGTTTGGCGATCCAATCCTCAAGAAGTCTTTGGTCTTCCATTTCGACAGTTGTAAAAACGATTCCCATGCCGATATCTGGTCGGCCATATATCACCTTGCCAAAGACTGTTATTTTCTCTAGTCCGTAGGTCATCTTGAGCCTGACTTTTGTCCCTGCCGGAAAGGGTGTCGCAGTGCTCAAGCCGCATCCGTAGACACTTAAGTCTTTGCTGGGCTCCCTAAGTTGAATCCCCGATTCCAGATCGACGATTTCCACGTCAACGATGAGTGAATGACGTAGTGCCCGGCGAGTGGATCGAGGCTCCATTCAATTTCCTCCAATCATCGTCAGCAGTTCGGAAGGCGAAGGGCTGACCCGAGTTCAGGTCTATGAATCGAATGTTCAGAGATGTTCTGGCCTCCTTCCGATACCCTCTAACACGGGCGAACAATAGAATTTCATCAACTCGCTTCCGTTACAGCAACGCGGTTTCTGTTTTTCTTTGATCTGTTTCATTTTCTTGTCGTATCAATGTGCCCCATAAAGATCGACTGCGGTAAGCGCCGCCATCCCCGAACGTTGCACCACTCATTGAAAGCGCGATAACGGACATTCGTAAGGACAAGGCAGGAGAACGGTCCCTGTGGCCTGCCAGCAGCGTCATAGATCGCCCTTGCGAGATTCACGCTCAGCGTCTCGTTTGGTCCGACATTTTGGAGAATTTGGTGTCTAGCTTGCCCGGTAGGAACAACAGCTTGCATATCAGCATCAAGATCAGACAAGACAACGCTAGCATCCTCGACCCACACCGGCCAGCTAGAGCGATTCACCAGCAGCAGTTCGAGGCCATTCCAAATATCTTCACGAGTGATCGTAAGTTTTGGCACTAATTCGATCTGAGCGGATTCTGATTCCGCCTTCCTCTTCTTTTGCCAAGGATACAAGGAATCCAGTGACGGTCGTCCATATGGGTCCCAGTACCATTTATATACTTGCCACGACTAATTGTAAATACTATTTTATATTTCTAATTTAAAATGCTTAATTAAGTACTGCTGCTTATGACGATTATGTTACAAGAAAGCAGTCCCGTACCGCTCTGCGGTTCCGGGAATTCGAGGTTCAGGCGGGGAGGCCACAATGCCGTGCCTTTGGCCTGGGAAAAAGGAAACTGAATAAGTCAGACGATGAAGCTGGAACTCGCGGCAGTTCTTCGGAAGCTAGAGGGAGCCATGGTCGGTGTTGTCATAACCTCAGGCAAGAACCAGAAGCAGCCACTACTCGGTGATGGGGCGTCTGTCGGAAACAGCATGTCAACCGAGACGCTCTCCATGAATTTTCGTCGGATGGAGAAGCACGAGTGGTGGCTGTGGTCCGCAGCAGTCGCAGTCACGCTGCTGCTGACCTCTGGTCTCGCATCCTTTCTACTCCCCGGTTTAGGAGCAAGCGAAAGCGACCAATCTACTTTTCTTTTTGTGCCGCAAATCGTGAGGGGGCTGCTGGGACTCGTTCTAATATTCGACATTTACACCTTGTATCAGCAATTGAAGATCAATCGGATTCGACGCAAATTGATCCAGCGGGAAGAGCTATTTAGGCTCATCAGCGAGAATGCAGCCGACTTGATCGCGGTCGTCGACATGCACGGCAACCGGATTTACAACAGCCTTTCCTACGAGAAGGTTCTTGGATACTCACCAGAGGAATTACGAAGCTCATCTTCTTTCGAACAGATCCACCCCGAAGACAGAGAACGCGTGAAAGCGGCAGCTGAGGAAGCCCGGCTCACGGGAGTGGGCCGACCGATGGAGTATCGCTTCCGCCACAAGGACGGCACATGGCGGGTTCTGGAATCGACAGCAAGCGTGATCCGGAATTCCAAGGGTGAGCCCGAAAAAATGGTCATCCTCAATCGCGATATCACAGAACGGAAGCGCGCGGTGGAGGCGGCCCAACGATCAGAGACAAGCTTCCGTTCTGTAGTTGGAGATGCGCCGTACGGTATTTTCCAGGCGGATTTGACCGGGAAACTCCTCATGGTCAATCCGGCCCTCGAAAAAATGCTGGGTTACAAGTCGCAGGACGAATTGTTAATGGTTAACCTCGCAAGCGGCATTTACCGTCATCCCGCCGAGCACCAGAAAATAAACGATCTGTTTCTACGAAATCAACATTTCAAGGACATAGAAGTCGAATGGAAGCGGAAAGACGGTACTTTCATTACAGTGAGGTGCAGCGGCTGGACAGTAAAGCACGAGAGTAGCGCATACATTGAGGTCTTTGCAGAAGACGTGACGGAGCGGCGAGTGCTGGAGCGGCAGCTCCGCATGGCGCAGAAGATGGAGGCAGTCGGCCGGCTGTCCGGAGGAATCGCCCATGATTTCAATAACCTTCTTGGGGTCATCATCGGTTACATCCAAGTAATGAAACGAAATCTGGTTCCCGGACAACCCTCGTATGAATACGCAGAAGAAATCGAGAAAGCCGGTCAGCGTGCCGTGTCATTGACAAGGCAGCTTCTGGCGTTCAGCCGACAACAAGTTCTCGAACCGGTCATTTTGAACCTGAACACGTTGGTATCCGACATGGAAAAGATGCTGTCCCGTCTGATCGGAGAAGACATTCAGCTGAATTTGATCCTTGACCCTGTTATCGGCCAGGTCAAAGCGGACCCAGGACAAATCGAACAGGTTGTGATGAATCTTGCTGTCAACGCGCGCGATGCAATGCCGGATGGGGGCAAATTGACAATACAGACAGCCGACGCGGAAATCGATGTGGCTTTTGCGAGTGAACATCCAGGTTCGGTCCCAGGCCAGTACGTAGCGCTTGCCGTTACAGACACGGGCACAGGGATGGACCCGGAAATCCAAGCGCAAATTTTCGAACCATTTTTCACTACCAAGGGCCGAGACAAAGGAACGGGACTAGGTCTTGCCACGGTTTACGGGGTGGTGAAACAAAGCAATGGTTACATCACTGTTGACTCCGAGAAAGGGAAGGGAACTTCGTTCAAGATTTACCTGCCACGAATCGAACAACCCATTGCAACCAGAACCAAGAGTATCCAGACGCCGTTGACCGTGGGTGGATCCGAGACCATCTTGTTGGTCGAAGACGCGGAGCCATTGCGGATCCTGGCGCAGTTGTTTCTGAAGGAAAACGGGTATCACGTCCTAACGGCTGCGGACGGGTCTGAAGCTCAGCAGGTAGCCGCGGAATTCACCGGCCCTATTCATTTGCTCCTCACGGACGTAGTGATGCCAGGAATAAACGGGCGCGTCCTGGCAGAACGCCTAGCACCGAGTCATCCCGCGATGAAGGTCCTATATATGTCCGGTTACACTGACAGCTTTATAGCCGGTCATGGGGTCCTGGATGAGGGTACCCACTTACTCCATAAACCCATCACAGAGGAAGCTCTAATGCGCAAAGTGCGTGAGCTGTTGGATGGAAGGAGTGACACGAAGAAAACAGAAAGTGCAGCTGGCACCGAATCTTCGGCGCTTGCCGGACCGGACCTCAAATTGAGCAGATAGGAGGCAATCGAACTATGGATAAATTGTTGATTGTTGATGATGAGGAGGCCATGCGGCGTCTTCTGCGAATAAATCTCGCAGACCGCTATGAGATCGTCGATACGGGAAACTCGGAGCAAGCCCTCGCCATGGCCATGCAAGGCAAGCCCAACGCCATCCTCCTCGATCTAAGAATGCCCAATTATTCCGGGTTCGAGCTTTGCCAGACATTCAAATCCATGGCTTCCACGCAGTTGATTCCTATCATCATCATTAGTGGAGAGGCGGGAGCAACCACAAAATTATTCTGCAAGGAGCTCGGAGCCAAGGCGTACTTCGAGAAGCCGGTTGATTTCGACTCTCTGCGAGCCGGCTTGGAAAAGGTGTTGCACGCCGCCCAGCCCGAGCGGAGAAGCGAACTGCGCGTTCGCCTGCAAGTCATGCTGAAACTGCAAGGAACCGATATCAATGGAAAGCCTTTCGAGGAAGTGAGTGCTACTGAGAACATCAGTAAGAACGCCTTCTTTTGTGGCTGCACGGCACTACTAGAGAAGGAATCCACCATTGAGGTGTATCTGGTCAACGGAGGGACGAAATTCGTTGGCAAGGCACGTGTGGTCAGGTCCGAGGGGTGCGACACCTCTTACCCACGGTATGCGTTCCGATTCGTGCAAAAAGACGGCGATTGGATTCTGCAGTAGTTGTCCTTTGCCAAAATTCAGTCCGCAAGAAAGCGGCGAGAGCCGCTCCAATCATTCATATTTCTAGGTCATATAGGCGCGGTGATCAGCTAATCCACCTGGATTGATATCCGGTGCCTGGGATACAAACGAGTTGATTCTCAATTCGGTAAGCTCCAACTCAGTTTCTTGCGTAGTCGAGATCGCGTCAGTAACTGTTGAAGCGACATCTCAACCCTGTCCCTCGCCAAAACCCTGTCTGGCCACAGAATCAATAGCTTACAGCAATATTCTCATCACTGATTTGGTATAGCTCTGAACCATGTTCATCCGGTTTCGCTTGTGGCTTAGAGCACTGATTCGCCTTTTTCGCAACCGTCGGAACCTTGTCCTGGAGAATCTCGCGCTCCGGCAGCAACTCGCTGTTCTGAATCGTCGGCATTCGAGGCCACGGCTCTATTCGCTCGACAAATTCTTCTGGGCCACAGTTCGTCGATTCTGGTAGGGATTGATGCAATCCCTCATCATCATTGCGCCGGAAACGGGGGCCCAATGGCACCGAGCCGGTTTCCGTATGTACTGCCGTCTTGTCTCCAGACCGAGGACACGGGCGTCACTTATCAAGTTTTTCCCAAAGATTCCGTCTCCGTGCAAGACGCACGCGTGCCACAACTTCACAAAACCGCGAAAGATCGCCGAGCAGCTTGCCGCGCTTCAACCAAGGATCGCTGAAGCATATACGAAATCTTCTCCGGCGATCTATGCGCGGGAAAAGATGCAAGTCTAATATTGAGCAGTTGCTTGCATCCAATCGCGCCAGCAGCGTTAAGAACCCGCATTCTCGCCGAACAGGGTCAATCTGCCAACGGATCGTCTCCTTCCATGCCCGAAACGAGCGGGCAACGAGGACTGAAACAATCTGGCCATTAGAGAGCTGCAATCGGCTCCGCCACCGTCCTCCGCGTTTCATAATCGACACATCGGTGGGAAATGCTGTCACAATTTGGGCGATAAGTTGTTCGCGCAGGGCCATTGTCCGCCGTCGGAGATCTATTGGCCCGAATTGGTCAGCCTTGCCATATCCGATCAAATCGTATGCCCTGCGTAAGCTCCCAAAGCGGTTTCGGTATGTCGAGGGAGATGGCAATGCAGGTGAGCTTTGAATTAGCCTAAGAGATAATCTCGGTTCCGAAGCAAGAAAGGTTCGCAAACTATCTAGAAGTTGTTCATCTGTCTTGTTGAAAGTGCGCTCCTCCAAGATTCTCTGCGCCTCAGCAAAGGTCGCGGCATCGACGACCGGTTCAAAGGCTCCGGGTTTCAAAATCCATTCGGATTTCGGAAGTCTCACCGTTGGCGTGTAAAGTTTGCAGGATGTTCGCCCGAAAACGTGACATCCAGAATATTTCGGATGGGTTAGGACGTTATACACCGCTTGGTAATCCCACTTTGAACGACTATTGTATGGTATACCGCTGCGATTGAGCTCACGAGCAATCGCATAGACAGGCTGCTTCTCGGATACGAGCATGCGAAAGATTTCCCTGACTACCTGCACCTGATGATCGGGACCGGGAACTAGGATTACCCGGTCTGTAGCGATGCTCTTTCGTTCACCAGCGGCTAATCGCTGCTTGATCTTCCGATCCGGCGATACCAACATGCGCTGGAGACCATAACCGGGAGAGCCTCCTTGTTCGAAACCGAGACAAGCCAACCGTTTCTGTCCCGCGAAAACCTTGATACCCAACTCGCGGCTGTACTCGCCTGCCATAGTTCTTTTCAGCGCCTTCATAATCAAGCTGGGAAAAGTTCCGTCGTTTGCAAAGGTCTCGGCGCAATAATGCACGGGAACGCCCGCCGATTTACAAAGGAATTCGTAGTGTGCGGACTCGTCGGTGTCTTGAAATCGCCCCCAACGGCTGACATCGTAAACAAGAATCGCCCGGCAGGGTGAGGAACCCGAAACGACATCTTGCAAGAGTTGTTGAAGCCCGGTTCTACGCTTCAAAACCAGTCCACTTTTTGCTGCGTCCGAATATGTGCGGACAACCTCAAAATTATGAGATTCCGCGTACTTTTGTATTGCTGCGGATTGGTTTTCGAGTGAATACTGCTGGTGCTCGGTGGACATGCGAAGGTACTGAGCAGCGGGAACAAGCAAGTTTGCGGTCATGGTGCCTCCTATGGGGAGGTAGATCGGCAGAAACTGGAAAGACATTAGCGACCAGCCAGCACTTAACCTGCGGATAAGATAACAGCCCCCTCAGTTAGAACGTCCACGGTCTTCGCCCGGACATTGGCACATTGCATGACTAGACACACTAGGCACTTTTTATATAGGGGGGATCGATTACACCGATAGTATAACCATACAATGACATTCGATATTGTTCATGGTAGAAGGTTTACTGGAGAGAGATCCCCCATGGCGATCATTCGACCAGCAACCACTGTTTCGGGCAATTGGTGATCAGTCAAGGAGGGAAAGATGCCTCGCGTATTTCTCACTTGCGGTGACGCCGCATTCTGCGAGACCCTTCGCAATTCATTCCTAGCGGAAGGCAATTTTGAGATATGCGTCGAACAAAGGAATGGAATCGAAGTAGTTATGGAGGCAATAGGTCTGTTCCCTAATCTAGTTATTCTGGGAATGGAAACATCTCCAATAGATGATTTCCAAGTTGCTGAGGCACTCAAGCTAAGTATGCCCGAAGTCCGGATTTTCCTGGTCACGAAGCTACGCGGTATGGAGGCCGAGAAGGAAGCTCTGTCTCATGGGATTGACGCGGTCTTTGAGAGAGGTGACGATTTGAACTCACTCGTGATGAATGCGCGAGCAGTCTGCGGTTTAGACTGACTGTTTGCTGGTCTTAGTTTGGAATGCTCGCGAATTCCGCTATCCACCACTCCAGAATCAGTTCATCTTTTCGTTCAACCCCGGTGAAGGCAACTCCCATGCCCATATCTGAGCTAGAATATACTACCTTAGCGATCGCCCTTACTTCCTCGCCTCGGTGGGACAGCCTAATCCTGGCGGTCGTTCCCTTGGAAATAGCGTCACCGTATCCACGCTACATCCAAACAAGCTCAGCAATTTTGTTTGTGCCCTGATCTGAATCTCAGATTGTATGTCAATCATTTCAATATCAACGGCGAGGGAGTAGCGCCGTGTCCGTCGAACAAGTTTGTATTCCACCGCGCACCCCTCTATGAGTGAGCGTACTGCATTAACGCATCCATGATATTTAATAGTATTTATTGCAAGTACCTTTCGGGGCGATCCCATGGGGTGCTCGGGACGAAGGTGTGCCTCGCTGGCTGACATGACTAGAGCTGTCATCCTACATGACAAATATGTTGACGACCACATAGAAACGGCGTATGTATCGAGCAACTATAAGAAGCGATTGCTAACACTTTGAAGCCTACTGTGTGTCCGGCGCAAGACACATCGCCGGCTTAACAGGCGGAGGCATGAAAAAAGCGGCAACCGCGCAATGCGCAACGGCAGTATCGCTTTTCCGAGGACTCTACGCCCGAGTGGCCCGCAACTTGGGGGTCGATGTTTCATACATCAGTCGTGTAGCTCGCGGGGAGCGGAAATCTAGAGTCGCTGAGAAGGCATTGAATCGTGAATTCAACAACGCCTTGGCATCTATTAAGAATATCTCGGTTCGTTCTGGAAAAACCAAAACAAGAAGAACCCCTTGAAGAGATGACGATGGGTTTATGCTAAGGGGTTGTTGGAGGCTAAACTGGAAATTCCGATTTAGATCTGAACCGCGAGCTAGATCGCTGCGCAGATCCCCCCTCGCGAGAATGCGGGGCGATTCCCGGCCCAATCGATTTTACTCTTTGGAACTCCCTTTTTCGCACTCCGATTCTATCGCCGGGAGCTAGCGCTATTATTAACTTTACGTGGACCGTACATGTTATGCATAACCTGAGGTCCTTGCTAGCGGCCTACACTCTCGGCTGAAGGTGGCTCTTGCCGGTGATTAATCCAGAACAAGACGCGCAGGGTCAAAGTGGCGGGGGACAAAACCTGCAAGTTCTAGTGGCCGACGACTCCCTCGTGTATCACAAACTGGTCGACGACGCCCTCTGTTACCAGCCCTATTCTTTGCTCCACGCGAAGACCGGGCAAGAGGCGATGGATCTCTTCGCAAAATATTCACCTCCGATTGTCATCACCGACTGGATGATGCCTGACTTGACGGGACTGGAACTCTGCAAACAGATTCGCAACCAGTCTCAGAACATGCACACATATGTGATTCTGCTGACGAGCATGTCTGAATCTGACAGCCTGTTGAAGGGACTCGAAGCGGGTGCCGACGAGTTCCTGTCGAAGCCCTTCGATCCCGCCGAGCTGCAGGCGCGCCTCGGCGTGGGCCGCAGAATTGTTCAACTCCACCAGCAAGTCGAGGACAAAAACCGACAGATCAAAGAGACTAATCGCACCGATCTTTTGACGGGCCTCCCCAATTACCTGGCAATCCAGGAATGGGCTACGTGGCAACTCAAGGGCGGCGCGGAGAACGGATACGCGGTATGGGTGGTTCTCGCCGCCGTGGATTCCATCGACCAGATAAACGAGAAATGGGGCCGCGAAGCAGGCGACACCGTTCTCAAGGACCTTGCGCAAGTCATCAGGGAGGGGTCACACCCGTCCAACATGTGCGGGCGTGTGAGCGCCGACAAGTTCTGTCTCATCATAACGCATTTGTCCACTGCCGAGCTTGCAACAGCCATCGAACGATATCGCTCCCCTTTCGCGCACCACCGGTTCACTCTTGGGGGGAATGTCGTGACGACGACCGCGAGCTTCGGGGCGATTCGCTTCGATGGCGCACAGGCTCCAGACTTTGCCAGCCTGATGCGCAACGCGGATGAGGCGCTTTACTCCGCGAAGCAGGCTGGCGGGAATCAGTGCACGATTGTGAGCGCGTCCAAACCTGCGTTCGATCCGCAAAGCATTGAGACCCAGAAGTAGGTCAGGCGAGTCACTGGGCAGCTCCTTATCCGCTTCTGGGTTCGGATGCTGTTCCCATATTCCGATTAGACCGTTTCTCAGACGCTATCGATTCAGGTCGGGGTAGGGATAGCTCCCGAGTACGCCCTGACTCGGGCGGAACCAGCGGCGGTTTCCTGCGGAGCCTTAGCGCCAGCAATTCTACACGAGGATTTTAGAGCCGGCACAAACAAATGTCACGAGGGTGACCGGTTAGGTTTTCATTCCGTCGCACAAGAAAATCCTCCTGCCGCTTCGCTAGCCCAAAACACCGGGATTCATCTCTAACTTGTTCAGTAATCGCATTCAACAACACCCGCAATCCAAGTGAAAGACATATGCTAGTCGAGCGTGGACGAAGAGTGGTGCCCGTGACGACACTTCTGGAATCTTGGCAAGTGACAGCCTGCCCGATGCACAACTAGCCGCTTTTGACGGACTGATCCGACGGCCAGCTCATCCCCCACGAGTAAAAGGCAAGGATGATGAGGATGTCCACAGGCAATCCGAATACGATGTAGAGTACCGGCATGAACAGTACGGATTTCTCGAGGACCGTCGCCTGAAGCAGGATTTGCACAGGGAGAAACAGCGAAAGATAGCTCATCGTCAAAATGGTGAGCGCGATCTTTTTGATTAGACCGAATTTGAAAATGTAGTAGGTGAGGCCGAACAGTGCAGGGACGGCGGAGATCAGCGCAATTCGATACGATACGAGACCTTCCATATAACTGTCAGGTGTGTGTGGAAAGCGCGCCGGTATCAACAGAAAATACAGTAGCGCCGTGACCTGAATGAAAAGCACTGCCCGCAGAAAATACGTGACGGGCGTAAGCTTCTTCGGGAAAAAGTAACTCGCCACATACAACAGACAAACAACCGCCGTCGTGATCCACCACGTCCATGCGTCGGGAGCTATTCCCTGCATTTTGGGAAATGGGATCGCGAAGCGGACGTAGGATGTGATGTGATGTTCCTTGAGACCGAGCTCGGCGTGGAGCGCCAGCATCTTCATGCCTTTCTCCAGCACGTAGAACCACATTCGACAGAGCCACGGCAGCGAAACGATCCACACAAGTGAAAGTAGCAACACAAACACAGAGGCCATGATCAGACTTAGCGGTTCGAGAATGAAACGCGTCAGCGCGCGGTGCATCGTGATGACGCCGCCGCGATACCCACGGAAGCGGCCGTGACCGGCGGATCCCGGCATGTATTTTGTTGCCGCAGAGAACGTGCGGCGATCAGAATTCTTTGAAGAATCCAAAGCTGCCACCACCTCGTTTGTAGAATGGACTGTGGTAATAATCACCGACGAGATTGAATCCCCAGGTCTTTCCCGTCCACTGCCGCCAGGTAATTGTCATATTTTGACTGGGGAAGCGCGTCAGAACAGTAGTCGGGCCGACGATCTGATATCCTTCTTGTCCGAACCCTGCGTTTACGGTCACGTAGTGATGCTTGTCGCGGCCTTCGGTCACAGCTACGAATCCGGCTGGCGAAAAGACTACGCCGGGATTACTCACGTTGAATCGCACTCCATCCTCGACGATCCAAGACTCTGGAAAATAATAGGTAGTCCCAATAAAAACACTTTGGTCGCGGTGTACGTCCTTCGAAGCGTAGTAACCGTAACCGAGAGTAGTGATGAACTGCTTTCGCGCGCTCCATTTGCGGTTTACAAAAGCATCGGCACGGATACGCGGCCAGAAGAATCCGCCGACACTCGATCCGAGCGTTAGCGAGGCATACCAATTTGAATTGAAGTTATACGTGTCTCCAGCAGCCAGATACACACCACCATCGCCGAATTCATGCTGTCCGTTGACCTCGGCGTTCCAAATATTCTTTCCGTTCGCGAGCACGCCGCGAGCGTAACCGCCGCTCCAATCGCCGAAGCCGTTCGTGAGCTGGCGATAGCTGCCCCCAACTTCCACAAAATTGGTGAGAATTTTCTCGGACAAGGGTGCCACAGGAACATCCGTGCCTGGCGTTTGGGGTGAGGATTGCGGTGGATCGTTAGGCACAACAACTTGCTGGGCATTTGCTCTCCACGCGAGTGCGATACTCAAGAACAGAAGGAGCGTGAGGTTCCCCAAAAATCGCTGGTGACTCATTGTCGAAATATCCTGGCTTGTACTTCTAGCCGATTCCCTTCGCCAGCGTCCACGAGCCACGCGTCGCCGTTCTTCGACACGGTTGCGGTGCCTCGAATCACGACAGGTGCCCCAAACGCGGCCGCCGGCAGGCTCCAAGTCTGGTGGGCCAAGGTGCGGGAATCGGCAGCCTTGAGCGAGGCGAGGCCCTCGCGCTCGGTCAAGGTCCACTCCACGTGCTTGCGCGAATTCAAGAAAATCGCGACCTGCGCCATCGTGTACCAGCGAAAGCTTCCATGCGCCTTGAGCTGAGCGGTTTTTTCTAACCAGTTATCTACTACCTCGTGATAGGGAAGAATCCCGGGCGGATGGAAATAGACGAGACGCACTTCATGGCGATCCACAACGAAACCGGTCAGCGCTTCGAGCCATTGTTGTATCAGAGCGAAAGAAATATTTTCTCCACTGAATTCCTCGAAGGAGGCAGCCCGGTCCAATTGGGTGACAGGAAAAGCCCAGATCTTTTGTCCCTCGCGATGGCCGAGGCGATAGCCCTGCGTGGGTCCCATGCCCGCGTCGCCCGTGAAGTAGTAGGCCACGAAACCGCGCGACTCCAGCCAATGGGTAACCCACTCTGGCTGATCGCCGTTCGGTGCCGCGTATTCGACGACACGCTTTCCTGTCAGTTGCTCGAGAGCATCCTTGTTGAGGGCGAGGAACTTCGCCATATCATTAGGAGGGTCGGTCTCAACGTGAGCCGCAAAATAGTTGTGAATCCAGCCGCCGTGACTTCCGATTTCGTGTCCAAGACGCACGTATTTGCGTACTAGGTCTTGGCTCACAGAATTGTGGAGAACGTTGAATCCCCCATTATCGCCAAACGCATACGTGTCCGGCCCGGCCGTGATATCGATCGAATACGGACCTTGTTGCATGATTGTCCACGAGTTCATAGCCTGAAGCGCGGAAATGGCCGCGTTGGAATCAACGTGCCAATTCAATACGAGCCCCCCGACACCGTCGGGAACGGAAAGCAAACGGGGCAACGAGAGCGTGTGTACAGCAAAATATTGAAGGAAAGTATGCAGCGGTAGGCCATCGGTACCACCCTTGAGGTATCCTAGGGGCAGATTTACGAAGAGCACTCTTCCCTTTCCGTAGTGATGGTACCCAGCGGCAACGCCCGAACTCGAGTGCAACAAGACCTGTCCCGCGTAGTCGCCCGACGTGACGAAGCTCGGATATTCCAGATTCCCGTATTGGTAGCGCCTGAGCTGAGTTGAGGTTGTATTCTCGATCGCGGCGGAGGGCGCCGAAAACGGAAAGTATTTTCCAGGAGGTACACCAAGCTGCTGCATTAACTGAATCGTGCTTGTTATGTCGCCCGTGCGGATTGTCGCGTCGCCGAGGTTCTCATATAGTGCGTAATCCACTCCGGCCAAGTCGGATAATCGCGAGCGGCCGGTGGGATAGAATCCCTGGATCGATTTCGTCGCTGCGTCGTAGACGAGCATCAGATTCCCGCCGTTTGCCACATAATTGCGAATCTCGCCGAGCAAGAGATCACTTGCCTGCTGATGAATTGAGTCGGGAAGAATTACGCCCACGCATTTGGGCCTTCCAAACAGGGGACGCAGAAAGGCGGAGTCGTGCATGGGAATCACATGCAGGCCCTCTTCGCTCGCGGCATCGAGCCAAACTGTGACCCGAGGATCGGAGAAGCTGGCGCCGTCAGGCACCAAAAGTATCAGTCCATCGGCTCCAGCACTGAAATGGTCGTACGCGCGCTCGACCAACCATGTGGCCAGAACTAACAGACAAAAAGCTCCCGCGACGACAGTGGCGGCCCGTTTCTTCATCCCTGGGGGACCACTTGCCCTTCGGTCCGCGCCCATATTGTGCCGAAGACCGCGACGCCGTCCGCGATTTCTATCGTCGGAGCGCTGACTGTCGTGGGAGCCTGAACGGAACCGCACCGGGTTCTCGTTTCAATTGCGATTCCGTGCTCGGCGATAACCGGCCCGGTAATGCGGCAATCGGTCCCGATATGCATTGTCGAAGCGCTGATGAGGCTGCCCTCCACATGCACGCCCGCCTCCAGCGCAATGTGTCCATGGCTCTTGACGCTGCCGAGCACCCGCGCGCCTGCTCCGATGTGTAGCCTTCCCCTAGTCACAATGTTTGCGGAGACGATTTCACCGGCTTGGATCTCCAAATCCTCGTCGACCAGCCGGCGGCCTCCCGGCAGGGGTGCTGGCACGGTTTCCGCGCCAAGGCTGGTCTCTTCTGCATCTGAGCGCCCGAATACAATGCGGGGAGCATTCAGGCGCTGGAAGGCGCAGCCGGATTCCAACTGAATCTCGCGATCAGAAGAGATGCGTCCATATAAATCGCAATCGCGTTCAGCTCGAAATGCACCGACTGCGTGCGCCCACCGGATCACCGTGCTGGCCCGCCCCAAGTGAATGTCCTTCTCTCCGAGAAGGGCCCGGAACACACTTTCTTCTCCCCCCGTGATTTCGCCCGCCGCGTAGACCTCTTTGGCGAAAGTGATACCATCGGGAAGAACCACATCCATACCTGCAGCGACAACTAACTGGCAGGTTGCTGTTCTTTCTCCGGTAGACACTAGTCGAGTGTCATCGGCGCGTCCGAGCAACAGATATTGGTCGCCGCCCGGCATGGTGCCGTGCGCGGTAGTGCCTGATGCCACGCACTCCCGCAAGGGCTCCAATAGGTCGGCGATGTAGCTGCGGAATCCATAGGAAAAATGCCGGATCTCTCCTGCGTGTTGTTGAATCACATTGAGGGGTTGCGCGTCACGCTTGAGACGTAGCTCTGTTAGGGCCGGCAGCAACGGGAGCGTGAATAGAATGCCCGCCAATAAAACAAGAAGCAACGTTGCGAGCACAGGATTCATGGAGTGGTCCGAAAGCGCGCGGTCTTATCCCAGTGAAATTGCTCTCCGGTTATGGGAGCCATCAATTGGGCGACGCACGCGCGAGAGACGGAAGAAATGCTCACCACAAATCCCAAAACGAGAAAAGGGAGCAAGCAGATGCGCTGGCGTGTGTAATCGAGGCGGGTCGCAGCAGCGATTTCAAAAAATGCGGCGAAATTCCCCGTCGCAGCATACGCAGTGAACGCGAGAAGCGCGATGACTCCATGGAGCGGTGCCACACCCTCGTAAAAAAGACCCAGCGCCAAGAGCCAGGCAATCAAAGTTAGCGGCGCCATGGCGTACACTCCAAGAAGCAAGAATCCATCAATGCGTTCTCTGAGGGTCGCGCGATGCTTGCCGAACAACAGTTCGAGGCCGTAGTCCGCCAGCACCTGGTTGTGTCCTTTGGCCCAGCGCATGATCTGCTTGATGCGGACTTGCCACGTCTCGGGAACTTCTTCATAGCACTCGGAGCGATTCTGATAAACCGTTTTCCACCCTGCGAGCAACAAACGGTAGGTAAGATCGGTATCTTCAGTAAGGGAATTGTCATTCCAACCGCCGATCTCGCGCAGAGCACTGAGCCTTACGCCGGCGACCGTGCCTCCATGCTGAGGAACGAGTCGAAGATTCATTCGCGCCTGCTGGTCCACCTGATAGCCACCGGAGCGCTCGAGGTCGAGCAGGCGAGTGAGAAGGTTCGTCCCGACATTCAGAGGTACAACACGCCCCATCACGCCACCCACCTCTGGATCGAAGAACGGAGCAACGAGTTGCTTGATCAACCCGCTGCCGGGAATGTAGTCGGCATCAAAGATGAGAATGACTTCGGTCTCGACCAAATCCATGGCGCCCTTCAACGCAGCGGCTTTGCCTCCTTTGCCCCCGTTGCGGTGGAAGGGATGGATACGGCTCGGATGGTCCTCACAAAAGCGATCGATGATTTCGCGCGTGCGGTCCGTAGAGCGGTCGTTGACCGGAACGACCACCATCTTATCCTTGGGATAGTTCACACTCATCAGTGCAGCTAGTATGTGGGCGACGACCTTTTCTTCGTTGTGCGCTGCCACCAAGACAGTCACCGGCGGCCAGACGGCTGTGTCGATATCGATATAGGGATGGCGCTGGAATCCAAAAAGACGGTTCAGCGTGAAGAGGTAGTGGCGCGCCGTGTATACCAAGATAAGGATGACGATCGCGTAGAGAGAGTAAAGCATCATAATCAACCGCGAGCTACGAACGAACCTTCTCGAGCCCCGCTACCTTCGCGTCTTCCAGGACATCGGTTTTGCGGCGGCGCAGGTGCAGTCTGGGGGGCACCTTGAATTCCTTCTCAGGTTCGAGGAGCGGCGTCTTTCCCTGATGCCAGCGCGTGATAGACTCGACAATGCGTTCCGACGCCCTGCCATCACCGTACGGATTGGCCCCCTCCGACATATACTTGTACTCTTCCGTGTCGTTGAGCAGCCGCTCGGCCTCATCGAAGATTCCCTCGCGTGACATGCCGATTATCTTTGCCATTCCGAATTGCGCAGCCTCGGGGCGTTCCGTCAATTTGCGGAGCACGAGCACGGGCTTGTGAAAAGTGGGGGCCTCTTCTTGAATTCCGCCAGAATCCGTGAGCACCATGAAACAATTGCGCAGCAAGCTGACAAAAGTCAGGTAGTCGAGAGGTTCGGTGAGATGAATTCGATCAATACCGTTCAGAAGCGCGTTGACCGTGCTGCGCACGTTTGGATTCATATGAACGGGATAGATCACGCGGATATCGGGATGCAGATTCACAAGATCCTTTAGCGCCAGGCACATGTTTTCCTGGTCGCTCCCCCACGATTCGCGACGGTGGGAAGTCACTAGAAGCAGCCGTTTGTCATCCGCGGGAATGTCGGCCAGAGGAGTATCTTCCCAGGAATGTGACAGATTGCCGAGCCCCCGCAGCGCGTCCACGACGGTGTTTCCAGTGACCACAATCTTTGCAGGGGAAACGGCCTCGGCCAGCAGAGCGTCGCGCGAGAATGCGGTCGGAGCGAAGTGAATTTCCGTGATGACGGAAACGATCCGACGGTTCGCCTCCTCAGGGAACGGGTTATAGATGTCGTGGCTGCGAAGTCCCGCCTCAATGTGCCCTACTGGAATCTTGCAGTAGTAGGCGGCGAGAGCCGCGCCGAAAGCCGTAGTGGTATCGCCTTGGACCAAGACTATGTTGGGCTTGAAACGATGGCACGCGTTTTCCACCGTATCGACCACGCGGCAGGTGAGCATGCTCAACGTTTGATTCGCACGCATGACGTCTAGGTCAAAATCTGGCTTGATCTTGAAGTGCTGGAGCGCCTGATCGAGCATTGTGCGATGCTGACCAGTATGCACAACGGCAGTTTCGAATTCAGTAGACCGGCGCCGCAGCTCGTGGATCACGAGGGCGAGCTTGATGGCTTCCGGTCGCGTGCCCAGAACTGCGATGACCCTGCAAGGCTTTGGCAATTGCGTTCACTCCAAGGGAGGCGGGCGCACTCGGCGCGGCCGTTGAGCGAATCACCGCCGCCTGCCGGAGAAACACTATTCGCCCACGTCTAGCAAGCATGCTCGTTCTTTTATCAAGTATCTTCTATCTTCGGCGATATCTTTTGAGTATTTTCATACTTAGGGTAATCTCCGTCGCCAGAGAGTTAATAGCGAAGTCAATGTTTAAAGGGATGAATTACATTGTAACTAGTTGAAAAGGAGGGACTTCGGAACTATGGAGTCGGAGTTTCAAAGCCTATCGTCCGGACCGTTCTTTTCACGATCCAACGTCCACTGCTAGCACTTCATACACTTTGCGAAGCAGCGTATCTCGCGCAACGGGTTTGAAGAGAACAGTCGCATCACAATCGAAGAGCTCGGGATGAGTGAAACCAGTGTAGCCTGACATATAAACCACTCTCATATCTGGCCTCGCCGGAGCGAGCTTCCTGGCCAAAGCCTGCCCACTCATTCCCGGCATCACCACATCGGTAAGTAGTAAATGAATTGGCCCCTTGTGTTGGTGAGCAATTTCAATTGCATCGGCCGGCTGCTCCGCCGACAAAACGGTATAGCCGCTGTTGACCAGCAGGTCACGGGTTAACTCCCGGAGTGGTTCCTCGTCCTCCACAAGCAGGATCGTCTCCGTACCTCGAAGCGAGGCAGCCAAGCCGGTGGTTGGTTTCTCCCCTCGGGCCGCTTCGTCGGTGCGAGGCAAGTAGATTTTGAAGGTTGTGCCCAATTCTGGTTCGCTGTAGACCCAGATATGGCCACCGCTTTGCCGGATTACTCCGTATACAGTCGAGAGCCCCAACCCAGTGCCCTTGCCTTGCTCCTTGGTGGTGAAAAACGGCTCGAAAATGTGCGCCTGAGTCGCCGCATCCATCCCGATTCCCGTGTCTGAGACGGACAACAGCACATACCGGCCCGAAGGTTGCGGGGGGTGTGAACAAGCATAGTCCTCATCCAAATCAACATTCGCCGTCAAAATCGTCAGGCGCCCGCCGTGCGGCATCGCATCCCGAGCATTCACGGCGAGGTTCATAATGACTTGTTCAATCTGTCCTTGGTCGGCCTTGATGTTTCCTAAGTCTGGTTCCAACGCAGTTTCTAGAGTGATGTTCTCACCGATCAGGCGCCCGAGCATCTTCTCTATGTTGCTTACTACGTCATTCAGGGCCAAGATTTTTGGCTCCAGCACCTGCTGGCGGCTGAATGCCAGGAGTTGGCGAGTCAGCGACGCAGCACGCTTCCCGGCCTTCTTGATTTCCTGAACGCTCTTATGCCTGGAGTCGCCCGCCTCCAGTCGCTCTTCCAAAATCTCGCTGTAGCCGATAATGACTCCTAGCAGGTTGTTAAAGTCGTGGGCGATCCCACCGGACAGTTGACCAATCGCTTCCATCTTCTGAGCCTGACGCAGCTGTTTTTCCAAACTTTTCCGTTCGGTTATGTCCTTGAAAATGGCGATGACACATTTTTCGCCGTCAAACTCGACAATCTCAGCCGAATTCAACGCGGTGCGCTCTTCACCAGACTTGGTGAGAAAAGTGATTTCCAAATCGCGTATTGCGCCCTGTTTTACTAAGATTTCGGCTAACCTGCCCCGATCCTCGGGAA
>Ga0187801_10000027_pt1 | contig 28802 bp, 30 predicted proteins | sample NC_wetland_sal_i_10_FD_132465 | JGI IMG/M metagenome (GOLD analysis project Ga0187801, IMG submission 132465) | Wetland sediment microbial communities from Neuse River Estuary, North Carolina, USA - Control_1 | ecosystem: Environmental > Aquatic > Freshwater > Wetlands > Sediment | place: USA...
CAAGCGTGGCCCGAAGCGCCTCCGCGCATTCTGTTCGATGAGGCGATTGGCGTGATTCCGGCGGGGAGGGGCGTTACGAGCGGCCCGAATCCGCGCAAGGACGAGGATCTTCTCACCATCATCTACACGTCCGGAACTTCCGGGGAGCCCAAGGGCGTTTGCCTGAACACGAGAAACCTCGATCACATGATTTCCTGCACGACTGCGCGCCTTGATCAACTGATGGAGGGCGTGCCGAAGCCGGACCGCGTGTTCCACTATCTTCCGTTCAATTTTGCGGGCTCGTGGATTCTGTTGCTCTCCTGCCTCTCACGTGAAAGCACGCTTACGCTTTCCACCGACCTGAACCGGCTGGCCGATGAAATTCAAATTGCCGCGCCGCACTATTTCATGAATGTTCCCACGCTGCTGGAACGAGTGCGGCGGGGCGTGGAAGAAGCAATTTCAAAGCGCGATTCCGCCATTCAGTCTATTTTCCGCAAGGCACGCGCCGCCTGGGAAAGACAAGAGGAAGGCGAGGGCAAGGGAGGCGGCCTGGATGGATTTTGGCTCTTCCTTGGCAAAAATCTAATCTTCAGGAAAATCCGCGAGCGGTTTGGTCCGCACTTGAGGGCCCTGATTTGTGGGTCGGCGCCTCTTGCGCCAGAGACACAACAGTTTTTCCAAATGCTCTCCATCCCGGTGCTGCAAGTCTATGGGCTCACGGAAACGACAGCGATCTGTACCATGGACGATCCTCGTGCCGTATCGGAGCCGGGCCGTGTAGGGGAGGCCATTCCCGGCATCGAGATGATCAGCGGTGAAAATGAAGAGATCCTGGTGCGCGGGCCAAATGTTTTTCCTGGTTATTGGAACCGCCCGGAGGAGACGGCGCGGGTCCTGAAGGACGGCTGGTTTCACACCGGGGACCAAGGTGAAGTGAATTCGCACGGCAATTGGCGCATCAGCGGGCGCATCAAGAACTTGGTGATCCTGAACTCCGGCCACAACGTTGCCCCGGAGCCGATTGAAGAGAAGCTGGCGCAGTATCTTCCCGGCGCGCCACAGATTGTGGTTGTGGGCAACGAGCGGAGCTACTTGACGGTGCTCCTGACCGGTGCGTTAAAGCCAGAGGCAGTGCAGGACGCGCTCGACCGGGTGAATTCCGAATTGCCGCATTACCGCCAACTGCGCAATTTCGCGATTTTGCCGGAAACACTGACGCCGGAGAGCGGCCTTCTCACAGCCATGGGCAAGGTCAAGCGTGATGCCATCCACTTGCGCTTTCGTGAAGAGATCGAGCGCATGTACGCCAAGCAGGCTTCGGCAGCGAGCGGAAAGAACTGATGAAAGAATTTCGAGGACAGGCGCTGCGATGGGAGTGGCGGGACGGCGTAGTGGAATTGACGCTAGATCGTGAGCCACTGAACGAAATTGGCACGGCGATGCTGGGGGAACTGGAGAAATTTGCTGCGGCCATTCGCGTGCTCGCGCCGGTCACTAGTGCCTGCATTATCACCAGCGCGCGGCCGGGCGGCTTTTGCGCAGGAGCGGATCTGAAGGAGTTGTATGACGGGGCGGTGCTGTTGCCGAAACAGAAGCGTGCGGCGGGAGTGCGGACGTTCCTGAAGCGAATTCACAAAGTGATGAATACGATCGATCGAACGCCGTTTGTCACGTTTGCGGCGGTGCATGGGCTGTGCATGGGTGGCGGGTTGGAATTGGCGCTAGTTTGCGACCAGATCGTTGCGGACAAGATGGCGCGGTTCGGCTTTCCGGAGCTGCGGCTGGGATTGATTCCCGGCTTCGGCGGAATTCCGCGATTGCGGCGCGACGTCGGGAACAGCTTCATTCGCGATTTGCTCTTTACGGGGCGAACCGTGAAGGCGGAAAGCGCGCATCAGGCAGGATTGGTGGCGCACTTGGCCGGCGAGGGCTATGCGCTGCAGGTGGCGCGCTCGATGGCGCAGCAAGTGACCAAGTTTGACGGTGAGACGCGCGCCGCGGCCAAGAAATTCATCAAGCCCATCCCGCTGGCGGAGCTCAACAAGGAAATCGACTTGTTCTGCCGGCTCTTTGGCCGCCCGGTCGTCATGGAAAGCCTGAAGCGCTTCGTGGAAACGGACGACCCCATGAAGCATCTGCCAGTGGCCGCACGCGACACGAGTGCATAAGAATTCTCTACCGCGGAGGTAAGAACCTTGCACGTGCCAACACCCTTGCGCAGCCCTGCTGCTCTCGTCCTGCTCTGCGCGGCAGGAATTCTGGCGTCGTACCCAGGCCCAAGCAAAGACACCGCCACCTTTGACCCCGACGGAACGGCGCACGTCACACGCGACATTCCCATGCCCTCCACCATTAGTCCCGAAGCACAGAAATGGCTGGATTCCCTCGCTCACCAGAAATATGGCCCGCAGACGCTCGCCGAGCGCCGCGGCAGCACGGATAAGTGGCGCGCGGAAGACTCCGCCGAAGCGCGGAAACTGTTTCCCGTGAACGTGGAGGAAAAAATCATTGGCGGGGTGCGCACGGACGTCATTACGCCGGTCGAGACGCCGGAGGCAAAACGCGCGTGCGTGCTCATCAATCTCCACGGAGGCGGATTCAATTCCGATTCCGGATCGCTGATCGAAGGCATCCCGATTGCGAATCTTGCGAAGATGAAAGTTGTGTCCGTGTACTATCGTCTGGCGCCAGAAAATCCTTTTCCCGCCGCGGTGGACGACGTTGTCGCCGTGTACAAGGAACTGTTAAAGGACCACAAGCCGCAAAATATCGGCATCTTCGGCACTTCCGCGGGAGGGATTTTGACTGCTGAGGTGGCCGTGAAACTGAAGCAATCTGGTCTCCCTCTGCCTGCGGCGCTAGGCTTGTTTTCCATACTTGGAGATTTCAGCCGCCCCGGGGATTCCCAAAACATTTTTGCCTTGAACGGGCTTCCTGGAGACCTCTCGCCGCAAGATCCAGGCAAGCCGATGACGAATGAGTATGCTCCGAACACGGATCCCCGCGATCCCGTGCTGTCGCCGATTCACGCGGATTTGCGCGGGATGCCGCCGACATTGTTGGTCACTAGTACGCGCGACCTGCTCTTGAGCAACACCACGATTTTTCATCGGGCACTGCTCCGCGCTGGAGATGATACGCAACTTGTGGTTTACGAAGCGCTGCCGCACGCCTTCTGGTATCACTTCCAACTGCCTGAGACACGCGAAGCGCTGGCTTTGATGGCGAAGTTCTTTGGCGAGAAAGTCGGACGGTAGGACGGGGCGAGAGTTTTCCTTCCCGGTATGGGGGATGATAGATTTAGGGACTATGCGGACATTAGAAGAGACTACCCAGGAGATTCTGGAACTGGCGACAAAGCATTTTAAGGCCGCGCCGGGTTCGCTGAAGGCTGAAGACGATTTTTACAAAAAGCTTGGGATCGACAGCCTGCAAGCGCTGGAAATGCTGTCGCGACTGGAGAATCATTTCCACATTGAACTGCCCGATTATGAAGTGCAAGGGGTAAGTGACTTCAAGACGTTAGCCGAACGCGTGCAAGCCCGCCTGTAGTTTGGAAGATTGGCCACGGAGACACAGAGTGCACAGAGGGATTCTGTAGGCATGAGGATAAACCAAGGCCTCGAAGACTCAACGACTGTGAGCGGCGCAGGCCTGGAGAGAATAAATGCACTGACGGAAAAAATAATTGGATGCGCTATTCAAGTCCACAAACATTTCGGTTCTGGGCTTCTTGAGTCTCTCTATGAAAATGCGTTGTGTTTAGAGTTCGATGCTGCGGGATTGCAATATCAGCGGCAAGTAGCGATTCCAGTCAATTATCGGGGCCACATCATTGGGGAACATCGCCTGGACCTTCTCGTTGAGGATACGGTAGTGGTCGAACTGAAAAGTGTCGAGCGGATAGAGCCAATCTTCGAGGCCCAAGTGCTAACGTACCTGAAGATTTCGGGGAAAAGGGTTGGTCTCCTGATCAATTTTAATTCGCGTCTTTTGACCCAAGGGATTCAAAGATTTATTCTTTAAATTTCTTTGCTCTGGGAACTCTGTGTCTCAGTGGCTGATCAGTTATTTTGTATGCTGGACCTAACGAAATATTCATCGATTGGGGAGGCCGTGCGCGACGCCTTGGAAACTTGGCCGCGTGAAGTGTGCCTCTACGAATCGGACCGCGGCGAGGAAAAGCAGCGGTTGACGTACCGGGAATTCAAGGAGCGGGCACTGCCCTTGGCAAAGTGGCTGCAGGATTCCGGGTTTGCGGCGGGCCATCGGGCGTCGATCATCATGACGAATCAGTCGAAGTGGCTGATTTCTGCGTACGCGATTTTCTATTGTGGCGGGACATTGGTACCGCTCGATTACAAGTTGAAGCCGGACGAGCAGTGGACGCTCTTGAAACACTCCGGAGCGAGTGTACTGATCACCGAGTATCCGATCTGGCGCCAGTTGAGCAACTCGGCCGGACGAGCCGCAGCGGAGAAGGTGAAGACCGCGCTGGTGACGGAGGCTCCTGCGCAGGCGGACTTGGCGGAAGCAATGTCTTGGGAATCGGCGCAGGGAAAGGGCCAACCAACTTTCGTTCCGCGAAAGCGCGAAGATTTGGCGTGCATCGTCTATTCGTCAGGGACCGGAGGAACGCCGAAAGGCTGCATGATGACGCACGAAAATTATCTGGAACAGTGCGTGGCGCTGACGTCTCTGTATCCGTTTTGGCCCGGCGTGAAGTACCTGAGCATCCTGCCGACGAATCATGCGATTGACTTCATGGTGGGATTCTTCGGGCCATTCACTTGCGGCGCAGCGGTGGTGCATCTACGGACGCTGCGGCCGGAATATGTGCGGGAAGCGTTCCCGAAATACGAGATCACTTATGTAAGCCTGGTGCCGCTGGTGCTGAAGAATCTGCAAAAGGGGCTGCAGGCACGATTTGACGAACTGCCCCCTTTGAAGCGGCGGATCTTCGCCGTGCTGCGCGGGATCAACAAGGCTCTAACTAAGGACCGGCCGCGGCTGCCGCTCAGCCGGCTCCTGCTGAAGCAAGTGCACGCGGCGTTTGGCGGAAAGCTGGAAGCCATCATCGTGGGCGGAGCCTTCACCGAACCACAGACGCTGCAGTTTTTCTATGACCTGGGCATTCCAGTAGCGAATGGCTACGGGCTGACGGAAGCGGGCACGGCCGTGACGGTGAACGATCTGCGGCCATTTCGCGCAGACACCGTCGGCAAGCCTTTGCCAGGAATGGAAGTACGCATCGTGAATCCGGACCCGGAGGGAATCGGCCAGCTGGCTGTGCGCAGCAAGACCGTGATGGCGGGCTATCTGAATGAGCCGGACTTGACCGCCCAAACCATCGTGGATGGCTGGCTGATGACGGGAGACATGGGGCGATTCGACGCCACCGGGCATTTGCAGCTATTTGGCCGGAAGAAAAACATGATCGTGACCGAGGAAGGAAAAAACGTCTACGCGGAAGATGTTGAGCAAGCCTTTGAAGGACTGCCGGTGAAGGAATACTGCGCGTTTGCCGCGAACTATATCTGGCCGAGCCGCTCGATGGTGGGCGAACAACTGGTCCTGGTGATTCACCTAGAACACGGCCAGCCGTTCACCGAGGAACTGCAAGACGAAATCGCCACACGGAACAACCGGCTGATCAATTACAAGCGTGTCCACGGCGTCGTGCTCTACGACGAGGACTTTCCGCTGACCACGTCACTCAAAATCATTCGCGTGGCTCTGGCGGAGCGCCTGGGGAAACAGGACCGCGAGCAGGCAATCCTGCCGCTTTAGCAAAGAAACGTTTGGTCAGGAAAAAGGGTAAAATTCCCACAACGGAATCACTGTGAAAGAAAAGTTCCTTGCCATTGTTAATCCTGCAGCGGGCGGCGGGCGTTCGGCGAAGCTTGCCGGAACCCAACTAGCGCGGCTTAGGGAGAAAGGCCTACGCATCGACGTGATTGCGTCGACAGGGCCCGGCCATGCCTCGCAACTTGCGAGCGAAGCCTACGAACAGGGTTATCGAAGGTTTCTGGCCGTGGGGGGAGATGGAACCGCCCACGAGATCATCAACGGAGTTTTTGGCCGAGAGCAAGCCGTGCAGCGAGTTGAGTTGGGATTTTTGCCCCTCGGTACCGGCAATTCCTTCCTGCGAGATTTCACGGAGACTGGTGCGGAATCCTCGCTGGAAGCGTTGCAGGCGGGGCGAAAGCGGCGCGTGGATTTGCTGCGCCTGCGGCACGCCACGGGAACGATATACTCCTTCAATCTTCTCAGTGTGGGATTTACGGCGGACGTCGGCGCGATTACCAACCGCGTCTTCAAACCCTTCGGACACTTGGGATATCTGCTGGGTGTTTTTGTGAAGGTGCTGCAGTTGAATCGCCGGGGATTCAAGATGCGCTGCGATGACGACCTGGAATGGGACGAGCGGCGCTGCTTGTTTCTGACATTCAACAACAGCAAGTACACGGGTGGCACCATGCTGATTGCACCCAATGCGGATCCGAGCGACGGGCTGATCGAATACGTGCGCTGGGGACCCATCGGCAGATTGGGACTGATCCGAATGTTGCCGCGGTTGTATGACGGGAGGCATCTCGAACATCCATTGGCGTCGCGCCGCGCTGTCAAGCGGGTGGAGTTCGCGTTGGATGCGCCGGTGGATGTGATGGTGGACGGAGAGATTGTAACCGTGAATTGCCAGACTCTGGAAATCCTTCCCGGGGCCATGGACATTTACATATGAAACGGCTCTGGGAGGTGGTTCGCAGTCTGTTTCTCTGGGGAATGAGCTGGCTACACTTTCTGATTGTTGTGCCTATCTTGATCGGGCTGGCGGTCGTGCTGGACCCGCGCAAGCATGATTGGTTGCAACGCGGCCTATGCCGAAGGATTGCCTTCTTTTCCGGGGCCAAGGTGGTAGTGAAGAAAGCACCTGGATTTGACGAGAAGCGGACGTCGATCTTCATGGTGAATCACGTCAACCTGCTTGACCCGTTCATGCTTTACTGTGCAATCCCACAGCTAGTCCGCGGGTGGGAACTGGAATCACATTTCAAGATTCCGATCTATGGATGGTTGATGAAGCGTTTCGGCAACGTTCCCGTTCCGGACGTCCGCAGTCCGAAGGAACTGAAAAGGTTGTGGCGCATGACGCAGGAGGCCATCAACGGCGGTGTCAGCCTGATCATCTTTCCGGAAGCCAAGCGCACGCGCAACGGACATTTGAATGAGTTCGAGGATGGCGGGTTCCGGCTGGCGCAGCAACTGGGAGTTCCAATTGTTCCGACGAGCCTGGTCGGGTCGTTTCATCATTTACGCACGGAGGACTGGATCCTGCGGCCCACGACCATCACCGTTTATCTGCACGACACCATCGAGACCAGGGGAATGCACAAGCAAGACGTGCCCGCACTGAAAGAGCGTGTAAAGCAAATCATCGGAGAGCCGGTAGAAGCGTGGCTGAAAGGCGCTGCGAACAAGGTAGGAACGGCGCAGTCGGAACCAGCCGCGGAAGATTAGGGAATTTCGCAATGTCGTTTGCTAAATGCCATCTTCAGGATCAAATACTTTGAGTTGCTCATCGCGGGCTACCTTGGCAAGTTGTTTGTCCGACGTGGCGAAAATCAATTGTTCCGGCAGTGGTTCCGGAAACCTGCCAAACTCAACGCGCTGGCTGACCCAGATGGCGGAGGCGAGATGAACAGCATCTGACCCTTTCAAGAAGTGTTTCTTCACAAGATCCGGGATGAGAGCGAGCACGTCGGGGCTCAATTGCACCCGCGTGAGGTAGGTTCTCCAGTCCGAGTTAAATCGCGTTGTGGCCCAATGATACTCAGCGGCGCGAAGCGGAGGGCGTAGTTGCAATTTCCTTGCTAGCGCGGCATGCACTTCGGCGAAGCTCAAAACAGAGGTAACCACTCTGTGATGTGCGTGCGTCGTTTCGGCAATCTTTCCATTCAGCTCGTCCGACCCACGCTCTTCGAGGTAGCGTTTGACCAAGACAGAGGAGTCTGTGTAAAGCACTAGCGCCGGTCCTCGATAATGATCTGTGACGCCGGTTTTCCCCTGCTTTTGATAGGTCGAAACTTGGGAAGCGGCTTCCTTGCAAGATGAATGAGGCCCTGGGCATCCAGTTCTTTCAACCGGTCTTCGATTATGCCGGCGGCGGATTCCTTGTTTGCTGCGGGTCCCACCTGGGCGACAGCTTTCCCGCGGTCCGTGATAATTAGCGTTTGGCCTTCCCGCACTGCCCGCAAGTACTTGCCCAGGCGGTTTTTGAACTCCCGGCTGCCGACTTTGCGCATGTAGCTACCTCAGAATCATTGTAGCTACAACGAGGAAGAAGGGCAACTATAAATTGGGTTTGAGATTGGGGAGAATTCGTCCGGCCTTGGTCTCCTGCCAGGTGTAGAAAATGCGGTGGAAGACCGTAATGGTGGAGACAATGGCGATCACCCAAAGCACCTGGGCCATCCGATTGAACGTGCCGCCAATAATAAGCAGGACCAGGCGCTCCGGGCGCTCCATGAACCCGACCTTGCACAGAGGAATCAGGGATTCTGCGCGAGCCCGCGCATAGCTCACCATTACCGAGCCAGCGGTAGCCACGGCGGCGAGAACGACGTAAGGAGTGCGCCCGCTGACCGAGTAGTAGACCAGTAAGCCCATGTACAGGGCCATATCGGCATAACGGTCGAGCGTCGAATCGTAGAACGCGCCGAAGGCGGTGACGCGATTCTGGCGGCGCGCCACTTGCCCATCAAGCATGTCCAGGAAACCGGCAATGAAAATGATGATCGCGCCCGTCCGGAAATTCCCAACCGCAAAACTGGCTGCCGCCCCAAAATTGACGATTAGGCCAAGAAAAGTGAGCAGATTGGGGTTGATGCCGGTGGCGGCCAGCGCGCCCACAATACGGTCAAGCAGCCATTTCCCACCGGTGCCAATTGCGCCTGTAAAGGTTCCCATTGTTTAGGCCAAGTGGTGATGATACTGCAGGCGGTGAGCATAGCCAAATGCCAAGCGACACTTTCCTGGAAAAGGAAAGGGCTTACTGCCAGACAGGCTTTGGCCAGGCGTGCGGCATCGTTTGCTTGACAGGGTCAGCAGGGCGTAATAGTGAAGACGTGGTGAACTCTGGCCAAATGCAGGCCGGGGCCTTCACTACGGAGTGCCTGTGCATTTGCGACTAGCGAGTTTCCGGTGCAGCCCCTGTGCCGTGCTATTGTGCCTCGCTGTCATCGAAATCGGGACTGCCGAACATCTCAGAACCGCAAATTCAAGCGCGTCATCTGCGCAGGACGCAAAAGAAAGCTCTGAGCGAGTGAGATTCGTCCGTGAATTTTCCAGTGCCGACGATGTGGGGCGAGAACAGCACCCCATATTCGATCGAAGCCTCGATATCGTTGCCGGTCCAGCGGAATCGCATGCCACCAACGACAAGCTCGTGGCGCCGTATAGTGTGGCCACGGACTCCATGCGTCGCGTTTTCGTGGCGGATCCGGATGCTGGGGTTGTGCATGTCTTCGACTTCGAGCAATCCAAATACTCAGTTCTCAAGGGCCCGGGGCGATTGCCTAGTGGCATCGCAATCGATAGCGACGGCACTGCCTACGTGACGGATACCGCCTTGGATGCAGTACTGGTCTACGATTCGAGAGGGCGGTTCCGGCGGTACCTGGGCAAAGTGGAAGGAGGCGAGACCTATTTCCAGGCTCCCGTGGGGATCGCGATTGATGCAGCAACGGGCCACATCTATGTGTGCGACTCGCGTCGGCACATGATCCTCATGCTCGACAAGAAAGCCCACATCCTTGGTCACTTTGGCAGACGCTGGGGAGGAAAAGGGCCAGGAGATTTCAGATACCCTTCGCGGATTGTGATTGCCGGGGATGAACTCTTCGTCCTCGACGCGGGCAATTCCCGGCTCCAAGTGCTCGATCTCAGCGGGCATTTTCGACGAGAGATAAAACTGCCGGAGGTAAGCGCCGACGACGGTCTGGCACTCGACAAGGAGAAAAATATCTATGTGAGCGATGTGCAGCTGAACGTAATCAATGTCCTCAATCGCGACGGCCAATTCCTGTACAAATTCGGACGAGGCGGCGCGAAACCCGGCGAGTTTAGCGAGCCATCCGGATTGTGGATCGAATCGGAGAACCGCCTGTACGTTGCGGACGCGAAAAACCATCGCGTGCAGCTATTTCAGATAGAAGAAAAACGCTGACATCCTGTGGCGCTGCGCCCCCTTCAACGATTGGCTCTATGCCTCAGCGGCAAGCTCGCAATGGGATCTGCTCCCAGCCCGATTCGCGCTCCCGCCCGCACGTTCCGGCTCAGGTCACACGCCACCGGAGAAGGACCGAACTTCTGAAACGCGCTTATCGGAAAGTGAGATGGTCCATTGCTGAAGATTTTCTGAGCTAAAGCTTGACGCTGGCGCGAACAGACCGTAGATTGCTCAGAACGCAAAGGAGCGTATGAAACCAAATCAAACGGCACGACGAGACTTTCTCTTTCAAGCAGGTGGGGCCGCTGGTATGGCATGGGTCAGTACACAATGGCCCGCCATCGTTTCCGCCGCGCAACACGCGCACGAGGCAGCCAATTCCAAAACAACGAGTGCATTCGAGGTGCTGACACCGGAACAGGCCAGACAAGTGGAGGCTATTGCTTCACAGATCATTCCCACAGACGAATTACCCGGTGCGCGCGAAGCCGGGGTCGTGTATTTCATTGACCGGGCACTCAAAACCTTTGCGAGCGATACGTTACCCATCTACCAAAAAGGACTTGCGGAATTAAACCAAACAACAGGTGAGAAATTCCCTGGAGTGAAAAGTTTTGCGGACGCTACCGCAGAGCAACAGGAAAACCTGCTGACCGAGCTGACCGAGGAGCATAAGGGCCAAGCCACCCCGCCGCGGAGACGTCGTCAACAGGCCTCCGATGACTTTTTCCAGACCATCTGGCAACACACTCTCTTTGGGTTTCTCGTTATTCCGGAAGGGGGCGGGAATCGAGATTATGCGGGGTGGAAAGTCATCGAGCGGGATCCGGCGCACAGTTTTTCTCCACCTTTCGGGTACTACGACAAAAACTACCCAGGGTGGCAGGCGGCTTCGCCGGAAACGGAAACGAAATGAACCAGGCCAAGGTGACCTACAAGCCTTCCGACGAAGTGGATTTCGTGATCGTGGGTTCCGGCGCCGCGGGGGGCGTGCTCGCCAAAGAACTCTCCAGCAACGGATTTCGCGTGGTGGTTCTGGAACAGGGGCCCTATTTGACGGCTGCGGATTTTTCCCACAATGAAGTGGACGTGTTTGTTCGCCACGGGTTGACCAACAATCCCGCGATTCAGCCGAATACCTTTCGCAAAACCCCACAAGACAAGGCCCAGACGCAACAGACCGTCATGTACGGGCGTTGCGTCGGCGGCAGCAGCGTGCATTTCACCGCGAATTTCTGGCGGTTTCACGAGATTGATTTCATTGAGCGAAGCAAGGTCGGCGAGATTCCCGGGGCCGATTTGGTTGATTGGCCGATTACCTACAATGACCTGGAGCCGTATTACACGAAAGTCGAGTGGGAAGTCGGTGTTTCCGGATTGGCCGGAGCCAGCCCGTTTGATCCTCCGAGGTCGAAGCCGTATCCCATGCCGCCGCTGCCGGTGAAAGGCTCCGGGGTGATCTTCGAACGAGCCACGCGGAAGCTCGGCTATCACCCCTTTCCCGCGCCGATGGCCATTCTCTCGCAACCGAGGCCGGGGCGTAGCGCGTGCGTCAATTGCGGGTTCTGCCTCGGGTTCGGCTGCGAAGTAGGGGCAAAGTCCACCTCGCTTTCGGCCATGATTCCGGTGGCTGAAGCCACAGGGCGGTGCGAGATCCGTCCAAATTGCTACGTGCATCAGATCGCCACGGATAAGAACGGGCGGGCGACCGGTGCCATTTATTTCGACGCCAAGCGCAACACGCATTTGCAAAAGGCCAAGGCCATCATCGTCTGCGCAAACGGCGCGGAAACGCCCCGGCTGCTTCTGCTTTCGGCTTCACCGCAATTTCCGAACGGTCTGGCCAATTCGAGCGGCATCGTGGGAAAGCATTTGATGCCCAACAGCGCAGCCATCGCCTTTGGCGTGTTTGATGAACCGTTGAACGACTATAAGGGATTTGCCGTCAGCCGGATTTTTCACGATTTTTACGAACTGGACCAAAAGAAGGTGGGTTTCTATGGCGGGGGCGGCCTGGATGCCCGCTATGATTTCACGCCGGCTGCGTTTGCAATGGGCGGGCTACCGCCGGGAACTCCCAAATGGGGCAAAGAATTCAAGAAGGCCTTGCACCAGAATTTCACGCGTACGATGGAGATCTTCTGTCACGCGACCTCTCTGCCCGTTGAATCCAACAGCTTTTCCCTGGATCCCGATGTGAAGGATGCCTGGGGCCTGCCTGCGCTGCGCATGACCTTCCGGGATCATCCCAATGATATGAAGATGATGGAGTGGATGAAGGACCGCGCGATGGAAATTCTGGATGCAGCCGGCGCGAAGACGAAGTGGCACGCACCCATCCAGGAGCAGCAATTTGCCGTGCACCTCCTGGGCACTTGCCGGATGGGCAATGACCCCAAGACATCGGTGATCAATCCCGATCATCGCACTCACGATGTACCTAATCTTTTCTTGTGTGATGGCAGCAGTCTGGTCACCTCTGGGCGTGGCCAACCAACCATGACGATTCAGGCGCTGGCCTTCCGCGCTGCAGATCGCATCACCGCGCTGGCAAAGCGCGGTGAAATCCCCGGCTAGCGCTGGCCACGGAATTCAGCTCGGCGGCCTCTCGTTTTTTCGAGAACCCGGAGACATAAAATGAGGAAGAGTCCAAAGAAGAAATGGCGGTTTGCTGTTGTGGTGACCGGCTTCATCCTTTCCAGTTGCTGGGGCGCCAGAATCATGGCACAAGCGCAGGACAAGTCCCCCGCCGGACCGCAGAAGACCGCCGAACAACAATTCAAGAACATCCAGGTGCTGAAGGACATTCCCGCGGAACAACTGATTCCGACGATGCAATTCATCGCCGGTTCGCTTGGCGTGCAATGCGAATTCTGTCACGTGGAACATGAAATGGATAAAGACGACAAAAAGGAGAAGCAGACCGCGAGAAAAATGATCGCGATGGAGCTGGAGATCGATAAAGGGCATTTTGAGAACGAGCTGCAAGTGACTTGCTATACCTGCCATCGCGGCTCGCCCCATCCAGTGAGCACGCCGATGGTCGGCGCCGACGCGCCGAAACCCGCCCCGCACGTCCACGACGAAGCGGGCGAAGCACCCGCTAACCTGCCTACGGCGGATCAAATCCTGGACAAGTATCTGGCAGCGGTGGGGGGAGCCGATGCGCTAAAGAAGATTAAAACCCGCCTGCAAAAAGGAACGCTTGATGCGATGGGCATGCAATATCCCATCGAAGTGTACTCGGAAGCTCCCGACAAGCGCGTGTCCATCTCCCATCCGCAGGCAGGTTCGAGTGTGACCGCGTTCAACGGCGAAGTGGGATGGCTGAGCATCCCGGGCGGGGTTCACCGGATGACCGCCCCGGAGCGCGAGGCGGCGAGGATCGACGCAGAGCTCTACTTTCCGGCGCGAGTGCGCGAATTGTACAAAGAGTTCCGAGTGAAGCCCGGGGAAGAAATCAACGGGCGTGTGGCATACTTGGTCTCTGCAACGGCTCAGGGCCGTCCACCATTACAGCTCTACTTCGACCAGGAAACAGGATTGCTTCTAAGGTTGGTGCGTTACGCGGAAACCCCGCTGGGCAGAAATCCGACGCAGATCGATTATGCCGATTATCGGGTAACCGACGGAGTGAAGATTCCATACCGCTGGACGCTGGCACGTCCAAATGCAATTTTCACCATCACTGTGGAGAAGGTACAACAGAACGTCCCGATCGATGAAAAACTGTTTGTGCCCCCGCCAAGCGAGCCTCCGGCAAAGTAGCAACTGCCCAATCACATCGGTGTTGCTCAATAAAAAGGGCCACGGGATGACCGCAGCCCTTCTTCGTTCCGATGGAAAAGTCCGTTAGAACTTGAAAACGATCCCACCCGTGAAGCTGCCACGGTTGAGATAGTGGGAGACATTCGCGTAATAGCAGCCAAAGTAGCAATAGAGTTCGTTCGAGGAGCTGCCATAGGTGGGCAAGTAACGGATATCGCCTCGCAGACCCACGTGGCGGCTCAGGTAATATTTCACGCCGCCACCGAGGCTGTAGGAAAACTCGGTGCGGTTCGGAGTGCTGTTGCCATTGGAATCATGCGTGAAGCCGAGGCTCGCTGCCACGTAAGGCCGGAGCTTCTGCTCGCTGGAGCGAAACATATACAGCCCACCGAACTGGTATTGGTCGATCACCGAGTGATAAGCGCTAACGTACGAGTTTGTGAACTGGTCGTGAGCGCTGTAGGACGTGTTATTCCGATTCCACATGAATTCCGGTTGAAAATTTTCCGTCAGGCTGTAGTCCAAGAAAGTGCCAAACGCAACGGAATCGTTCACCCGGAGCCGGTCAATCGGGCCACTTCCAATGGGGCCGGCAGACGTGGTGACGGGATAAGACGCGCTAGTTTCATAACCAACGAAGGGAGTGACTTCGAATCGTTCCTGAGCACTGGTGGAAATGGCTGCGAGCAGGAATAACGCGACTCCTGCGACCCACATCGTACGAATCTTCATCGATCTGATTCTCCTTTTGGACCACTCGCTTCGGATTGAAATTCAGTCATGATTTTGAACGCCTCATGGGAGGATCGGGCGGCTGATCCCCTTGTTGTGCGCCATCTACGGCGAACCCGGGTGGTATAATGGCGTGATTGCGACGAGCTCAGATTGAACCCCCAGATAGGAACACGGAAACCGCCCAAAAGTTTTCGTGAGACTGCTCATTCCCTCCGCGTCCCAAATGCTTTAGACGAGCCGGGCGTCCTCGCAGTTGCACTCTTTGTTCTTCGTACGATATTGATAATAAATAGGATGTTGGCAGGTGAAAACAGGCCGATGCGCCATACCCCGGCTATTGGATGAGTGACCTACTTCTTCTCAGGTGTGTTTTGTCCTGCTGTTCCCCCGGCCTCGGCGACGACCGATTTCGCTCCGGCTTCGGCTGGGGAGCCGGTCTGCTGCTTGCCTTCTGGAGCCTTGGCTCCTCCCGCGTCTTTCTCTCCCTCCGAAAACGATGGCGCTCCCTCAGGCGGTTTCTGCAAATACTGGACGATGAGCGAAATCCGGCGGTTGGAGGGGTCAAGCGGCGTTTCCGGTTTACGCAGGCGCTGATCGGCGAAACCGCGCACCTGCGTGATTTGGTCCGCGCGAATCCCGTTGTTCTGCATCAGTCGCCGTGCTGCATTGGCGCGATCGGAGGAGAGTTCCCAATTGGTGTATGTCGCACCTGGCGGATACGGCTTCGAGTCCGTGTGGCCTTCGATGGCGATGGGGTTGGGCAGCTTTCCCAGCTCCTGGGAAAGTAACTTCACAAGGTCGCTGCCGTCCGCGCTCATTTTGTCGCTGCCGCTATCAAAGAAAGTGCCAGCCGCGGACTCCGTCAATTCGATGCGCAGGCCTTCGTTGGTCACGGTCATATCAATATGGTTCCGAAGCTCGTCAAACTTTGGGATTTCGCGGATGGATTTTTGCAGTTGGTCCTTTAACTGCTGCATGTTGTCCTTGGACACGATGAAGTTTTCACCGGCACCGACCATGTCGCTGCCAATCATCTTGGCGGTGCCTGTGGGGTCTTTGAAGTATCCGCCCACAGCTTGCTGGATCTGTTTGCTGGTGTTCATCAGCCACAGCACAATAAACAACGCCATCATCGCGGTCACAAAATCCGCGTAGGCTACTTTCCAGGCGCCACCATGATGCCCGCCGTGGCTCACTTTCTTCTTGATGATGATGGGCGGAGGAGAGGGCATGGCAACCTTTTTGGTTAGGCAGCCGGAGGCTCGGCGGCAGGGACGGCTTCCGCGGCCCCACTTCCACTCTTGAGGTATTTTTCCATTTCCGCAAAGGGTGGCCGCACATGGCTGGGAATGGCCCGGCGTCCAAATTCCACAGCGATGCTGGGCGGGGAGCCCTTGATGAAGCTAACGATCACCACGCGCAGCACGTGATAAAAAGCGTGCTCCTCCTCCGTGCTCCTGGCCATGTTCGCTGCCACCGGGCCGACGAAGCCGTAGCAAAGCAGAATGCCGAGAAACGTGCCGACCAACGCAGCCGCGACTTTGCGGCCAATCTCCTCCGGCGGACCGCCCAGGGCGCCCATGGTGATAACAACACCGAGGACGGCGGCGACAATCCCTAGCCCGGGCAGAGAATCGGCCATGGTGGAGAGAGCCGCAACCGGCACGGCAGCATCGTGATGATGCACGTCCATGTCGAGTTCCATCATCTGATCGACGTCGAAAGGCTCAATGCCGCCCGCGGCGGCCATGCGGATGGTGTCGCAAACAAAATCCAGGCTATGGTGATCCTTAAGGAATTGCGGATATTTGGAGAAGACCGGGCTCTGCTCGGGATTGTCACTGTCAGCCTCCAGTGCCATCAATCCTTCCTTGCGGGCGCGGGCGAAGAGTTCAAAGAGCATTTTCAGGGACTCGAGATATTTGCGTTTGTCGAATTTAGATCCGCCGAAGATTCCAGTGAGGCCTCCGACGATCTTTTTGAGAATGTAGAGGGGATTGGCGATCAGGACGGTGCCGCTGGCCGCACCCGCAATGATGAGCAGCTCGGCAGGCTGCAGGAGCACCCGGATATTGCCATGCTCCATCAGGTAGCCACCGACGATGGCACCGATCACGACCACGATTCCGATAATCACGAACATGATTTACCTGGCCTCAAATGGCTTCCACACCTCAGGAACTGATGACCACAACGCGATTTCCTCCTGCAGCGCAGCTTTCCCGAAGAGCTTCTTCCGCCCGGCTCACGAGAGAGCCCACGGTGTCAGAGTCGTGCGCTGGCGTAGCTCCGATGGAAACGGTCACATGAAACGTGTCTCCCCACCACGACACCCCGGCATGCTGCACCAACCGGCTGAGCCGGTGGCCCACCTTGGCCACGTCGGCTTCGCTGCATTCCGTCAGAATGGCCAGGAACTCCTGCTGGAGCAACCGGCCGAGAAAGTCCGTGGGACGGAGACCATTCTCGACAGTTTGCGCGACAACGCGAAGCGTGGCATCGACGCTTGCTTGGCCGTACCGCTCGCGTAGTTTGGGCAAATCGTCGATGGCAAAGCACATCACGCAAAAGGGGACCGGATAGACGGCATAGAGGCTCAAACTTTCCTTCAGATGAGCCTGGATCATGCTGTGGTTGAGGGCGCCGGTCAGCGCATCGAGACAGCCGTAGGCGCCCAGCTTGTTTTGCCGGCGATTGCCGATCGCCGTGGCGGAAATCGGTTCAAAAATTTTTACAGCGCCAAGGGCTGCGCCCAAATCGTTGCGCAGTGGGACGCTTTGGAATTGCACGGGGATGGAATGGCCGGTTTTGCTGCGCAAGAAGAGTTGCGCGGAGACGGCACGTCCCTCGCGCACCGTTTCCAATAGCGGCGCTGACGTTTCCCCCGGCGAATCGCTTTCGCTCTCGCTCAGTTCCAATAGCTCTTCTTCGCGCAACCGTCCCAGGACATCCTGACGCAAGTAGCCGGTGATGTGCTCGGCGCCGGCGCTCCACAGGATTATCTTGCCTTCCCGGCTCACCACATAAACGCCGACAGGAAGGGCTTCCAGAACGATTTGATGGATGGATTGTGAGGCAGAGTCCGTCATGAACAAGCCCTTATGACCCTAAGAAAATCTGGGCACGTTAAAGGCCACAAGGGAGCGGTGGAAGAGTCCTAATTCCTTCACTTTCTGAAGGATTGAAACCGTCGTGCACCCGGAGCAGTTTCAATTTAGTTGCGTGGTTGCAATTCTGGAACTGGGGGAGGAAATCAGCCACTGTTCCGGCCACCTCCCCCGCACCACAGCCTGGAATGTGTTTGATGTTCTCCCTCACCTTGCCGATCATCGTCGAAGCAGATGCGGATGGATATTTTGTATCTTGCCCCGCGCTGCAAGGTTGCTATAGCCAGGGTGACACCTACGAAGAAGCTGTCGGAAACATCAAAGATGCCATCCGCTTACACATCGAAGATCACCTCGCGGACGGCGAAGAAATTCCACAGCAGGTTTCCGTCGGCCTCTCCACTGTAGAAGTTACTGTCTGATGCCTCGGCTTCCCCGCCTCACTGCCGGCAGATTATCGCTGTACTTGAGAAGGCTGGATTCACCCTTGCAAGGCAAAGCGGGAGCCATATGATTTACAAAAACATTGCAGGAAAGCGGGTGACCGTCCCTTACCATGCGGCGAAGGTCCTAGATCCAAAACTGTTGAAAAGCATCCTTCGCGACGCAGACCTCAGCATCGAGAAGTTGGAAGAACTACTGTGACTCCGCACTCTTCGCCACATGCTGGGCATCGACACTCAGTTTGACTTGTCGTCCTGGAATGCGAATTCAGAATCAAAAACCGGAGCAGGGGAATGGTGGGCCTGGGTGGACTTGAACCACCGACCTCGCCCTTATCAGGGGCGCGCTCTAGCCACCTGAGCTACAGGCCCGCAAAACTGTGACGAACAACTGTCCTTACTTTACCGTACAAGCGGAAGTCTGGCAATTCTGCGTGGGTCATTTTCCTGTGGTTAGGGCCCTTATTACAATCCCTGCGCCCGTTAGGCGTCGATGTACGGCCGCCGCAATTGCGATCGCCCCGGGTGTGTCCCCGTGAATGCAAATGGTCTGCGCGACGAGGGAAACAACGCTGCCGTCAGCCGCGACCACGCTGCCCTGTTCCACAATCCTCAGCGCTTGTTCTGCTGCTTGCTCTGGGTCACGCAGCAAGGCATCTTCGAACTTCCGCGAGCGAAGACTGCCATCCCGTTCATAGCGGCGGTCGGCAAAAGCCTCAGCGGCCACCGGAAATCCCCTCGCGCGGAACTCTTCCAACATTATGGAGCCTGCCAGCCCAACAAGGATGACATCCGTTTTCCAGCGGCGCGCGCCCTCGGCAATCGCGCGGGCTATCTCACGATTTCGCGCCGCCTGGTTGTACAGCGCGCCATGGGCTTTCACGTGACGAATCTGCGTGCCACATTGCTCGGCAACTTCCTCCAGGGCGAGAATCTGCCGGTGAACGGACGCTGAGATCTGTTCCGGTGTGAGCTGCAGCTCAATGCGTCCAAAGTTTGCACGATCCTCGTAACCCGGATGTGCACCAACGGCAATTTTTCTGCGCAGCGCCTGCTCGATAGTTGTACGCATTATCTGCGCATCGCCGGCATGCCCGCCGCACGCAATGTTTGCCGAGCTAACATATTGCATCAGTGCTTCCTGGAGCGCTTCGGGCATTTCGCCCATGTCACAATTTAGGTCGATGCGTTTCATGCGAAGAGGTGCTCGGAGCTGTTCAAAAGGCGTTCCTGCTCAATCCACAAAGAGCGAGCCACAGCCAACGAAGCTCGTTCAAAACGAATCTCCACCCGTGGCCGGAGTTGGCCGAGGCGATGCAAGTCCACGCCAATGACATTGGCGATTTTTGGGTAGCCACCGGTAGTCTGCTGCTCCACAAACAAGACAATCGGTTGCCCAGACGGCGTCACCTGAATCGCACCGAGAGGAACGCCTTCGGTGATCATCTCTCCCCCTTTGTTGATGGTCAGCGCAGCCCCTTCCAGGCGCAATCCCAATCGATCCGATTCCTCGCTCACCTGAAACGTCGTGTGAAAAAAGAACTGCTTGGCTTCCGCGGAAAACTGCTCGCTCTGCGGGCCCTCCGTAACGCGCAGAACCTTCCTCGGCTTCAAGCTGTGCAGCGCCACCTGTGAAATTCTCCGCTTGCTGATTTTCCTTTCGGGTGCGCCTAGCCGTAAGACGTCACCCTTGCGCAGCGCTCTGCCATCGAAGCCGCCCAATCCGCTCAGAAGATGCGTGGAGGCGCTCCCGAGAAACGGCGTTACGTGGATTCCACCTGCGATGGTCAAGTAGCAACGCGCAAAGTTTCTCGTGGGCCCTAAAGTAAGTTTCGTTCCCGGCAACACGGCATGCGGAGTCCACATCTCCACGGCCTGGCTATTCATCGCGGCGCCAAAATCGGCTCCTGTCAGCGCGATGACTGCACCTTCGGGAAAAACAAAACTCCCGCCCACCAGTGTCATTTCTAGTGCCGCAGCGCCCGGTTCGTTCCCAACTAGCAGATTTCCCAATCGCAGAGCTACCGGATCCGCAGCTCCCGAAGGCGAAACGCCCAGCGGCCCAAACCCCACGCGACCCAGATCCTGAACTGTGGTCAGCAAGCCGGGCGATTCCACCACCAAGGAACTCATGCCGACTCCAATTCCTGAAACTCTTCGCGCGGAATGGGCCGAAAGCGCACTTGATCTCCTATCGATACGAGCTCCATCCGCTTGCGATCGCTCCGGAACACGGCGAGGGGCGTTCGCCCAATCAGTCTCCATCCGCCCGGCGTGGCAAATGGGTAGACCGCCGTTTGCCGTCCGGCGATGCCAACACTTCCGGCAGGCACTTTTTTGCGCGGCGTTTCCAGCCGAGGCGTGGCGATTTCCTCCAGCAGATCGCCCAGGTAGGCAAATCCCGGCGCGAATCCCAAGAAATAGGCGTGGTAGGTGCACGAGGCGTGAAGTTGGATGACTTCCGATGGCTTGAGTCCATGAGCCTTCGCGACATCGTCCAGGTCCGGGCCAAATTCGCCGCCATAGCAGACAGGAATTTCCACGATCCGGTTTTTTTGCGGCCGCAGTGCCTTTGCGCGTTCTTCGAGCTTGCGTAATGTGAGCTCCACCTCGGCGTGGTCTACGCGGCAAGGGTCAAACGTCACCATCAGCGAGTTGTAGGCGGGCTGCAGATTTCGCAACCACTTGGGCGGCTCTTTCTGGAACAAGCGCAGTAGTTTCAGGACGCGCTCATGTACGGGCAGTCCGATTTCCTCGCCGAGATAAACGAGCATGGCCTGGTCGCTCGCCGCACAGAATCTCACGCTCTCTCTCCGTGTTACTGCACAAATCCAATATTGGGTCCGGGTGTCCCTTCCGGCCCTTCCTTGATCGGGCCGTAGAGCGCTTCAAAGCGCGAGATATTTTCACCGAGCGCGCGCATGATGCGCTTCGCGTGGCCAGGGCTGACGATCATGCTGCTGAGCAGTTTCCCCTGCGTGCCGTTCGGGAAGATGTACACGAAATTCAGCGTAAATTCTTCGGTGTGGTGATGGATCATCACCAGGTTGCTGTACATGCCTTGAAGCTCTTTTTCGTCGGCCTTGATTTGAACCTGGCCTGGCGCCTGCCCCGGTTGCGGTGCCTGCTTGTCGTCCATGGTGTTCTCCTGGAATTTCCCCTCCAAGGTACCACAGTCAAAACCAACGCTCGCGCCAGAGCAACAGCGACCGGGGTTTAAAGGAAAGGATCTTCGTTGGAAAGTTCTATTGACAGCGGATTGCGTTAATTATAGTTTAGATGTGAAGTTCACCATAGTTAATACAGACAATGGGAGACATACTCTCCAAATCGCTCGCATCGCAACCGGCGCCCGCCGGTCCGGCAGGATCAGGCTCGACATGGCGTCGCGCCTTAACTTTGCCTTCCTTGCCGGAGGCTCACCGCACGATTGCTGTCGGTCCGAATCTGTCCTGGCTTCGCAAGATATGGGTCTTCGCCGGCCCCGGCTACTTGATTGCCGTGGGATACATGGACCCGGGCAACTGGGCCACGGACATCGGTGGAGGCTCGAAATTCGGCTATGCGCTTTTGAGCGTAGTTCTGCTCAGCAGCCTCATAGCCATGTTTCTTCAGGCGCTTTCCGCGAAGCTCGGCATTGCTACCGGGCGGGACCTGGCGCAGGCCTGCCGGGACCACTATTCCCGGCGCACCGCTGTTTTCCTTTGGCTGGTGTGTGAACTGGCTATTGCGGCCTGCGACCTTGCCGAAGTCCTGGGTTCTGCGGTCGCTCTCAAGCTCCTTTTCGGCCTGCCGCTGCTTTTGGGCGTGATACTCACGGCGTTTGACGTGCTTCTCGTTTTGGCGTTGCAGGGGCGCGGCTTTCGCATCGTGGAAGCTTTTGTGGTGACGCTGATCGGGACGATCGGCATCTGCTTTGCCTATGAGATTTTCTTTGCGCGGCCGCTTTGGCTGGAAGCTGCGGCGGGATTCATGCCGCGACTGGAAATTCTCCGCAATAAGGAAATGCTTTATATCGCCATCGGCATCCTTGGCGCCACAGTGATGCCGCACAATCTTTATTTGCACTCGAGCATCGTACAAACCCGGGCATTCGGACAAAATGACCGGGGACGCCGGGAGGCAATCAAATACTCGGTCCTCGATTCCACGGTAGCGCTTCTATTCGCACTCTTCATCAATGCGGCCATCCTGGTGCTGGGCGCCGCCGCATTCCACACACGCGGCCTCAGCGAAGTGGCGGACATTGCGGAGGCTTACAAGCTGCTCAGCCCCGTTCTCGGCGTGAGCCTTGCCAGCACGCTGTTTGCGCTCGCGCTTCTGGCCTCCGGCCAAAATTCCACGCTAACAGGCACGCTCGCGGGGCAGATCGTGATGGAAGGATTTCTGCAAATCCGGCTGAAGCCGTGGATTCGGCGGCTGATCACGCGCCTGATCGCAATTTTTCCCGCAATTCTGGTCATCGGGATTGCCGGGGAAGGGAAGCTAACCTCCCTGTTGATCCTCAGCCAAGTGGTCCTGAGCTTCCAGTTGCCATTCGCGGTAATCCCGCTGGTGTTATTCACCAGCGAACGCGCGAAGATGGGCGCCTTCGTCAACTCTCGTTTCACTACCGCCGTTGCCTGGGTGGTCTCCGCAGCCATCCTCTTCCTTAACGGCGAACTCCTCTGGCTGATCTTTCGCGGCGCTTGATTCTCCTGTCTGCCTTGATTGGTATTGAACTCGGGCTGGCGCACAGCGCTCTTGATCTCCTGCGGCTAAGCCGATAGCCACTCGTGGGAACCCGCTTGAGAAACGGTCTTTCGATTTATAATTCCCTGCATGAGCAGCTCTTCTTCACCTCATGGCCCTGATCCGCCCGCCTTTCAGCCAGACCGGCAGGATCCTTATCTACGTCTTCAAGCTGTCACCATCTACGTTCGCGACTACGATCGAAGCCTGAAATTTTATGTGGAGCAACTGGGTTTCCACCTGGCTTTTGATGCGCGTCTTCAATCGGGACACCGCATGGTGGCCGTCGCTCCTCCCGATGGCTCAGCTATGCTCACCCTTGTCGTGCCCAGCCCTGACTCCAAGCAGTTCGCGCTCATCGGCCGGCCCACCCAAGTGTCCTTCGTTACCGAAGACGTCACCGCCAAATTCAAGGAATGGAGCAAGCGCGGCGTCCACTTTACTCATGCGCCGCGCCTAAAACGCATCAAGTATGACGAACAGGTGCGCACCTCACGTTCTGCCGCTCTCTCGGCTCTGCCCGAAGAGAGCGCTCCGGTTTGGGGTGGTGTGTTCACAAGGTTCATAGATATCGATGGGAATTCGTTTGCGCTCGTGAGCTTTGACGAGGTGAGCCGGGAGGTCGAGGCGCAACGCCGCGCGATCGCGGAAAAGATGGAATCGGAGCGCCGGGCCGTTCAGGAACTGGAAATTGCCAAGCAAGTGCAGGCCAGACTCTTCCCGCAATCCCTGCCAGTCCTCAAGACGCTCGACTACTTTGGCGTTTGCATTCAAGCTCGCCAGGTAGGCGGCGATTACTATGATTTCCTGGATCTCGGCGAAGGACGGCTCGGCTTGGTGATCGGCGACGTCGCTGGAAAGGGGATTGCCGCTGCTCTCCTAATGGCCAACCTGCAGGCAAATTTCCGTAGCCAGTGTGCCATCGCCTTGGATCAGCCACAGCGTCTACTGCGGTCCGTGAATCAGCTTTTTTGCGAGAACACGCCAGATGGCGCCTACGCCACGCTTTTCTTCGCGGAGTATGACGACAATTCACGGCGCTTGCGTTACATCAATTGTGGACATCTCTCCGCCCTGCTTCTTCGGAAGTAACGACACCCTGGAACGGTTGGATTCCACCTGCACGGTATTGGGCCTCTTCAAGAAATGGGACTGTCCGATCGTGGAACATCAGCTCTTTCCCGGGGATACGCTGCTGCTTTATACGGACGGAATTACGGAATCGTTCAATGCGGCCGGAGAAGAATTCGGGGAAAGCCGTGTGATTGAAGCCCTGAGGCAGTATCGTGATCAGGACGCAAAATCCCTGGTGGCATCAATCGCGCATGCGGTGCGCCAACACAGTCCAAATCAGCAGTTTGACGACGTGACACTCATTGCCGCCAAATGCGCTGCCGCCTAAGGCCGGAGGACAAGTCCACCGGATTTTGCGAAGTCCACAGCTACGCCCCTCCCGCCGCGGCTCCAGGTGTGGGAAAATCTTCATCGTCATGAGGGCCAATACAAAACAAAGTCTCCGTGTTCGCAAAACTCTTTTCGTGTGCGCGCTCGGCCTAATTTGTATATCCGTTGGGCTTGCGGCGTTTCACAAGACTCCTTGGGCTGTTCCTTTGGCGGAGAAGGAGCGGAGAAATCCACTGACATTCTCGGACGCGAACATCTCTGCGGCGAAAGCGATCTACACCGACAAATGTGTCAATTGCCACGGCGACACGGGCAAAGGCGACGGTTCCGACGCGATGATGTACGACCCCGCGCCGTCGGATCTGACGGACGCAGCCAAGATGAACAAGTTGACCGACGGAGAGATTTTTTACCAGATCACCGAGGGGCGAAAGCCGATGCCGTCTTTCAAGAAGAAGCTGACGGAGGAGCAGCGCTGGCAACTGGTGCTCTTGGTGCGCTCGTTCGCCGCTTCAGTGCCGGCTGCTCCATCTTCAAAGACTTCGGACGTTGCAAATGCCGATAAGCCTGCCGCGCCGCCGAAACAGTGATACCTTCGTTCCAGTTCTTTGTGATTGTATTCGTTGTGACGCTTTCTATTTCTTTCAAAGGAATCTTATGAAACTTGTTTTTCGCGTGTGTCTGCTCGTATTTTGCTTTGTTCCGGCTGCGTTTGCGGCTCCCGGCGCGGTTCACTGCGGAAAGTTGGTGGACGTTCGCACAGGTAAGACGCTTTTGGATCAGGTGGTTGTCTTCGATGAAACCGGCACCATAACGGCCGTGGGCGCGGCTGCGTCCGCTGCCCTGCCGCACGGCGCTACCCCCATCGACCTTTCCGGATCCACCTGCCTCCCCGGCCTGATTGATGTTCACACGCACCTTACCTCTGACCCATATATGAGCGGGTACCAAGGTCTCGGCGTCTCCTTTCCGCGCGAAGCTATTATCGGGGCAAAAAATGCTAACAAGACGGTGCGTGCCGGCTTCACGACGGTGCGCAACGTTGGGGCGGGCGGTTTCTCCGATGTCGCTCTACGCGATGGCATCAACGCGGGCGACGTTCCCGGCCCTCGCATGTTTGTTTCCGGACCGCCGCTTGGCATCACCGGGGGCCACTGCGACAGCAATCTTCTCCCCTTTGAATTTCACTACAAGGAGATCGGAGTTGCCGACGGCCCGTGGGCGGCGCGTGCAAAGGTTCGCGAAGTGGTGAAATACGGTGCGGATCTCATCAAGGTTTGCGCTTCGGGAGGTGTGCTCAGCAAGGGCGATCAGCCCGGAACTCCCCAGTACACGCTGGAAGAGCTGACGGCCATCGTTGAAGAGGCGCATAAGCTCGGCCGCAAAGTCGCCGCGCATGCGCATGGCACGCAATCCATTAAAGATGCAATTCGCGCCGGGATTGATTCCGTCGAACACTCCAGCCTGATCGATGACGAAGGCATCGCGCTTGCCAAGCAGCATGGCACTTATCTGGTCTTCGATATTTACAATGACGACTACATTCTCTCCGAAGGGGAAAAAGCAGGCATGCTGCCCGAATCCATCGAGAAAGAAAAGAAGCTTGGCCGGCTGCAGCGAGAGAATTTCCGGCATGCCTTCCAATCAGGCACGAAGATGGCTTTCGGCACGGATGCCGGCGTATATCCGCATGGCGATAACGCCAAGCAATTCGCAAAGATGGTCGAATGGGGTATGAAGCCAATCGATGCGATTCAGGCCGCAACCATCAACGCCGCGGACCTGATCGGCCAGCCAGACAAACTCGGCGCGCTGGAGCCGGGCCACTACGCAGACTTGATTGCGGTGAATGGTGACCCGCTCACAGACGTCAAAGTGCTCGAGTCCGTCACCTTTGTAATGAAGGGCGGAGCCGTGGTGCGCAATGACGCGGCCTCTAAATAGAGAGCGGGCGAGGCTCTATTTCACGTTTGCGAGCGCGTTGGCTACTTCTTTTATGTCCGGCACAACTGGGATGTCGTAATTCTTGATCCAGGCGATCTTCCCGTGCTTATCGACAATGAAAATGGAGCGCCCGGTGATGCCTTTTTCCGGGAGGTACACGCCGTACTTTTCGCTCATGGCGCCGCGAGGCTGGAAATCCGCCAGCAGGGAATACTTGATGCCCATTTTTTCGGCGTAGGCCTTGTGCGACCACACGCTGTCCACGCTGACGCCGAGCACTTCCGCATCCAGCGTTTCAAAGTTCTTCATGTCGTTCACGAAGCAAGCGTGTTCGTTTGTGCAGGTCGGGCTCCAGTCCAGCGGATAAAACACCAGCACGACCTTTTTCTTTCCAGCAAAGTCCGAAAGCTTCACTTCCTTCTGGCTCTGATCCTTCAGAACGAAATCCGGTGCGGTTTGTCCCACGGCCAAGCTCATGATGTCTTCCTCCCATTGTTTGAAATGCCGCCCAGCATCTTACCGAATCGCCGTGATTCCCGCCAATTTCCATCTTTCGCCGCGGCCGGTGACGCGCTACACTCCCGCCAACGAAAACCATCACCCCTCAAAGGGGTAAGCTACAGGAACGGGATTGTAGCTCAGGCCTTCGAGGCCTGAGGATTTCCCCTGCGGGTGGCGAACAAAATCGGGAATGTCGGCGCGCCGATGATGAACCTTCGCGAGGTCGTGGAACGCTATGCCACGCTGGCCGGGAGTTTCGGCAACCCCGTGGCTCTAGCCGCGTTCGGCCTGACGGTGGAAGAGACGAAAAACCTCTTCACCGGCTTCGATGAGGATTACCACATCAGCCGCTTTCTGCATTTTTCCCGCAGCAAGGGCGAGAGCTACCTCATCAGCGAAGAACCGGTGACGCATGTCGCGATTGATCCCGCGATTTACTCCATTCTTTAAGCAAAGCGGAGATTGCCAGAGTAACCTGCAGGGCGACAGAAGCGTCTCACTGAGTAGAAGCAGCAATCGTTCCTCATCGAACAGTGCAGGCCAATCGGAGTTGGAAATGACGTTGCGCCGCGCCGGCCTAGGTGTTTCGCTCCTGTTATTTACGTGTTCGAATTGTTTTGGGCTTCCGCAGTTTTCCGAAAAGGGAGGAGCATCCAACCCTGCACCGCAGGCGCCTGCCATACGAACCACGACCTCGCTGGTGCTGGTCGACGTCCTGGCGGAAGACAAGAAGACCGGAGAGCCGATTCGAGACCTTGAGAAGGACGATTTCCGCGTGCGGGACGACGGGAAGCCGGCGGACATTACCGCTTTCAATCGCGGGAAGGATAACAACCTACGTCCGATGCAGCTCTGGTTCGTTCTGGTTTGCAATGAGGAACTCCACTACACGGTTGCCGCGCGGCGTAGAGGGCGGGTGGAGAATGTCGAGAATCTGGGCTCCAATTTTCTGGCCGGCAAATCTACGGAATTGCGCTCCGCCCTCGATCACCTTAAAGCCGACGACACCATCGGCGTGGCCCACTGGTGCGATACCGGGGAAGCGGAGATTGACCTGCATCCAACGCTGGACCGCGACAAACCTCTCGAGATCATGGACCAGATTGCCAAACAGAAAAAAATTTCCGTGGAGCAAACCAGCGACGAAAGCCCCCAGGAACACGTGCTGCAGCTGATCAATGATGTGGCGCGCGCTGCTTTTCCCGCCCCTTTTCCCTCCATCGTTTTCGTTGGCGGCAAAGAATCGGGGAACGCGACAGGCGGGTCGCCGCAATCGTCTTCGGGCACCATGGGACTCTCGTCGATGGACTTTGGTCTAGGCAACGGGAACGGTTCGAGCGGCGCGGCGGACAGTTCGAGCTATAAGGTGCAAAATAGCGAGTACGGCAATCGACTGGGAATGATCATTGATATCTTGCACAGCCGCTATGAAGTGGGGTTTCTGCCGGGCAAGCAAGGAAAAAAGTTGCACCACGTCGAAGTAACGATGGCGAAGAGTGCAAAAGAACGTTACCCGGAGGCGCTGTTTCGCTACCGCGAAGCTTACAACGACGAAACGCAAGCCCTTCCCTCCGAGAACACGAAACAGATTCCCAAATTGAATCAATTGGACAGCCGGATGCAGTTGGCCGTGAAGTCCCCGGCCAATCAGGAAGAACTCTCCTTCGAAGTTCATGGGGCGCGAGGCGAGGCAGCAGGAACGCAACGCTTTTCACTCAGGATCGATCCTAAGGCACTGACCTGGACCATGCTGCCGAATGGAGATCGGCGGAGCGTTGTCACGACCGTGGTGGCGTGTTATTCCCCGAAGGGGCAGCCCATCGGTTTAGTGGTGAAGGACCTGGAGATCGTCCAGGAAAGTGACCGGTTGCGGGTATTGAAGGATAAACCCGTCATTTTCACAGTGACCGCAAAGCTAGCCAAAGGCGCAGCGCGGGTTCGCCTGGTGGTACG
>Ga0187801_10000030_pt1 | contig 28290 bp, 22 predicted proteins | sample NC_wetland_sal_i_10_FD_132465 | JGI IMG/M metagenome (GOLD analysis project Ga0187801, IMG submission 132465) | Wetland sediment microbial communities from Neuse River Estuary, North Carolina, USA - Control_1 | ecosystem: Environmental > Aquatic > Freshwater > Wetlands > Sediment | place: USA...
CCATGAAGCGAGCTGCGTAAATTGCAACTGGTCGAAGGGACATTGTACATAACTTATGTTAACGGTAAATGAAACCCATGAGCCGGCAGCGCGACGACGGTGCCCGGAATTGTAGTTCTCAGGTAACCCGAGATTCCCCTACAGACCTTAACAGCCGGCCTGCAACAGGAACATCAGCACGGAAACAGCTGGGTCCATGCTGGCTGACCCGAACCTCGAAATCTCATTGCCTGCGGGCAGCCGCTTTGTTACGCTCCATCGCAATGTGGTTCTACGGAGGGAAACTCCATGGCATTTTGCAAAGCGTGTGGTCAAGATATTGGAACGGCGAACTTTTGTCCCAAATGTGGTGCAAATCAGTTGGCGGCCGTCGCCCCGGCGCCCGCGCCTGCTGCCGTTCCTGCGGCATCTCCGACTGAAGGTCTCCAGGAGAATGTAGCGGGGCTTCTCTGCTATGTCCTTTGGTGGGTAACGGGGATTATATTCCTGCTCATCGATAAGCGACCGTGGGTGAAATTCCACGCCGCCCAATCGATTGTTGTTTTTGGCGGGCTCACAGTGATCCGGATGGTGCTGGTCTTCATGCACGGAATGACGGGCGGTCTCATCGGTTGGGGCCTTCTGGGTTTGCTTGGGCTCGTTTTGTGGCTTGTCAGCGTCGTGCTGTGGATCGTTCTGATGATTAAGGCCTATCAGCACGAAACATTCCGGGTCCCCATCGCCGCGGACATTGCAGACGGGTTCGTGAAGTGAAGGATTGGCGGCCGTTTACGCGTGCAGGTGGAAATAGCCGTTTTCTCGAAAGAGTTTCACCGGTACGCCAAACAGAGTGCTGAGGCGTTCACTGGTGAGGATTTCTTCCTTCGGTCCATCGGCCAGGACTCTTCCTCGCTGCAGGAGGACCACCCGTTCTATTTCCGGAATAATTTCGGAGATGTGGTGTGTCACCAGCAGAATGCCGAGGCCGCTCCGCGCCAGTTCCCGCATGGTGTCACGCAGGTCCACCTGGCCCGCAATGTCCAAAGCGTTTCCCGGCTCATCAAAAAGCAGCGTCTGCGGCTCATGAACCAGGGCTCGCGCAATCAATGTCCGCTTGGCCTCGCCGGAGGACATCTCCGCCACCGGCCGCTTCGCCAAATGAGCGATGTCTAGCCGCGCCAAGGCCGCCTCTGCCCGGCGACGGTGCTCCGGTTGAGGGGAGTGATGGGGAAAGATCCGTGTGCTGCTGAAAAACCCGGACAAGACCACATCCAGACCTGTCGCGTCGCTCGTGCATGCCGCGAGCAGGTCCGGGGAGACAATGCCGAGCAAGGAACGCAACTCAAAGACGTTCCACAAACTCTGGCCCAGGATGGCCATGGAAGCGTCTTCATGTGCTAGCGGGTAATTCTCCCTCGTGATTGTTCGGATGAGGGTGGACTTCCCGGAACCATTGGGTCCGAGGATGCAAACGTGCTCGCCCACCTCGATCCGGAGTGACAGGCGATCCAGCGCCAGGTTCTCACCCCGAACCACGGAAATGCCCTTCATCTCTAAGAGGGGGGCAGCGTTGTTCTTCATCTCCTAAAGCTTATCCTGTGCGGTGGAAGGGGCCAAATGTCCCCGCTATAAATAAAAAGGAGGCGAAAACGCGAGTTTTCGCCTCCCGGGGTGGGGTGGCGTGTTACGTAACAAGTTCTTAGCAGTTCACGTGGTGCACCTTCGCAGGTGAACCTCCAGCCTCTACCGCGGGTTGCATTGCGCTACCAATTGAAGAGGCACACCGCTAACCTTGTCTTTAGCGCTTTCTAACACCGCGCGGCTATCCTGTCAATCGGAAAACCTTTACCCGCACGCCACCAGAAAGCACTGGATCACTACCGTTTTCGAATCTCCAGTTGCACGGGCCTAGCTATGGAACTCACGTCAGGGTCGTAGTACTCATATACGCGCGAGGAAAAGGTCCGCGCACGCAGGGGGTACTTCGCTCGCAAGCGGAAGCGCAGCGTGACCGTCTCCCCTGGGGCGAACGAATCGAAATAAAGGATGGCTTGCGTCGCCGTTAGACTGAATTTCTGCAAGCGGCCGCTCTTTTGTCCGGCCGACTTCTCCTGATAATCCTGTAAGTCCTCGCTCAACAGGTCGAAACCCGGCGGAATCCCAAGGTCCACCATAACCATGTTGGCGCTCTTGTTCAGGTTGTTCCGGACCGTCGCCGTGGCCGTGGCGATGTCGTCCTGTGCCAAATGCGTGCGGTCGTAGCGCACGGCAATGGATAGTGGCTCTTCCGCTCCTTTTTGGTCCCACGGCACGAAGTACTGCCCCACGACCTGGTATCCCAGAGTGCCCTTGCCTTCGAACCGTATTTCGACGTTGTTCGCGCTCGCCTGGTCGATATCTTTGTAAGCGAACTGGTGAAAGAGGTCGCTGTTGTCGGCAGTCAATTTGAGCTGCGTGACGGATTTCCCGTTCAGCAGGATTTCCACGTTTCCGCGCACGTCCCCAGAACCCTTCTCCGAAGCCAACAACAGCGCGCGCAGCGCCATGATGGTTGCTTGTGTGCTTCCCCAGGTCCCCGAGGCATCTTTTTTGGACGTGAGGTAGGTGAGCGCCTTTCGGGTTGTGGTCGGCGCTTGGCCCCATTTGAGAAGTGCCTGAACAGCCAGCCCCGTGGTCTCCACACTGGCACTCGTTCCCGTGGAATAAACGCTAGTCTCCTCCGAACTCCACCATACCTGCTCGCCTTTTTCGGTGCGCGCATTCAGGAGCAGCTCGATCGCCTGACGTGTGAACTCGCGGTCCTTCCCGTAATCCACGGCAAAATTGGCCAGAACCGCCAGCGTGTAAGTGTCGGTTTTGCTGGAAGAAAGATGGCTCTGGATGAATTGGCTCGCCTTATCGACCGCTCCGCCTTGATAACCGGTGTTTTCAAGAGCCCAGGCGATATATGCGGTAATTCTCAATACATCGGAATTGTAGCGATTGGTTGCGCCTTCGTTGATGAAGTGTGTGTCCGGTTTCCAGCTTCCATCCGCAAGCTGCTGTGCGGCCAACCACTGTTGCGTGCGCTGAATCAGCCGCGGGTCCACCTCGTGGACTTTTGACATGTCGTAAAACTCCATCAGGCCGTATGCGGTCAGGATCTTGTTGGCTGGCGCCTGGCCAAACCAGGAGAACCCGCCCCCTGGCACCTCAAACGTGAGGAGCCGCTGATAGCCGTTGGCAATGTAGCCTTCAGCCTTCGCGTGCACTTCGGGGGTGAGCTTCTTCGTGCGCTTCATGTAATCCAGCGCCAACACATTGGGATAGGTGCTCGAAGAAGTCTGTTCAAAGCAGCCGCCCGGCATGCGCAGAATCGCATCCATGCCTTCCATGATTTGGCTCAGGGGGCCCGGATAGAGGCGCACGAAAATCTTGCCGGCGCCGGGAATCGAACTCGCCGGAAACTCCACGTTGTGGTCCACAGTCGATTCCAACTGGCCATTGAACACCTGGTTCTGCTCACGGCCATTGGGAACAACTTCGATTTCTCGAACCACGATATCCGCGCGCTTGGCATCTCCATTCATGCTGGCGGAAAGGGTCAGTTTGAATTTCCCGATGCGCTTGGCTTCGAGCGTGAACTGCGAGCCACCAACGTGCCCCGCCTCCACATTGACCGATTTATCCGGCACATCCTCCACCAGCGAGAACCAGTCGTCGGATTCCAAGCTCAAACGTACATCGCTCTTCGCGTCGGTGTAGTTGTAGATGCCGACCGGAATCGAGACCTGGTCGCCTTGCGTCAACGTCACGGGCAGATCCAGGTCCACGAAAAAGTCTTGAAAGACCTTCATGCTGGATGTGGCCGTGCCGAGCGCGCCGTGTTGTGTGGAAGCGAGCATCGCCATGCGCCAGGTGGTGATGTTGTCGGCCATCGGGATGCAAATGCTGGCGTTGCCGTCCCGGTCCGTGATGATTTCCGGATTGATGTACAGCGCTTCCGGGAAGTACGAGCGCACGTGGACATCCGGTGAACTTTCTTGGTCTTTATCCAAAGCTTCGAGCTGCTTGAAATTGCGCCCGTTCATTGCCATGGCTTTTGGGACCACCAGGCGGCTGACAGCTGAGGGAGGAGCTGGGGCTACCATCACCATATCCGCAGCCACTCCACCAATCACGCCTCCCATCGCCCCACCGGCAACGCCTCCGGGGACGCCACCACCAAAGCCAAATCCAATTCCTGGCTCAGTGGTTGCCACGATTTCCGAGCCGGCCATGACTTCCACAGTTTGCCCGGCAACTATGCACCTGACATGTACCGTAAGGACAGCGTGATCCCGCGGTTCCAGGGTGAAGCCTCCGATGGCAGTTTCCGACCCGATGGGAGGAGCACTCGATACGACAATCTGATACTTGCCCTTGGGCACGGCGGAAAACTGGAAATTGCCGGAGTTGTCCGCCCGGGCAGTACGGACTTTCCCGGTGGAGAGCTCCCGCACCGTTACCACTGCGCCTTCCATCACGGCGCCCGATTGGTCCACCACGATCCCGGATATTGCCGCCTTATTGTTGAACGCGCCCCAGTCATGTTCCATGCGGATGTCCATTCTGCTCTGTCCCTCGATTGCGGGTGCAATCACTTTTCGCCTCTGGAAATACAGATAGGCGGTTAGGTCATCCCCCGTGCGGAACTGTTTATCCAGTCCGGCGCTTCGGATCACGTATTGCGTCTTGCTGGCGTCCCAAGCGATCGGTTCAAGTTGCAGCGGCTCACCCCAGGGATCGCGAAATTCCGCCTTGCCGGAGTTTGTCAGCTTCTCAAATACTTTTTTCACGTCCTCCTGATCCGGGTCTTCCGCGCAAGCATGCCTGAGTTCTTCAGCAATCTTTTTTGAGTCAACACGGAACTGCGCCAGATAGCGGTTCCAATATTCGTAGTATTTCGTCTGCGGAATGTTGCGGCCGACCTCCGTCTCAAATTTATTCTGAGAGACGATTTCCGTGGCGGAGAAGAGCACTCGGGCTGCGCGATCCCTTTCTTCTCCTTCGGATTTCCCCATTGGCTCCACAATATCCGAAGGGCCGACGGAATGGATTTCGTACCTTGGCTTCATCACTTCCTGTTCAAGGTAGAAGAACACTTTGGCGAAGCCGGGCTGCTTTTCCGCAAGCGCGAAAACGGCTTCGTCCACAATCTGCAGGCCAAGCGCCGCGCGCACGCCCTGTCCGTGAGAATTGGTAATACGAAACCGTATGTGCGCATCGTCGCCCGGTTTATAGACCGCCGCATCCGCCACGGTTTCGATCTTCAGTTCCTCCGCTGGCTGGACGAAGATGAGCCGGTGGTCGGCGATGGGCTGGGCATTACGCCCGAACATGTAAACATTGAAATCCACTGTTCCAGCCATTTCGGGGCCGGCAGAAAGGGTAAGCTCCGCCTCACCATTGGTGATGTCCAGATCGCGCGTTAGGATCGTCTGTCCTTGCTTGACGATGTCGACGTACGCGGTGCCTCGTTTCTTCGTAGCGAGGACGCGAAGATGAATCGGATCGCCCGCGTGATACACGGCATGTTCGGTTCGCAATAGCACCTGGTCTTCACCTGCGCGCAATTGCAGTGGAACTGCGGTTGAGACGGAATCCCCCTCCGCATCCTTTCCTTCGATCTGGAGGGTCTCGCTTCCTGCCGCTTTCACTCGGATTACCGCGACACCGCCTTCATCCGTGCTAACGCGCTGTTCCACACCCATGCTGGGATGAACTACCAAGTCTGCCTTCACCGGCGAACCGTCCGGATATGTCGCCAGCAGGAACACCTGGTTCTCCAGATTCGGGATGAGCGTCCCGCCTTCGGGAACGGCCATGACCAGGAAGGGCGAATCGCTCACGGTGATGGGCTCTCCCTTCGTCTCCGAATGCCCCGCGCTGTCCTTTACCGTTGCTTCGATAAGCAACCGCGCGGCACCCTGATTGAGCGGCCGGCCAGCCATGTAAGAAGGAATCCGCAGATTGAAGTGGTACGCACCCTCGTGATCCGTCTTGCCTTCCACGGAAGCGGCCTCGAACATAGTGACGTCCATGCCGGTCGCCTTCAGGGAAACTTCCGCGCTGTCCAACGGCTTCCCGAAAAAGTAATTTGCCTGGACCGTGCCGGTCACGCGATCGCCAGGACGGTAGCCATGCTTTTTCTTGTCGTTTTTCGAGGCGAAGTCCAGGTCCACTTTGAATTTCGGCAAAACGTATTTTTGCACGTTCAGCGCTATTTCCGCGGTGTTCGCAGCGTCGCTGCCGGGCTCGCCAAGCAGACCACGAAGATGGTACGTCCCCAAATTCACTTCATTGGCCAATTGGAACTCGCCCGACGCAATCCCGAACTCGTCCGTGCGTGTTGCTTTCTTGAAAACTTTGTTGCCGCGCGAATCTTCCACTTCGAAAACCAGGTCGCGATTACCGACGGCTTCGTGGTTTGCACGGTCCAGCGCAAGCGCACGGATGTGGATCGTCTGGCCAGGCTGGTAAATTGGTTTTTCCGTCGTCAGTAGGATGCCTACCTTGTCCTGCAGCCGGATCGTTTGCGTGAATTCCGTTGATCCGAGGGACGTGTCGACCACGTAGTGCAATTCGTAGTTGCCCGCGAGACCAGCAGGAAACTGGAACTGCGCTTCGGCCGTACTGCGGTGATTCAATTGTCCTGTGAACAAAGTAGTCCGACGCTTTCCTGGCGCCTGCAGATCGATCCGCAAATAGCTTCGTCCGGGGATCGCCTCGTTTTGAGAGTCGGTGACGATGACGCGCACGGCCGCCTGGCTGCCCGAGAGATAGGATTGCTGGCCAAGAATCCGCAAAACGGGCATGCGGAGAATCTGCGAGATGGACTCCGTGCCTTGCAGGTCCTCAATTCGGCTGTCGTCGTAGACAAAGCGATAGTGGAGACGGTGCCAGACCAGGTCCTCAAGCGCAGGCGCTTTCTCCAGCTTCAACTCCTCCTTCCATTGCGACACACCCTGAACGACCTCCACGGGTTTTTCGATTTTTCCAAGTACCTGATTTTCCGGGTCCAACACTTCCAGTGTCAGGAATCCTGTGCCGGGATGAGCTGCGTGATATGGAATCGTCAGGCGCAGGACGCCATGGGAATAGGTTGCGACGCCGGGCCCTCCATTGGCGCCGAGGAACGGTTGCACCAGCAACAGCACGGATACCGCAAGCAATAGGGCAATCACATAGAAGCAGATTCGATCTAGGGTCTGGTTCCCGAAGGTGAAGTCCATCGTCTTTCTCCCTGAAAGTACGGCGTCAGCGCCGCTGCTCTTCCTCAGCGCTCAGGGTTAGAACGAGAGCAGCAACGGTCCTTGCACGGAAATTTTCGGCGGGGCGGGGTCCCTGCTTCAGTTCAATGGACACCACGTCGTGGAGATTAGTGCCCGCAAGCGTTGCGGGAGTCAGGATTCTGCAAAGGAGGACGGATCGAGAATTTTCCGGATGGCGCGCCCAAGTGAGGTGGGGCTGTAAGGCTTTTGAAGATAGGAAGAATTGGCGAGTCGGGAAACACTCGCGTCCGTAGGCTCGGAATAGCCACTCGTGAACAAGATGGGGAGATTTTGAAAACGGCTGCGCAACTGAGTGGCAGTGGCGCCGCCGCCCAGTCGAGGCATGATGACATCGAGAATGGCCAGCGCCGGCGTTTCCTGCTCGCAGAGCCGCAGTGCTTCTTCGCCATTCGCTGCAGAGAGAATCCGGTATCCGAGACTCACCAGCCACTGCCGGGCCATCTCGCGAATGGAATCGTGATCCTCCGCCAGAAGAATTGTCTCCGTGCCCTCCAGCTTCGCGCCGTGGGAGATTCCCGCACCCTGTCCTGTGGGTGCGGGAAGTGCTCCGTTCTTCGCTGGAAGATAGACGCGAAAGAGGCTGCCCTGCCCCGATTCACTGTAGACATGAATGAATCCACCATGTTGCTTGACGATGCCGTACGCCGTGGCGAGTCCCATGCCGCTGCTCGTGCCGCGCTCCTTTGTGGTGAAGAAGGGCTCGAAAATGCGATCGCGTATTTCCTGGGTCATGCCGATTCCGGTGTCGGACACAGAAAGGACGGCATAGCAGCCGGGAGTCACGTCAGGATAAAAACGGCAAAAGACGTCCTCCAACTTCACCATTTCCGTTCCGACCAGCAGGCGGCCGCCTTCGGGCATGGCGTCACGCGCATTCAGGCAAAGATTCATCAGCACTTGCTCAATCTGGACGGGATCGGCTTGAACTGGCTGAAGACTTCCCAGAGTCACTTTCATCTCGATGTCACTTCCAATCACTTTGTCGAGGAAGGTGGTGAGGTTAAGGACGACGGAGTTCAGGTCGACGGTGTGCGCTTGCAGTTCTTGGCAGCGGGCAAACGCGAGAAGTTCGCGTGTCAGGGCCGCGGCGCGATCGGCTTGCGCGCGGATTCGGGCAAAGCGCTCGGCGATCACGGGAAAAGCCTGGCTCTCCTCGTAGCCGAGCTCGGCCCAGCCCAGAATGGCGCCTACAACATTGTTGAAATCGTGAGCAATGCCCCCGGCCAGTTGCCCAATGGTTTCAAATTTCTGAGCCTGCAGTAGCTGGTGCTCGAGAGCTCGAAGCTCCGTCACGTCTTCGACGATTCCTTCCATCTGGTCGCCGGCGCCCGGAACGGTGAGATAGCGGAGGTGTAGTTTTATGGAGACCAGGCCGCCGTCCTTGCGGCGCCATTCTGTTTCCGCGCTATGAACCAGACCATCCTTACGGCACGCGGTGAGAAGTTTGATGTAGTGCTCTGGAAAACGGAAAACATCCGTGGAGAGATTCAGCGATTGCAAAACCGGTAGCGAGGAGCATGCAAGAATCTGAAGCAAGGCCGGGTTCGCGAAAACAAAGGTACCGTCCACGGCAACCCGGAAAACCCCATAGATCGAATTCTCGATCAATTCCCGGTTTCGTGTTTCGCTTTCCTGCAATGCGCGGCGCGCTTGGTTATTCGCATCTCGCAACTGCTTCTCTTCAAGTGCGCGTCTCAAGGCCATTGGCAGGCGCGCCAGGCGATTTTTCAGCACACAGTCGTTTACGCCCTGTTTCAGGCATTCCACCGCGTCATCTTCCCCGAGAACGCCGCCGATGAGGATAAATGGTGTTTGCTTTCCCGCCTTCCGCAATTCGTGAAGCGCTTCCATGCCGCTCCACTCCGGAAGTTGGTCCGCGGAAAGGATGACGCAGAAATCCTGCGACGAAATAGCTTCGAGGAATTCACAGCGCCCTTCAACAACGGTCGGCTCAATCACCATTCCTGCGGTCCGCAACTCCTCAAGGATATTTTGCGCATCCGCATCTGACTTCTCCAAAAGCAGCACGCACAAGGGTGGAGTTGTTTCAGTGATGACAGGCCTTTCGAGGTCGATCGCTTTCATCGTCCTCTCCTCAATAGGCGCCCGTGGACTGTGCGGCGCAGTCGGGGGTTGCAAGCTCTGACGGGGGTAGGTTCGTGCGCAATTCTTCGGAAACAAAAGCATTCCTCTCCGCATGGACGGCGACCACAGGGGATAGACTGGGAAGAAAGGAGGGTTTGTATTCCTTCACGCGCGCTCTGATCCGCTGAAGAATCGCCGCGGAACAAGACTCATCGGCATTGTGGAGGGATATCACCATCTGGCCGCGAGAAACAGGTACCACCTTATCGCTGGCACGCATCCTCTTTCTCAACATTTGCGCCAACTCCTGCCACAGGCGGTCGACCAGTTGGTCTCCAACCTGGAGCTGCGCCTGTTCCAGGTTTTCCAGGCAAACCCAGAATGCACACAAATGACTGGCGGTTACGGAGGATCCGGGAAGCGGACGCTCTCCGGGCAGCCTATGCAGATTCCTCCCCCGCGCAGAAATCAGATCCACCAAGGATGGTGTCAGCCCTCCGGCCGGCCCTGGATCCACTGCGGAGCGCAACACGCGAGCCATGGTCCGCTCATCCATAAATCCTTCCAGCAGAAAATCCTTGGCCCCCATCGAAAGACACTTCACAGCACATGCTTTATCGACCGGATCAGCGAAAAGAATGAGTGGGATAGCGGGGTTGGCTTGATACAGAACACGAAGATGGACCGCAGCATCAGGTTGGAGCAAAGAAAGATCTACCAGAGCCACTTCGGGGCAGTGAGCGGGCAACGCTTGTGCCAATTCCACCCGCGTGCCCACGAATATCAGTTCCAGCGCCCATCCGGCTCCCGCGCAAAGCGATCGCAGGATGATTCCTGTTTCGCTCAGCCGATTTTCGGCAAGAAGTACTCGGAGGCTGTCTGCCGCCATGACCCGAAACCTTTCTGGAGCGATGAGCGCTGCATGAGCCGGGTGAAGGCGGCGGAGCTGTACAACTGAGCAAACATGCAGAACAAGGTAATATTACTGGAAGGGAACTGTATTGTCGACCTGTAAATTCAGCCTGTCAAGAGGTTTTTGCAAAAAAGGCCTATTTTATGGAATTTTTGGCAAAGCTTCACTGCGGCGCAAGAGAAATGCGGTTAATCCGGCGATGAGCCCTCCGACGATCACAACGCCCTCCCATACAAGGCCTGAAGCAAGAACAAGATGAGCGGGTGCCCCAAATGGGGACAGTAGCCCCACCAGCGCCGCCTCCCGCACCCCGATTCCTCCCTGTGTCAACGGCAGGAGTGCCGCGAGCTTCGCCAGGGGCCAAGCAAAGAACCAATCACGAAGCGGCAGAAACAGCCCACAAGAAATGGCCAGCAGGGCAGTCAAAACAAGAAAGGTGGATTGAATCGCTGTACCCAGCACCCAACCAAAGAACAAAATGTCTGGCCGCCGCCAGCCAGCGCGCAGCGCGCGGCGCAAACGTGCGAGCCTCCGCCGAAAGCGAATCGAACGGCCGCGCAAGATCGGCCGGCAAAACAGAAGGGTCAGTACAACTAGACCAAGGAAAATGCCTCCAAGCACAAAAATCCCCTTGCGCACTCCAAATTCAATCGTTGTAGGCAGAGACCCCGGCAGCAAGATAATTCCTAGAAGGATCAACCCAGCTTGTGCGCTCATGTCGAGGACACGGTCCACAACATTTCCGGCAAGGACTGCCGCGGGATTAGGGCTGCGTTGAAGACCCACGGCTAGGCGCACAACATCGCCGCCAATTATCGATGGCAGAAAAAGCGTTGCAAACAGTCCGCCTGCATAGCACTGCGCGCTGGTGGCGTAGTCGAGTCGCGCGCCCGCCGCATTGACCACCATTCGCCACTTTGCAATTCCAACCGAATGCGCAAGCAGATAGCCAAGCAGAATCGCCAAAAACCGCGTCAAACGAACCCGCTGGATCGCTTCACCCAGCAGGTGCAGCGGCAGAAAATGAATAAGAATTCCCAGGACGACCAGAGCCGCAAGCCAGCGCAATAAAGTGACAAGCCAGCCGGCCGTGCGGTTCTCCGCTTGACGGGCGCCAATCATTCTGGAGAGCAGCTCGGGCTACTGTCGTTCCAACGTTTTCCTGCTAACCGTTGAAGTTTTTCAAAGGACATGTGTCTGTACGCTGGCCCCGCTCTAATTTCTGGCCGTATGAGTTGAAACGCTGCTAGCTGCCGAAGATCTCATTGATTTTTTCGGCTAGCTGAAAATCCAGGTTGCTGATGCCCTGGACGCTGTGCGTGTTCAGGTCGATCCCCACTTTGTTCCACACGTTAAACCATTCCGGATGATGGTTCATCCATTCGGCAACCAGCGCCACCTGCGTCATTTTGCCGAAGGCGGTCACAAAATCCTTGCACTCAAACTCTTTGTGCAGTTTGCCATTCACAAGGCTCCATCCCTTGACTGTATGAAGGTTCTTCTGCACGTCCGCATCGCTCAGTTTCTCGGCACGCATCGAGTTCCTCCTTCCGCCCGGGCACGGCAGCCCCCATTATGCGTTGCCAACCAAGAAGCAGCAAGAAATAGCAATGCGTGAACAATTGCTTGCATTGCCTAAATCCAGTAGGCTTGATAGTTCGCTCCCAGCGAAATTCCACGCTGTGTGCTCTCATAAGAAAAGGGATCGGAGACAGCCGTGAGAAAGAAAATTCGTGCCATCCAATACGGGGTCGGGCCAATTGGCGCCTCGATCGTGAAGCTGCTCAGGGAAAAAGACACCGTCGACATCGTCGGCGCCATCGATTCGGATCCCGCAAAGATCGGCCGGGACCTTGCGGATGTCGTGGGTGCTTCGGATGGGCCGTGGGGAATCAAAGTGTCGGGCGACTCCAAGGGAGTGCTGGATCAATCCGCGGACATCGTCATGCATACCACGTCTTCTTCGCTGCCCAAGGTGATTGACCAGTTGCTGGCCTGCCTGGACGTCGGTTCTTGTGTCGTCTCCACCTGCGAGGAGCTTTCCTATCCTTACCGCACCTACCCGGAATTGGCGGCCAAGCTGGACAAAGCCGCGAAGGAATCGGGCGTGGCACTCGTTGGAACTGGCGTGAACCCGGGATTCGTGATGGACAAGTTGGTAGTGACGCTCGCGGCCGTATCGCAGCGCATCGACCACGTAAAAGCACTGCGCATTGTTGACGCCTCAAAGCGCCGAGAGCCGCTCCAAAGGAAGATCGGCGCGGGCATGAGCGTCGAAGAATTCCACAGCAAGGTGAAAGAAGGGATCATCAAGCATGTGGGGCTGCCGGAATCGGTGGCCCTGGTTGCGGACAGCTTGGGACTCCGCGTCGATGAGATTACGGAATCTATTGAACCCAAAGTTGCCACCGAGCGAGTGCAAACGGAGTTCCTCGCCGTCGAGCCAGGCCAAGTTGCCGGCGTCCACCAAATCGCCCGCGGGCTTTCCGAAGGGAACGAACTCATTTATATGGAACTGCAGATGTACGTCGGCGCGAAAGATCCCGCTGACACTATCGAACTGACAGGTCATCCAGACATCAGCCTGGTCATCCCCGGCGGTTCGCATGGGGACATTGCCACAGCATCCGTGGCCGTAAATTCTATTCCGGCCATTCTGGAAGCTCAATCGGGACTGCGGACGTCCCGCGATTTGGCAATTGGTTTTTTCCCCGCGAAGCCGCTGAAGTAAGCTGCGCGCTCACTTCCTCCAAAAACGCATGACCGCGCAGTAATCCAGATCCTCTTTGGCTTCGCCTTTGACGTAATTGTAGATTTCCCGTGCAGCCGCAGTCGTCGGCAGCGCCACACCCAGTTGATTCGCGAGATCGAGCGCCAGCCCAAGGTCCTTGTGCATCAGGCGCAGAGGAAAACTAGGCTTGAAGTCCCCCCTCAGCATGAGCGGAGATTTCACATCGAGCAATCCCGACCGTGCCATGCTTGCCTGCATCACTTCGACAAGCTGTTCCCCGCTCAAACCTGCTTTTGTGACCAACGCGATCGCCTCCGCCATGGCCCCCACCTGCAGCGCCAGGAGCGCATTCATCGCCAGTTTAATGGTTTGTCCCGCCCCATTTGGGCCTAGATGAAACCACTTCTTCCCCATCACCCCCAACACGGGCTCCACTTCCTTCAAGGTCTCCGCATCACCGCCAATCATGAAGACTAGATTCCCCTCGCGCGCTCCCCAATCGCCCCCCGTGACCGGCGCGTCCAGGAAGCGGACTCCGCGCTCTTTGCATGCCACAGAGATCTTTTTCACAAGCGTAGGGGACACCGTGCTGGAGTCGATATAAATGCTTCCCGCCTTCAAACCGCCAAGCGCCCCATCATTCTTGCCCTCCTGGCCCCACAACACCGATTCCAAGGCCGGCGGGTCGCTCACCATGGTGATAAGCACGTCGCTGGAAACAGCCGCTTCTCTTGGGGTCTTTGCCAGCACTGCCCCCGCCGCAACCAGTCCTTCGGCACGGGCGGGTGTACGGTTCCAAACAGTCAGGGAATGTCCCGCCTTCAGCAGATTCATTCCCATGGGCCGGCCCATCAGCCCCAGACCAATCAAACCAATTTTTCGTGGAACGGCGGCAGTGCTCACAGACAGCCTCCTCGCGTGAAGAATTTCCGCTTGTTAGATGCTTTAGCGCGAAATAATTGTAGCGGATTCTTTCAGGAATCGCGGGACGGGTCTGCTTACTCAGGCGGTTTTGGGGCGTTGCGGAAAGGGGAGGACCGAAGGCGCACCGCCAGTAGATTCCCCAGTGCCCGCCGCTGCTGCCGCAGCCGCTTTCTGGACGGAATCGACCGAGGACGTCTCCAGTTGGGCGCTATCCGCCGGCCCTGCTTGGGCTGCTAGCTCAATGTGATGGATGTAGGGGTACGGAATTTCCCAACGAAAGTATTTGCGTGTGCCGCGTTGTTCCAAGTGCTGCTCGAGGAAGATAGAACGGCCGGAGTCGCCCTCGAAGGTTCCCGAAGCGGACAGAAGAATATCCCCCACCCGATATTGCACCGTTACCTTGTAGCCCAGGAATTGAGAATACGCTGCCACCCTTTCGAGTGTCCGAGGGGGTCACCAAGAGGTCAATAGTACGGACGGGCTGTTACTTATGAGCTTGTGGAAAATGCCTGGGCGACGGCCTGGGCGGCACCACCAGGTCGGAAACGAAAAAAAGAAAGACTGCCGAGGCGAGCCCGTACGCTAATATCGCCCCGACCATCGGCAAAGCCCATCTGCCCCTTGTACTTAGATTGAGAATGAGGTGCACCACAGCGAATCCGGCAACCAGTCCGGTAATCGCACCCAGCACCCGGCTGGACCGTGAAAGCTCCAAGGGCGTATGGCACGACGGGCACGCCAGCTCCTCCGCACGCGTCAGCACCAGGGCACGGGGCACTTTAGCAAAGCAAAGCGGGCAAGCTCGATTCCACATGGGTTGAACTCTCCTTTCGCGGCTAAGGCTGTGGAAATTACCGGGAAAGATCGGCATGCACCGCTTCGGCAGCGCGGCGCCCACTCACCATGGCGCCCTGAATCGAAGCGTTATCCCGGTGGTCGCCACAAACGTACACGCCCGGCCGGACCCGTACGGGGCGCTGCGGCGGCTCCAGAGCTCCCGGATACTGCTGCGGCTGCGCGTGCGTCAGGTAGTAACCCTGCAGGAACTGCCAGGTGCTGGCCACCTTGCCAAACCAGTTTTTCATCTGCGCAATGATAAACCCGCTCAATTGTAGTTCCGTCAGCTTATGCGTGCCCAGCACGGTCGTTGAGACCAGGTGTTTGCCGGGCGGCGCGTAAGACGGGGCAACCTGCGAAATCACCGCGAAATTGTTGACCGGTCCCGCGCCATCACCATTCAAGAACAACACCGGCTCCGTCACCGGTGGTTCCTCGACAGCATAATAAAAGCAGGTGACGCTGCGCGACGCCGGCTCTACTTCACCGATCAATCGTGCGGCCGAAGGACCGTCGGCGGCAACAACGATGGCCCGTGCCCGGAAAATTTCTCCGTCCGCTAGCTTTAACTCGTTTTCGTGCAGTTCATCCACACGTGCGTTTAGCCGGACCGCGTCCGGGGGAAGCTTTTCCGCGAGCTGAGCGGGGATCGCACCCATGCCTCGCGCCGGCAGCGTTGCGTCTCCTTCCAAAAGCATCTTGAACACGAATTCATACATGCGGCTGGAGGACTTGAGTTCCCCGTCCATCAGGATTCCACCCAGAAGGGGCCGGAAAAAACGGTGTATCATTTGCTGCGAAAAACGTGCCGATTGCAAAGCTTCCTTGGTGGAGCGATCCGGGCGGCGGAAGATTTCTTCGATCGAGGAACCGCGCAAACGGTTACGCAATCGGGCAATGCGCACCTTGTCGCCCAGCGTTCCGAATTCCGATTGCAGCACTTTCCACCATGCCCCCGGAGTGCGCCAGGGATCGATCAGCTTGTTCATGCGCCCGGCATACCAGGAAATTGCTCCTGGGGCGAAGGACTTCAAATCAAGGCGCGCATAGTCCAATACTTTCTTGGCTTCGGGATACGCGGTGAGCAGCACCTGAAAGCCGCGATCGAGCAGAAACCCATCCACGTCATCCGTGCGCACGCGCCCGCCTATACCATCCGAGGCCTCGAGGATTTGAAAGCTGACACCTTTCTCCTGCAAAACGCGCGCGCAACAGAGGCCGGCGAGGCCTCCGCCGACAATCAGAACATCGGGATTGGTCGACATTCGACGGATTTCCTCAGACTTTTATGAAAAAAACACCACGATCTGTTGGTCAGACCAATATCCTGCAGCATCCGGGCAATCCTGCGCAAGTCCATCCGCGCTTCGCAAATCTGCTACTCCCTCACCAAATGGGCGGCCATCGCGGCCAACGGATTACCAAGTGTTCTTCACCTTGACATTTTGGAGAGGCACGATACAGTCAGCGTTCGACTGTAAGACCAAACAAACAGGACAGGGAGTGATTCATGCGCAGGCGAATCGTCTTCGTGCTTTTCTGCAGTGCAATACTGGGGACACAAGTTTTCGGACAAGGTCAAAAACCCGCCGACAAGACCTACGTCTTAAAGGCGGCTGCTCTCTTCGATGGCAAGAGCGATGCCTTGGTTACGCCCGGCCTGGTCGTTGTGACCGGTGGCCGGATCGTTGGCGTCGGCCCCGGGGCAACTATCTCCGCCGGTGCAGAGGTCATCGATCTGGGCGATGCCACCCTTCTTCCCGGCTTCATTGATGCACATACGCATCTGACGTTCCCCTATTTCGACGATTACAACAAGGCAGAACTGGAGAGTTTGCAAAAGAGCGTGGCGGAACGCGCTCTCGATGCTAGCGTCAACGCGCGCGTCACTCTCATGGCCGGCTTCACGGCGGTTCGCGACGTCGGCTCGACGGATTTCCTCGATGTCGGCCTCCGAAATGCCATTGCCCATGGCGACGTTCCTGGGCCAAGGATGCTGGTCACTGTTCATGCGCTCGGCGCCACCGGCGGACACTGCGATTTTCAGGATGGTTTCCGGCAGGGTCTGTTTGGCCGCGAAGCCGGCCCTCTGGATGGCGTGATCAATGGCCCTGACCAGGCTCGCTACGCCGTGCGTCTCGACCATAAATACGGTGCGGACATGATCAAAGTCTGCGCCTCCGGTGGCGTGCTTTCCCCAACCGACGATGTCGATACTCCCCAGCTTACCCAGGAAGAGTTGAACGCCATCGTGGACGAGGCCCATGCGTTGCACAGAAAGACGGCTGCGCACGCCCATGGTGCCGAAGCCGCCAAACGCGCTATTCGCGCAGGGATCGATTCCATCGAACACGGCAGTTTTCTGGACGACGAAGCCCTGGACATGATGAAGCAGCGCGGCACCTACCTCGTTCCGACGCTCATGGCCGCACAAGGGCTTCAGGAAAAGTTTGACCGCAACATTTATATGCCGCCCGCAATTGCCGCCAAGGCTCATTTAGCCATCAACGCCATGCACAGCACTTTTCAGCGTGCTCTGGCCAAGGGCGTGAAGATCGGCCTCGGCACGGACGCCACCGTCTATCCGCATGGCCGCAACGCGGAAGAGTTTCATCAGATGGTGGACCTTGGCATGAAGCCTGCCGCGGCGCTAAAGGCCGGCACCTCGGCGGACGCGGATCTCCTCGGCATCTCTGACAAGGTGGGCACTCTCGAGCCCAACAAGCTTGCCGATGTCGTCGCTGTGCCAGGCAACCCGCTCCAAAACATCCGTCAGACCGAGCATGTGTTCTTCGTGATGAAAGAGGGTGTGATCTATAAAAATGAGAAAGCAATGCCGGCTCATTAATCAGCTAAAGGTGCCATCATGAACGAACTAAGGCAGATCATCTCCGCCGCGTTTTCTAGTGAATACCGGATGCGTGCCGAAGAGTTGCACAAATGGGCCGATCCCCTCTCCGAAGATCAGTTCTGGCGAAACCCCTATTTCTACGGCAACAGCGTCGGGCATTTGGTGCTCCATCTCACCGGCAATCTCAGCTATTACATCGGCTCCAGAATTGCCAATACCGGCTACACCCGAAACCGCGATCTGGAATTCACCGAATCCCGCCGCCCTTCGAAGGCTGAGGTGCTTCGCAAGTTCGATGAAGCCATCACCCTGGCGATCGCTACGATCGAGGGTCAATCAGAAACCGATTGGACCTTGCCTTACTCCGCCGAGCGTGAGCCCGAAGCCACGAATCGTTTCACGGCCGTTTTCCGCTGCGCGGTGCACTTCTACTACCATGTCGGCCAGATCAGTTATTTATGCCGGGAACTTACGAAACCCTAGGGCTCAGCCTTCCAGTTTGAACCGTGTTGACGCCAGCCGGTACAGCCGCCGCCACAGCAGGCGATTGATGAGCACCACAATCGTGGCCATGATCAACGTGGAGGCCAGCAGCAAATTAAAATGACCGGCGTCGCTCGCCCGGCTGATGGTGCTGCCCAGTCCGGGCGCCTCCACCACTCTCCCCTGAAAATGAAAATACTCCGCCACGATGCTGGCGTTCCAGGCTCCGCCGGAAGCGGTCACCAGTCCGGTCACGAGATACGGAAAAATGCCGGGCAGAATCAGGCGGCGCCAGCGATCCAGCCGGCTGAACCGGAATACCGTCGCCGCTTCCTTCAGGTCCGTGGGAATGGCCATCGCTCCGGCAATCACGTTGAACAGGATGTACCACTGCGTCCCCAACAACATCAGCGCCATGGCCGCGATTTCCACGCCGCCACGCAACCGTATCAGCACCAGCAAAAGAACCGGAAACAGCGCCGTGGCCGGAATCGATGCGGCTAACTGCGCCAGCGGCTGCATCAATCGCGCGAAGCGCGGGCTAAACCCGATGGCTACCCCAACGGGCACCGTCCAGAGCGCTCCGAGAATGAGCGCCATGTTCACGCGAAGGAATGTGAGCGCGGCACTGCGCAGCAGCATGAGGTAGTCCTGTCGATTCAATTGGTTGAGTTCGCCCACGGTTCGGTAAACCACGTAAATCAGGAACGCCACGCCGGCCACCGCAAACAGCCAGGCAAGCCAGCGGCGCGGGTGCTTGGACTGCGCGGCGGAAAATGTTGCTGCCGCGAACTTCGCCCCACTTGCGAACTTGATCGTCAGCCAATTCACAATGGGATGCATCACGCGCCGGTAACCGCGAATGAGAAACGATTCCTTGCGGATGAAATTCAAAATGGAATTCTCCGCCGTACTGCTGCTTTCCACCTGCTCGAATTTGAATTTGTCGGCCCAGGCGATTACCGGCCGCCAGATCAACTGGTCCATCAGGACGATCACCGCAACCATGGTCGCCAATCCCCAGAGCATGGCGCGCGTGTTCCCGTTGCTGGCCGCGGTCTGCAGAAAAGAGCCCAGCCCCGGCAACCGGAAATCCTTGTCGCCCAAAACAAACATCTCGCACGCCATCAGGAAAAACCAACCGCCCGCCACGGACATCATCGAATTCCAGACCAGGCCAATCGTGGAGAATGGCAGGTCCAATTCCATGAATCGCTGCCAGCGGCTGAACCGGTAAATGATCGCCGCTTCTCGCAAATCGCGCGGGATGGTTTTCAAGGAAGAATAAAAACTAAAGGCAATGTTCCACACTTGGCCCGTAAAGATGAGAATGATGGAGCCCAGTTCCACGCCCAACTGACGGCTGGGGAATAGCGCCACCATCGCCAGCATCACGCCGGGAAGAAAACTCAGCACTGGAATCGACTGGAGAATGTCCAGCAGCGGAATCAGCACGATTTCCGCTCGCTTGGACTTTGCCGCGGCATAGCCGTAAGCGAGCGCAAACACCAAGCTGATCGCGTACGCCACCAGGATGCGCACTAGCGAATACAGCGCGTAGGCCGGCAAGCTTCGCGGGTTCTGCGATATTTCCGATTCCACTCTTACCGGGCCCAGCCAGGAGCGCCCGATCGAGTACACCCCGAAAATCACACCGAACACGGCGATAAACACCGCGATGTCGATCAAAAATGCGTACGCCCACCGTGACCCGATTGGCCGCTTCGCTGCCGGCGGAATCGGTCCTTGATGCTGAGACAAAGGTGCGGGAGAGGGCACGGGAAGGTCAGGTTTCCGTTCGTGTCAATTTTCCGCTGGCGGCATCGAAATCGAAGATTTCCGCGTAGCGGCCCCATTGGATCGCGGTTTCCAGTTGGCGGCGGGCTTCCTCTTCGCTGAAATGTTCGTCCAGCAGGTCCTGGAAAAATTCCGCGGGGAGCGTCCGATCAGACTTCGCCTTGAGCGCCTGCTCCATCTGGCGCAGCAGCGGGACGTTGGCCAGCACCGCTTTCCGGAAGATCGCCTTGCGCTCCTGGATGTCGCCCTGGGCGAACGCCTGGCCTTCCGGCGTGATGATGGCGTCTCCCTCTTCCAGCTTCAGCATGCCGAGCAGCACGGCAGTATCGACGCTCGGCAGGAGTGCGTCTACTTCCAGGCTCAGTTCATCGGCCAGCACATGCAAATCCGCGCGTCCTCCCTGATCCGCCAGAATCTCCAGAAGTCCCGCCAAGCCTCCGGGGCGCGTGTGCGGCAGCATCACGTACGTCTTTCGGCCAGTCCCTTCAGTTCCAGCCAGCCCGGTTGGTGTAGGTTCGGCGTGGTCTTGGCGCGTCAACGCCCGGTAAATCATGTCGACCATATCCACAAAGGCCGGTTCTTTGCGATCCCGCGGATGGGCCAGATCCACGGTGAATTCTGCATGAATGTGCGCTGGATTTCTCCCCAGCACAATGATGCGATCCGCCAGGATCACCGCTTCTTCAATGTTATGTGTGACGATGAAAATCGCTCGTGTCGGTATCTTTTTGTCCAGCCACAGTTCCAGAAGTTCGCCGCGCAGCGTTTCCGCTGTTAACACATCCAGCGCAGAAAACGGCTCATCCATGAACAACACTTCCGGCTCCACAACCAGCGCCCGCGCCACACCCACGCGCTGTTTCATTCCCCCGGAAAGCTCTTTTGGATACGCGGACTCGAACCCGTCCAGTCCCACCGCATCAATAATTCGCAGTGCACGTTTGTGGCGTTCAAATTCCAGAATGCCGCGCGCTTCCAGAGGCGCCTCGACGTTCTCGATCACCGTCAGCCAGGGAAATAACGCAAAACTCTGGAACACGATGGAAACATTTGGGGATTCATCCCGAACGGGTTGCCCGTGCCAATAAACTCCTCCGCCTGAGGCCGGGGACAGCCCGGTCAGCATCCGCAGCATCGTGGATTTCCCGCAGCCCGACGGGCCCAGCAGTGCAATAATCTGTCCGGGATAGATCGCGATATCCGTGGGAGAAATTACCTGAATCCGGTTTCCATCCGGTTGTGGATAGAACTTTTCGAGCTTGCGGGCCTCGATGATTGGCTCGACTGCTACAGATGTAGTGGATGCACTCATAGTGGCCCGTATTATCGCTCAATTTCGGCCCGCCGAGCGCGTATTCCAGCAGATTCGTCGCTACCGGGCTTCTCCGGTTACAATTTCATGAATACTTGATGACAGATCCGCGTTCATCCTCCGCCATGTTTGAGTCACATCGCCTCCCCGGCTGGCTTTTACCGCTTGCTCTTTCCCTTTTCCTTTCTATCCTTGTCGTTCTGCCTTTTTTCTGGTTCGGCGCGGCTTCCGGCCACGATTTTGAGTTTCATGCGGCTTCGTGGTTCGATGCAGCCTACCAGTGGAAGGAAGGCGTTCTCTATCCGCGGTGGACGGCTTGGACCAATCACGGATTCGGCGAGCCACGCTTTATCTTCTATCCGCCGCTGTCCTGGATACTCGGCGCCGCGCTCACTCTCCTGGTTCCGGATCCTGCCGTGCCCATCCTCTTCATCGTGCTGGTGCAGACCCTCGCGGGGCTCTCGGCCTATTTTCTCCTGCGAAAACTGGCTACTCCGAGTGCCTCCCTTCTCGGCGCTGCTTGTTACGTCATCAATCCCAATGCGCTTTTGATGACTTACATCCGCAGCGATTTCGCCGAGCAACTAGCTTGCGCGCTCTTCCCCTTGCTGCTCCTGGCGGCGCTTCGCTTGTGCGAGTTTTTGGACGATTTTCCCCCGAAGCTTTCTTCCATCGCTCTATTTGCAATTCCGTTTGCTGGGGTCTGGCTTTCCAACGCGCCGGCGGCCGTCATCGCCAGTTATTCCATGGCGCTCGTGTTTGCCTGGGCTGCTCTTTCCCAGCATTCCTGGCGCATTCTTTTCCGGGGAATTTCCGGCCTGGCTCTGGGACTGGGTCTCGCTGCTTTTTATCTTGTGCCTGCGGCTTACGAACAGCGTTGGGTTAACATCGGCCAAGCGCTTTCCAGTGGGCTGCTTCCTTCGCAAAATTTTCTGTTCACGGTGATCAACGATCCGGAGCACACCTGGTTCAACTGGATCGCCTCCATCTGCGCACTTTCTTTGATCTTGCTTCTCGGATTGGCAGCGCTAGCCTCTCGTCAGTTTGCCGCCGCCCGGAGCTCCTTAGCTCGGAATCGGAAGGCATACCCGCCGCTCCTCGCTCTGGGCGCTGCGGCCACTTTGCTCACTCTACGGCTCACCCTGCCGCTCTGGAATCACTTGCCAAAATTGCGTTTTGTGCAGTTTCCCTGGCGTTGGATGTCCATGATCGCCGTTGTCTCTTTGTGCTTCCTTGCCCTTGCCATGGAAAGGCGCCGCGGATGGCTGTGGTTTGTGATTCTTTTTGTGCTCACCTTGCCGCTCGCTTCATTTCTGGTACAGAACACCTGGTGGGATGAAGATGAAATGCCCACCCAGCGCGACGCCGTGGTCAGCGGCAGCGGCTTTGAAGGGACCGACGAATATGATCCGCTCGGCGATGATCATCTCGATCTTCCGCCGAGTGCGCCGCTTGCCAGAGTGTTGCCCACCGATCCGCCGAATTCCTCTACGCCGCAAGTTCGCGTGCAAATTCAACACTGGAACACGGAGCAAAAGGAGATTCATGTCGATGCACAATCGGAAGCGCGCCTAGCCCTACGGCTTCTGAATTACCCTGCCTGGCGTGTGGAAGTGAACGGCAAAACGGTTCAGCCGGAGCGGATGGACGATGTCAACCAGATGGTGATACCCGTGAACGCGGGCAGTTCCGAAATTCGCGTACGTTTTGTGCGCACCATGGACCGCAAACTGGGCAATGCGATTTCGGCGTTAAGCGGTCTCTTGGCAGCGCTCCTGCTTTGGACCGGGCGGAAACGCGTTACCGGCGGTCGATCGAAGGATGCCGGATATCCAGACCCTGCACGATATAGATGACGTCTTCCGCGATGTTAGTGGCGTGATCGCCAATCCGCTCCAGATTCTTCGCCACCAGGATTAATTCAAACGCGGGGAACACCAGGCTGGAGTCGCCCATCATGTAGGTGAGGAGCTCGCGGAAGATCTGGTCGCGATAATGATCCACCTGGTCATCGCTGGACATCACTTTCTGGGCCAGTTCTACGTCGCGACGAACCACCGCATTCAGAGCGTTCCGGACCTGCTCTTCCACCAACTCGGTCATCCGGGGAAGGTCCACGTACGGCTTCACGCGCGGATGACGCAAAATCCGCAGCGCACCCTGCGCAATGTTTACGGCTTGGTCGCCGATGCGCTCCAGGTCGTTGTTGATACGGGAAACCGCAAGCACTAAACGGAGGTCCGCGGCCATCAACTGGTGCAAGGCCAGCAACTGGACCACCCGGTCATCGATCTCCAGCTGCAGTTCGTTGATCGCATCCTCTTCATCCAGGACGCGCTTCGCCAGCTGTTCATCCGATTCGAGCACGGCATGAACGCCCTGATGAACGGCGCGCTCCGCCAGGCTGCCCATCCAAAGCAGCCGCTCCTTCAGCTCGTTCAGGTCCTTTTCGAAGTGACGTTCCATGAATGCCTTCCCATTTGCATCTTAACTGCAGTCCGGAGTCGCTCAAACAAAAATCGTCCACCCTCTCATCCAAACCGGCCCGTGATGTACGCCTCCGTTCGCGGATCGCTTGGCGTGGTGAACAGTTGCGGTGTCGGGTTGAACTCGATCATCTGGCCGGTCAGCACGAACGCCGTAAAATCGCTCACCCGCGCGGCCTGCTGCATGTTATGCGTCACGATGGCCAAGGTGGTCAGGTTTTTCAGTTCCACCAGGAGTTCCTCGATTTTTGCGGTACTGATCGGGTCCAGGGCCGAACAAGGCTCGTCCAGAAGCAACACTTCCGGTTCCACTGCAAGAGCGCGCGCGATGCACAACCGTTGCTGTTGGCCGCCGGAGAGCTCGTAGGCCGACTTGTGCAGGAGGTCCTTCACTTCCTCCCACAACGCCGCGTTCCGGAGGCTCTTCTCCACGACCTCTGCTATCGGTCCCGTGAAGCCGTTAATCTTGGGCCCGTATGCCACATTGTCAAAGATCGATTTGGGAAAGGGATTCGGCCGCTGGAAAACCATGCCGACACGCCGGCGCAAACGGGTCACGTCCTGCGTCAGGATATTCTGCTGATCCAGTAGAACTTCTCCCTCCAACCGCGAGCTGGCCACGGTTTCGTGCATGCGATTCAGGATGCGTAACAAAGTGGACTTGCCGCAACCCGACGGGCCAATCAAAGCGGTAACCCTTTTGTCCGCTATCCCCATGTTGATATCGAACAGGATCTGTTTGCTCCCGTAGAAAAAATTGAGCTTGGAGATCTTCATGCGCATCGGCAAGGACGCGGCGTTCTCTTTCGCCGCGCCAGTCGTGGCGGTGATGTTCACGGAAAGCCCCGGATTGGACGACGCTTGCATTTCTATCCCCTCGGCACTGCTATGCCGCGCGACAGGATCGTCCGGGCGAGAATGTTGATGATCAGGATTAGCCCGAGCAGCACCAACCCCGCCGCCCATGCCTGACGATGCCAATCCTCGTACGGTGCTACTGCGTACGTGAAGATCATCACCGGCAGGGACGCCGTTGGCTGCCCCCAGCCCTGACTCCAGAAGCGGTTCCCGAATGCCGTGAATAGGAGCGGCGCCGTCTCGCCCGCCACCCGCGCCAACGCCAGCAGGATCGCTGTAAGAATACCGCGATAGGCCGCCGGCACGATAACTGTCTTGATTGTTTTCCATTTGCTCGCTCCCAGTGCCATGGCGCCCTCGCGCAACATGCGCGGCACCGCGCCCAGAAACTCTTCCGTGCTCCGCAAGGTGATGGGGATCATCATTAAGCCCAGGGCAAATGCTCCCGCAAGCGTCGAGAAATGCTTGAATGGCAGGACCACCAAGGCGTATGCAAAAATTCCGATCACGATGGATGGCACGCCATTCAGCAAATCCGCCGCGTACCGCACCACAGAAGCAACGGCGGTCCCGCTGAATTCGGCGAGATAGATCCCCCCGAAAAATCCCACCGGCACGCCGAATAGAGAGGCGGCCAACAGTAATTTGGCGCTCCCTACAATTGCGTTGGCCATTCCTCCGCCCACTTCACCGACGGGCTTGGGAAGTTGCGTAAAGAACGCCCAATTCACGGACGTTCCGCCGTTGAACAACAGGTATCCCAGAATGAAGAACAGGACGGCTACGGATACAAAGGCGCAGACACCGGTTAGCGTCAGCATGAAATTGCTGACAAATTTCCGCCAGCGCAGTCGTCCGCTCATCGGTTAACCACCCCGCTTCCTTTTTGCGTGGTCACCACAATTAACAACCGCGCCAGACCGTTCAGGATGAATGTGAGCAGGAACAACACTAGGCCTAGTTCGATCAGCGCCTGTAAGTAAAGATCACCCGTGGCTTCCGTGAATTCATTGGCGATCACCGCCGCAATCGAGTAACCGGTAGCGAACAAAGACGCGCTGATCTTCGGCGTGTTGCCGATCACCATGGTCACCGCCATGGTCTCGCCCAACGCTCGCGCCAACGCCAGGAAAATGGAGCCCATAATGCCCGTTTTTGCGAACGGCACAACCACTTTCCACGTTGATTCCCAGCGCGTCGATCCCAGCGCCAGGGCCGCTTCCCGCTGATCCCTCGGGACCGAAAGCAGGACTTCTCGTGAAACCGAGATGATGTAGGGAATCACCATGATGGCCATCACGATTCCCGCGGTCAGAAATCCCACGCCATACGACGGCCCTTTGAAGAACGGAAGAAATCCAAGGGGCTTGTTCAGCGCCGGGTAAATCACGGTGCGCATCAACGGCACCACGATGAACACGCCAAGAAGTCCATAAATCACGCTGGGCACCGCGGCCAGCAGGTCGATGAAAAATTGCAGCGTATCCGAAACTCGTGCCGGGGCCAGCTCCGCAAGGAAAATGGATGCCCCAATTCCCAGTGGCACTGCGAGCAACAATGCCACTACGGAGGTCACCAAAGTCCCGTAGATGAAAGGCAAGGCGCCGTACTGGTCCATGACTGGGTCCCACACTTGCGTCACGAAAAACTCCAGCCCGAACTTATGGCGAGCCAGCGCCGAATTGATCCACAGTTCGTATACCAGAAGAACCGTTATCAAGACTACAGAGGCCGCGAAAAGGAAAGTGATGAGCCGCGCGATCTCGTCGCCATCCCGAAGCTTGGATAGAAAAGAGCGCGAGCCCGCCGCCGGACCCGCGCTCGGTATGGTTGGATTTGCTATTGCCACGTCTCTGTTTGGTTCCTACTGAACTTTGTCAATCGCCTTCTTTTCTTTCTCAACCACTTCCTTCGGCAGTTTTGCGTAGGAAAGCTGTTCCGCGTATCCCTGCCCGTCGGTGACCATCCATTTAAGGAAGCCTTTGATGGCATCCCTCTTCGCGCCGTCCTGAATCTTTGCTGGAATCAGCAGCCACGTGAAGCTGGAAATCGGATAAGCCGTCTTTCCGGGAGCGTTCGTGATGCTTACCCGGAAATCCTCCGGCATATCCTTCGACGCGCCAGCTGCGGCGGCGGTGACACTCGCCAGATCTGCCTTGACAAAGGCCCCCGACGAATTCTTGACGCGGCCATACGGCATGTTGTTCTGGATCGCGTAGATCAACTCTACGTAACCAAAGGCATTCGGCGTCTGCTTGACAAGTCCCGCCACGCCCTCATTGCCCTTGCCGCCCAATCCCACCGGCCAGTTGACTGATGTCCCCTTGCCCACCTTGCTTTTCCACTCCTCGCTTATTTTGGCGAGGTAGTCAGTCCAGATGTAAGTGGTGCCGCTGCCGTCGGAGCGATGGACTACAACGATGTCCTGCGCAGGTAGATTCACGCCTTTATTGGCCCCCGCGATCGCCGGGTCATTCCATTTCGTGATTTTGCCCAAGAAAATGCCGGCCAGGGCCTCCGGAGTAAAATTCAGCTCCGCTGTGACACCGGGAATATTATAGGTTGGCACATCGGCTCCAAGCACGGCGGGGAAATGTAGAATTCCGGATCCGCGCTTGTCCTGGAAAGCCTTCAACTGCTCATCATTCATTGGACCATCGGTCGCCCCAAAATCGACCGTACCCTCGGTGACTTGCTTGATGCCCCCGCCGGAACCGATCGACTGGTAGTTGAACTGAATGCTGCTATTCTTCTGGTGATACACATCAAACCACTTCGAATAAATCGGATACGGAAATGTGGCGCCTGCTCCATTAATCAGCAACCCATTCTGCGCCCACACTAGCGCCCCGAGAGCGAGGACAGCCGTTAACAACAAGGCGGTGCGTTTCATTGGATTTCTCTCCCTAGGTTCTTTCGATTTGCTTAAGAACTTCGTAGTCTGAGCGGTGTACGTTACGGAATTGTTACATCTCATGGTCAGTCTGTTAAAAATCAGAAATATTCTTAATTAAACCGCTTAACTACTCTTTTTTTCATGCATTTACGCGGGGGAAGCCCCCAGAAAAAAAGGGCAGCTCCGCGAAGAGCTGCCCTTTGCCGTCCCTTGAACTGGAACGGGCCGAGTTAATCGTGACAGCTTATGGCAAGTAGTAGCGGAACGACGTCCATATCATGTTGTTTACCGCGTGTGGGCCGATACTCGTTGTGCCCGTTACGCCGTTGCTGCCGGACCAGGCGGTCCTGTAGAGGTAGGAGTATTGGATGCCCCACTGCATTCTCCCCTTTTCGCCCTGGTAGAACTTCTGCCAGAAGCCAAGTGTGCCCTCCATGATGTACCGGGTATCACCCGCACACGAACCTCCCGTTCCCGGTGTGCCGGTGGCGCTCGGAAGCGTTTCGGTCGAGCAGCCCGAGTTGTTGGCATACGGTGAGCCGTATCCGCCGATGCCGCTGGTCGAAATGGTGGTCGCCGTTAGAGCCGGATAAGCTGGCTGTACTCCTCCGCCGGGGCACGGTTGTTGCCCTGCGGCACCGCAACCGGGAATGGCGGGGGTGTGCGTGACGGTTACAGAATCATAACCTCTGTAAGCTGCGCGAGCGGCGTACTCACCGCCCAGATAGGCGTAGATGTCCAACTTCGGCGTCGCGTGCCATTCCAACCGGCCCAGCCAGTGCCCGCTATGAATCATCGAATACGAGCCATCCGGTCGAGCCGTTA
>Ga0187801_10000031_pt1 | contig 28016 bp, 23 predicted proteins | sample NC_wetland_sal_i_10_FD_132465 | JGI IMG/M metagenome (GOLD analysis project Ga0187801, IMG submission 132465) | Wetland sediment microbial communities from Neuse River Estuary, North Carolina, USA - Control_1 | ecosystem: Environmental > Aquatic > Freshwater > Wetlands > Sediment | place: USA...
GACGCAGACATCGATGCGCGAGCGCATGCGGTGTCCTGTCCCAAAAGGTGCTGCGCGCGGCGCTGGTACAGCTGGGTGGATTCGAACCACCGACCTCCTGATCCACAGTCAGGCGCTCTGAACCAACTGAGCTACAGCTGCACGGCCTGCGGCTTTTATTTTGCGCATGATCTTTTCCGAAAACCGGTATCCACTTTTCGGGATCATGCGCAAGCGCGCGAAACCTATGAGCAACACCGCGCTTTGGCAAGTTGGCCGTGTGTCCGCCCCCAAAAAGCAAAAGCCCGGGCCATGCCCGGGCTTCCCCTCGCCGCTTAACTTTACGCTAGCTTGGCGATGCCGTTCGCGAAGGCCGAATTAAGCGACCTTGCTGAACGCCCTGTTCACGCCGCTCTTGATCGGCTCGGCGGTCTCGGTCGCGACCTTCTGCACCAGCGCGCTGAGTTCCTTGCTCTGTTCGGTGAGAGCCTCGAACTGCTTGCGCGCATGGGCGCTCGACAGCTCGATCACTTCCGAAAGCGTCTTCGCCGTGATCAGCTCGCCGGCAAAATCGAACGCGGCGTTGGTATTCACGCGCGCCGCCTCGATGACTTTGAGGCCGTAGTCGGAGGCGCCCTTGGTCGCCGTCGAATAGGTGGTCTCGAGCACGTCGGTGGCCTCTTCCGCGGCCGCCTTCATCTTCTCGTAGGTGTCCTTGGCCTGCGCCACGCCGCGCTCGGCAAATTCACGGAATGCGGCGGGCATCTCGACCTTGGGGATCTCGAACTTGGGGATTTCAAATTTCGGCATTTCAAATGCCCCGACCGAGGGCTTGCTCGACTTCACTTTGGGGGAGGTTGTGGTTGCGGCTTCCGCCATGACACGATCCTTGATCTCTCGCTCTTTACACTTGGGGCTGTCTCTCACTCACGGAGAAAGTTTTTTTGTTATGGCCGCGCCGCCCGTTGCGCGCTGCCTGCCATTTCCTGGTCCCGAGCCGAACACTGCACCGATTGCACCCGAGCTCTTCCGTAGCATTAAATAACATCTCTTTTGGTGCATTGCAATAGGAATTGTTGCAATGCACAAAGATTAGGTAATGGCCTGGATTTGCTGTGGTTTTGGAACTCTGCCGGCGTATGTCGGAACTAAGTCTTAGGCTTAGCAGCATCGACCACAATTTTGGCGGCACTTTGACCGAGGTCCTGCACTTGGGTCGAAAGCGCTTGCATTTGCCGGCTCAAAAATTCCGACTGCAGGCCCAACACCTCGGCGCCGTCTTTCGCTTTCATCAGCTTCTGGGCGAAGTCGAAGGTCGCGGCCACGTTCTGCTCGGCATAGGAGATCGATTTCTGCGCAATCTCGCTGGCGCCGCTTTGCGCCACCTGGGCGCTGCCCTGCATCTGGCCGACCGCCTTGGTCGCGGCCTCCACGAAGCCGGTAAATGCCTCGCGCGCCTGCGCCACGCTTCGTTCGGCAAATGCGCGCATTTCGGTCGGAATTCCGAATTGCTCGAATGGATCCTTGGCCATCGCACGCTCCTTCTATCCGGTCCCCATGCTATCCGGTCCACATGCCAGCCGAAAACCGTCGCAGCCAGAAGCAAATTGGCCGGGCGCCCCTGACGCTCGCGGCACTTCCAATGGCAGCTTTCATGGCAGTTCCCATGGCAATTAAGGTTATCCCGGCTTCTTGCATTAAGCCACAGCGGGCCGGCATGGACGCGGCAAACGCCTCGGATTATTAAGAATTCGTTTAGCAACCGAGTTCCGTCAGGCATGTCCACCGTGGGGAGTGAACGCGCGGTATTACGGCATCCGCGTCTTGCGGCGCTGGCGACGGCAGAGTGGCCCGCCTGGCTCTGGAGCGCTGACGGCTCGCGAATTCTCTGGGCCAATGCGGTTGGCGCCGCGATTTTCGGGGCGACAACCTCAAGCAATTGCGCCAACCGGCGCTTTTCCGTCAGCGAACTGCCCGCCGCGCAGGTGCTTCGCCTGGCGGCAACACTGCCGTCCGGCGGGCAAGAGCGCCTGGAACGCTTGCGTGGTTTCGGCGGCAGCCTCGGCCGTGCGCTGACCTGTACCTGTTCGCGGATCGTCGCCGGCGACGGCAGAGGGGCGGTGCTCATAGTCGCAGCCGAGCCGGCGGGGCCGGCGCTGACACTTGCCGAGCGTGTGCAGCGGCTCTTGGATGAAGACGCCGATCCTGCCGCGGCTTTTATGCCTGATGGCCGGCTCGTTTATGCCAATGCCCAAGCGCAACATTGGCTTGACGGAACCAGCACGCTGGCCGCGCTTGGCCTCGAGGTGCTTGCCACGGCCGCGCTGCAAACCGGCACTGCCAATACCGCCGCGAAGCTTAACGGCGATGCCTGCGACATTCTGCTCGCCTGTCTCGGCCAAGGCGCCAGCAGCGTTGTGCTTGTCGTCGTACAGCGGCCGGCACGGCAAACAAATCAGGCGCTCGCAGCTAAGATCGAACTCGAGACAGCGCCGGAAAGTCAAAACAGATCAGCCCAGCCAATGTCGTCCGCGGCGGCATCGGATACCGGAGCGGTGGCCGCCGCACCGGCGAGAGCGGCAGCGGGGATTGGGGCGGCAGCGGAGCGCCGGCATCCGCTGCGCTTCGTCTGGGACATGGATGCCGACGGCCGCTTCTCCATCGCGTCGGACGAATTCCTCCAACTGATCGGAGCGCGGGCCGCCTTGCTCGGGCGGCAGTGGCGCGACATCGCTGCCGAACTAAAACTCGATCCGGCCGATCAGGTAGCCGCCGCGGTGGCGAGCCGAGAAACCTGGAGCGGGATTACTGTTTCATGGCCGATCGCCGCGCCGCCGGGTTCCGATCGCCATTCGGAACTGCGGCTGCCGATCGAACTTTCCGGTCTTCCGGTATTCGATCGCGATCGAAGCTTCCGCGGCTATCGCGGCTTCGGCGTCTGCCGCGACCTGACGCAGATCAACGGATTGGTACGGCCACCGCGCGGTGAGGACGCACCAGCTGCCGCGCCGCCGCTCAGTCCGCCAGCACCGCTCGACCGCGCAACCGTCGCGGCGCCGGACCAAGCGCTACAGGATCGCGGTCCGGTTTCGGCGAATGTGGTGCCATTTCGCCCTGCCGCCGCGGTTGAGCCGAAACCGGCGCCAAGTCTGAGCCCGATCGAGCGGCGCGCGTTTCGCGAACTGGCGCAGGAATTGACCTCGCGCCTGCGCGGCTCACACGCCGCGGCAACCGCCGAAGCCGTGGCGCAAGAACTGGCCGCGAGCCAAGACCAAACCCTGAGCCAAGACGAGCTGCGGCAGGTTTTAAGCCAAGCGCTCAATCAGGAAAACGACGCGGAGTTCGGCGAGGAGCCGAGCCAAGAGCAGAGCCAAGAACCGGAGCAGAACGCCGACGAAAACCCGGCCGAACCAGCGGACATACAAGCGAACGAAGAAAGCCGCAGCGAAATCCAAGAACCGGGCCAAGAGCAGGACCAAGAGCAGGACCAAGAGCAGAGCGAAGCTTCGAGCGAACCGGCACATGACGCGACAAGCGAACAAGAGCTTGATGCAGCCGAGCCGGTGGCGGAGCAATTGCTCACGCCGGCTTTCCTCGATCGCATTCCGCTCGGCATTCTGGTCTACCGTCATGACGGACTGCTGTACGCCAATCGGCACTTTTTGGATTTGAGCGGCTACAGCGATGTAGCGGCGATTGAGGCGGCTGGAGGACTGAACAGACTGTTCGCCGAACCTGACGCCAGTACTGCATTTGCCGATAGTACCGGCGCGGCGGCGGCAATCATCACCCAGTCTGGCGAGCGGCTGCCGGTGGAAGGGCGGATGGTCGCCGTGCCCTGGAACGCGGCGCCGGCGATAGCGCTTATTCTGAACAAAAACCAATCCGATGCCGCGGCGACCGGACACGCGGCGAACGCATCCGACGAACAAGCCGCCGATACCGAGCGCGAGGCGCAGCGGACCGCGGCGGCCAAGGCCGAATTTGTCGCCAGAATAAGTCACGATATCCGCAATCCGCTCACCGCCATCACCGGCTTTGCCGAAGCGATCATGAGCGAACGCTTCGGGCCGATCGGCAATGAGCGCTACCGCGAATACATCAAGGATCTCCACGCCGCCGCCGCGCATCTGTCGTCGATGGTCGACGACATGTTCGACCTGTCGAAGCTCGAGAGCGGGCGCATCGATCTGAGCTTTGCCAATGTGAATCTGAATGAACTTGTGCAGCAATGCGTCGGCATGATGCAGCCGCAGGCCAACCGCGCGCGCATCATCATTCGCAGCGCGCTGACCTCCGCGCTGCCGCTCGTCAAAGCTGACGAACGGGCGCTGCGGCAGATCGTGCTCAACCTGTTGTCGAACTCGATCAAGTTTACCGGTCCCGGCGGTCAGATCATCGTCTCGACCGTGTTCGCCGACACGCGCGAGGCGATCTTGCGCGTTCGCGACACCGGCGCCGGCATGAGCGAAAAACAGATCGCGGCTGCGCTTGAGCCGTTTGCGGACATCGACGCCTGGGCCAACTCTGGTTCGGGTGGAACCAAGTTTGGGCTGCCATTGACCAAGGCGCTCGCCGAAGCCAATCAGGCGCAGTTTCGGATCAAAAGCGCGCCGGAGGCTGGAACTCTGGTCGAGATCGCGTTTCCACCGAATCGTACGGTCGCCGACTGATCGCGCAGCGCCGCGTCGGGCGTTGCGGTCGAGTTTTTGCCGAGATTGCCGATCATGCTTCCGTAATGAATGCGGCGACCCGCCTCCGCCAAGTCGTTCTCCGCCGAGTCGTCCTGCGCCAAGTCGTCCTGCGCCAAGTCGTCATGCGCCAAGTCGTCATGCGCCAAGTCGTCATGCGCCAAGTCGTCATGCGCCAAGTCGTCCAGGCTTTGTTTCTAGTCGGCGTCGTCTTGTTTACGCCGGCGGCGCGCGCGGCCGACGTCGATCTATTGCTGGTGCTGGCGGCCGATGTATCGCGCAGCATCGATGCCGCAAAATTCCAGCTGCAGCGCGACGGCTATGCCGCCGCGGTCGCCGACGCGCGGGTCCTCGATACCGTTCGCGCCGGCCGCAATGGCCGGATCGGATTGACCTTCATCGAGTGGTCCGGGATCGGCGCGCAGCGCACCGTCGTTGATTGGATGACGGTCGGCGATGCGGCATCGGCGAAAGATTTCGGCGATCGTCTGCTGGAGTCGCCGCGCTCGTTCGCCGATCGCACTTCGATCAGCGGCGCCATCGAATTCGCGATGGCCCAGCTCGCCCAGGCGCCATTTGGCTCGCGCCGCCAGATCATCGATATTTCCGGTGACGGCACCAACAATTCCGGCCGCGATGTGGCTGAACTACGCGATCAAGCCGTGGCGAAAGGAATAACGATCAATGGACTCGCAATCCTGAGCGAAACTCCGCTGCCGTGGAATCCGGAGCACACCAATCCACCCGGCGGGCTTGATCATTATTATCGCACCAATGTCATCGGTGGCCCGGGCGCCTTCGTCATGGTGGCAAGGAATTTCGAGTCCTTTGGCGAGGCAATTATCAGCAAACTGATTGCCGAGGTTGCCCAAGGGCGAGAGAGAAACCGCGAGACCCAGTTCCGGCGGACTGCAGCGCGGTGAATCTGGGGCCGCGCGAGCGCATTTTTGTTGGGCTTGGCAAGGCCCCGCTGCCGCGGCCGCAAGCCACGAAAGCGACACAGATGATGACCATGTTGTTTGCGGGTTATCTACGGCCCGGTATAGTCGGCGGGCCTCACAGCAATCGGAAAAACGTCCCGTGAACGCGGCTTTTGGCTTGAAACGCCTTGCGATTGCCGCCGCCGCCGTTATTGCGGCGGTGCTTATCAGCGTTATCGGCGTATCTTTGCTGCTGCCGGCGGCGTCGGTCCGCGATGCGATAAAGTCGGAAATTCGCGGTGTGACCGGTCTCGATCCGGTGCTCGGCAACGATATCTCATTGTCGCTGTTTCCATCGGGAAGCGTGCGCTTCCACAACGTCGTGCTTGCCAATCAACCGACCGGCGAGCCGGCCGTCGCCGCGGACGAATTGGTCGCCCGACTGCGATACTTTCCGCTGTTAGCGGGCCGCATCGAAATCGCCGACGTGACGCTGGTGCGTCCGACCATCAAGGTCGCCTTCTCGGCCGCGGGCGAATCCAATTGGTCGGGCCTGATTTCATCGCTCGCCCGCGGGCTTGCACCGCAGTCCGAGCGCGGCGCCGCTTTCTCCGAAATCGGCATTCAGGATGGCACCGTCATTCTCTATGACGCTCGCAGTGACGCGACCGAACGGCTGGAAGATCTCGAGTTTCAGGTGGCGTGGCCTTCGATCTCGCGCAGCTTCGGCGCCAATGGCCATTTCACCTGGCACAAGGAGAAAGTCGAAGCGAGCCTTACGCTGAGCGATTTTCTGGCGGCGCTGACCGGTGACCGTTCCGGTCTCAAGATCCGGCTGTCCAGTGCGCCGCTCACGCTTGCTTTCGACGGTTCGGCAAGCGACGAACCGACGCTCAAAGTCCAAGGCACGCTCGGCGTGGAGGCGCCATCGCTCCGCGAGGCGCTGCGGTGGATCGGCAATGACCGGCTGCCGTTTGGCGGCTTTGGCCGATTTGCCCTGCGCGCGCAAAGCGACATCGGTGGGCGCGTGGCATCGCTCTCCAATGTCAATGTCGAGCTCGACGGCAACAGCGCGGAAGGCGCGCTCACCGTATCGACCGGCCCGCACCGGCTGGTGCAAGGCACGCTGGCGTCCGACACGCTCGATCTGACGCCCTATGTTTCCGGAATTCGGCTGCTCGAGCGCAACGAACGCAACTGGAGTCAGCTGCCGATTACGCTCGATGGCTTCAACGACCTAAGTCTCGACCTGCGGCTCTCAGCCGCCAACATCAAAATATCCACCGCCCGATTGGGCCGCACCGCCGTCGCCGCCACGATGCGCGAGAAGAAACTCAATATCACTGTCGGCGAATCGCAGGCCTTCGGCGGAGTTGCCAAAGGCACGCTCGGTCTCGCCAGCGCCGACGGCGGCGTTGCCGCGACCGCGCATATGCAGTTCGCCGACGTCGATCTGGATAATTGTCTCGGGCAGGTTTTCGGGCTGCATAAGGTCGAAGGCCGCGGCACATTGACGGTCAATCTCGAGGGTGGTGGCGACTCGGTCCTGGCCGTCACCCATGGCCTCAATGGCACCGCCGTGCTGAATGCGAGCGCCGGCGCGTTGACTGGCATTAATATCGAACAACTGCTGCGCCGCCTGGAGCGCCGCCCGCTCTCGGGCAGCGGCGACTTCCGCAGCGGCCGCACGCCGTTCGATCAGCTCGTCATAAACCTCAAGGTCAACCAAGGTCTGGTCTCCATTGACGACATGCGCGTCGTCGGCCCGTCGGTTCGCCTCGCTGTTGCCGGTCAGGCCTCGGTGCCGACCCGCGATCTCGATCTCAAAGGCGTGGCCACGCTGATCTCCACCGCCAGTGCCGATCAATTCGAACTGCCGTTTGTGGTGCAAGGCCCGTGGGATGATCCAATCATGCTGCCGGATGCGCAGAGTCTGATCCGGCGCTCCGGGGCAGCCGCGCCGCTTCTCGGCGGCGGCAAGCCGTTAAATGCCGGCGATGCGGTGCGTTCGGTCATCGATCAATTGATGGCCACCCCGCAAACGCCGGCGGCATCGCCCGCCGCCACCCCGGCCGCGGCGCCCAGCGCGCCGCACTCCATGCAGTAAGCAAAACACACCCGCGAGCGCGGCACATCGCACGCGCGGCAATCAGGGTTGGACGCGCGCCGGCGCGCCGCGCGACGCGCTGAGCTTGGTGAGGATCGAAGCCGCGATCACGGCCAGTCCGACCACAGCGACGACGATGCTGCAGACCGCGTTCATTTCCGGGCTGACGCCGAGACGCACCTCCGAATAGATGCGGATCGGCAACGTCGTTGCGCCGGGGCCGGTGGTGAAACTGGCAATGACCAAGTCGTCAAGCGAAAGCGCAAAAGCGAGCATCCAGCTCGCCGCGATTGCCGGGAAGATCAGCGGCAAGGTGACCAACACAAAAGTCTGCGCCGGAGATGCGCCGAGATCCATCGCGGCTTCTTCCAGGTTCAGGTCGAAATCGACGAGCCGGGATTGAACGATAACGGCAACGAAGCACGTCGCCATCGTGGTATGTGCGATGACCACGGTCCAAAACCCGCGATCGATCGAAACAGCCACAAACAAAAGCAGCATGGACAGGCCGGTAATGACCTCGGGCATGACCAATGGCGCATAAATCATCGCGGCGAACGGCAGCCGGCCGCGAAAGCGGCCGAACCGGACCAGCGCCACCGCGGCGAGCGTGCCCAAGAACGTGGCGGTGAACGCCGAGATGAAGGCCACCCGAAAGCTGATCGATGCCGCTTGGAGAAGCGCTGCGTCCTGCGCCAGCACGGCATACCAGCGCATCGACCAGCCGCCCCACACGGCCACCAGGCGCGAGGCATTGAACGAATAGACGACGAGAATGACGATCGGCAGGTACAAAAACCCGATGCCGAGAATTAGCGCCGCGATGTTGAAGGCGGACAGCTTGCGCATCTTAATCGCGCTCCATGCCGCGCATGGTCTGATGCTGGAAAACCACGATCGGCGTGACCAAAAGGCAGACCAGAACGACGGCGACGGCTGCGGCGGTCGGCCAGTCCTTGTTGGAGAAAAATTCGCTCCAGATCGCCTGCCCGATCATCGCGGTCTGTGAGCCGCCGAGCAGATCGGGAATGACGAATTCGCCGACGATCGGGATGAAGCAGAGCAACGAGCCTGCGATCACGCCCGGCGCCGACAATGGCAAGGTGACGGCCCAGAACGTCCGCCATCGCGGGCAGCCGAGATCCGCGGCGGCCTCAAGCAACGATTGGTCGAGCTTCTCCAACGCCGCATAGAGCGGCAGAACCATAAACGGCAGGTAGGAATAGACGATGCCGATATAGACCGCGGTATTGGTCGATAGCCACGCCGGCGGCTCGCGTACGATGTGCAGCGCCAGCAACAGCTGATTGAGCGGCCCGTCGTGCTGCAGGATGTTCATCCACGCATAAATGCGAATCAGGAACGATGTCCAAAACGGCAGAATAACGAGCACCACCAGGACGGCCTGCAGGCGCGGTGGGGTGCGCGTAATCGCATAAGCGATGGGGTAGCCGATCACCAGCAGCAGCAGCGTGGAAAACGCCGCGATCTGCAGGCTCTTCATGTAGGAGACGACATAAAGCGGGTCGGAGCCGAGGAAGACGTAATTGTCCAGCGACAGGCTGGCAAAAAACGATCGCACGCCGCTCCAGCCGGCCGACAGATCGAAGACTGGCGTGTAGGGCGGCTGCGCAATCGCGCTCTGCGACAAGCTGATCTTGAGCACGATTAAAAATGGCAGCAAAAAGAATGCGACCAGCCACGCGTAGGGCAGCCACAGAACGATACCGGCAAGACGCGAGCGCTGCGGCTGCGGGCTCATGCGGCTCTCGCTCCGCTCATCGAGTCAACACGATTGCCGCTTCCGGCGCGAAACTAAGCCACACCTGATCGTTCCAGCTAATCCCGCGCGCGGTGAGCGGCCCGATATTAGCAATTGCCGCTTGCAGCGGCACGCCGGCCTCGGTGCGCAGCTTATAAAGCGACAAGTCGCCGAGATAACCGATATCGACCACGGTAGCGAGCACGCAGTTCTCCGCATTGGCGCGTTGCGTCGGCTCGACTGCGCACGGGATGAGGCGGATCTTCTCCGGCCGCACCGCGACCCACACCGTCGCGTTGGGCTCGGCGTCGATCTTTCCCGTGATGCGCAGCCGGCCCAATGCCGTCCCTTCGATCGTACCCGCGGCGTCGCCGACGCGGCCCTCGAACAGATTGATGGTGCCGATGAAGTCGGCGACCCAGCGCGAATTCGGTTGCTCGTAAATTTCAGCTGGCGGTGCCACCTGCATCAGGCGGCCACGATCCATGACTGCGATCCGGTCGGCCAACGTCATCGCTTCGCTCTGGTCGTGGGTAACGATGACGAATGTGAGGCCAAGCCGGCGCTGCAAGTCCATCAGCTCGAATTGCGTCTCGCCGCGCAATTTTTTGTCGAGCGCCGCCATCGGCTCGTCGAGCAACAGCACCCGAGGCCGCTTGACCAGCGAGCGTGCAAGCGCGACGCGCTGACGCTGACCGCCGGACAATTCGTGCGGCTTGCGGCGGCCGAAATTTTCAAGCTTGACCAGCGCCAGCATATCGGCGACGCGCGAGGCGATTTCAGACTTCGGCAAGCCCTCTTGCTTGAGGCCGAAAGCGATATTGGCCTCGACGGTCAGGTGCGGGAACAAGGCATAGGATTGGAACATCATGTTGACGGGGCGGCGATGCGGCGGCACCGGCCCAAGATCGACACCGTCGAGAAGAATGCGGCCGGAGCTCGGCTTCTCAAATCCGGCAATGAGCCGCAACAGCGTGGTCTTGCCGCAACCTGAAGGGCCAAGCAGCGCGAAGAATTCGCCTTGAAAGACATCAAGCGAGAGTTGGTCGACCGCGGTGAACTCGCCGAAGCGCTTGCTGACGGCCTCAATGCGCAATAGCGGCTGTAAATTGCGTTCGGCCCAAGGCGCGAAGCCCCGTTTCGCGAAGCCCCGTTTCGCAAATCCCGAACTCGCCGCCATAGTCGCCATCGATCGTCCACGCGTGCGTGTGCTGGTGCCGCCGCCACGCTAATGCATTTTCACGATTCTCGGAAACAGCGCCGGCGGCGAAGCCATCCCCGCTCATACCCGCGCCGCTCATGCCCGCGCTGTCGCGTTCGCCTCGGCCATGAAGCGTTCGAGCGCCGCCGTCTGCTCCGGAGAGAACCGCAGTCCGAGCTTCGAACGCCGCCACAGCACATCGTCCGCAGTGCGCGCCCATTCCTTGCGCATCATATAGCGCACTTCGGCGGCGGTAAGATCGGCGCCGAAACATGTGCCCAAATCCTCCGCTCGGCCGATATTCTCAAGCACGCGCTCGACACGGCTGCCATAGGCCCGCACCAGCCGCCTAGCGTGCCCTGCTCGCAGGAACGGCCAAGTTCGCAACGTGCGTTCAACCAGCGTTTCGAGCCCGTCATAAACGAAATCGCCGCCCGGCAAATGGCTTTGCGCCGTCCACGGCCGCGAATGCGGGAAAAAGTGCCGCAAGCGCGCCAACACTTGTTCGGCAAGACGCCGATAGGTCGTCATCTTGCCGCCGTAGACCGTGAGCAGCGGCGCTTCGCCGTAGCGCTTCTCCAGGATCAGTTCGTAATCGCGACCGACATCTTGGGCCTTGCGCGCGCCATTGTCATAAAGCGAGCGCACACCGGCAAACGCCCAAACGACGTCGGCAGCGCCAATCTCGGTCCGGAAATATTCATTGGCGACCCGGCACAGATAATCGATCTCTTCGCCACTCGGCGCTGCGGTCGAAGGGTCGCCGGCGAACATCTGATCGGTGGTGCCGATCAGCGTGAAATCGCGCTCGAACGGAATGGCGAAAACAACCCGCCCATCGGCAGCCTGCAAGATGTATGCGCGATCGTGATCGTAAAGCCGGCGCACCACGATGTGGCTTCCCTTGTCGAGCCTCAGGCGATGCTGCGGCTCTTGGCGCATTGCGGTCTCAGCGAATATTTCGTTCCAGGCTCCGGTGGCGTTGATCAGGATTCGGGCGGTCACGACATCGCGCTGACCGCGCGCGATGAGAACAAGCCGCCAGCTGTCGCCGCGCTCTGCCCGCACACAGCGGGTGCGAGTGCGGATGACGGCGCCACGCTCCGCGGCATCCACAGCATTGAGCACGACGAGCCGCGCGTCGTCGGCAAAGCAATCGGAATATTCGAAGGCATGGTGAAACCGGACTTTGAGCGGCAGCCCCGCCTCGTCGGTGACGAGATCGAGTTCACGCGTGCCGGGCAGAATGTTGCGCCAACCGATCCAATCGTAAAGCACAAGCCCGAGCCGCAGCAGTAACGCCGAGCGCCGCACTTCATTGATCGGCAAGACGAACCGCATCGGCCGCACCAGGTGCGGCGCGGCGCGCAACAGCGCTTCGCGCTCGCGCAAGGCCTCGTGCACCAGGCGAAACTGGCCGTGTTCGAGATAACGCAAGCCCCCGTGGATGAGTTTGGAGGAGGCCGAGGACGTACCGGAGGCGAGGTCGTTTTGCTCGATCAAAACCGTGCGCAGGCCGCGGCCGGCCGCATCCCGCGCAATTCCGGTGCCATTGATACCGCCGCCGACAATAGCCAGATCAAAATCAGCCACTGCGCCTCCCAGGCCGGGGAATATCGAAGGCCAACCGCGATCTTGCCTCAGGTGCAAGATGGGTGATTATCTCGGAATGGATACTACGCATGGACTTTCGCAATCGTCATGTCATTGTTACCGGTGGCGCGGGCGCGCTCGGCACCGCGGTAGTGGCACGGCTGATCGAGGCGGGCGCGGTCTGTCACGTGCCCTGCCTTAACGAGGCGGAGGCCGCGCGCTTTCGTTTGCGCGATCACAAGCAAGTCACGGTCATCGTCACCGGATCGCTCACCGACGAGGCGGCGATCGAAAAGCTTTATCGCGGAGTGACGCCGCTCTGGGCTTCGATCCATACCGTCGGCGGCTTTGCCGCCTCGGCTTTGCGCGATACTGACTTGGCGACGATCCGCCAGCAGATCGAGATGAACCTCATCAGCTGCATCTTGTGCTGCCGCGCCGCGGTCCGCGCCATGACGGACGCCGGCGGCCGCATCGTCAACGTCGCCGCGCGACCGGCGCTGGAATGGCGAACCGGCGCCGGCATGACCGCCTATACCGCCAGCAAAGCCGGCGTGGCGGCGCTGACCGCGGCGCTCGCCGAGGAAGTCGCCAAGGCCGGCATCCTGGTCAATGCGGTCGCGCCGTCGATCATGGACACGCCGGCCAATCGGCAAGCCATGCCGAAAGCCGATTACGGGCTGTGGCCGAAGGTCGAAGAGGTGGCGGCGACGATCGCGTTTCTGGCTTCGCCCGAAAACCTGGTCACGCGCGGCGCCATCGTTCCGGTCTACGGAAAGTCGTAGCAAGTGCGCATAACCCGCTCGTCCCCGCTTAAGGGCAAACGAGCGGAAGTGCGGCGAAGTCGCCTAATATCCCGGCCACAGCCCAGGCGTTGCCAGTTCGAGCAAATGGCCGTCCGGATCGCGGAAATAAATGCTGTCGCCGCCGCGCGGCCAATGGGTGCGGCCTTCGATCGCGACACCGGCCTCGTTGAGGCGGCTTTCCCAAACTTGTCGTTCCTCCGCGGCGATGGAAAAAGCCACGTGGACCGGACCATGCCCGTCGTGCGGCGGAATGGTGCCGCCAGGAAGATGCACGGTTTGCAGCGAGTGGCCGCGCAGAAACAACAGCAGCACGCCGTGATGACCGACATCGTAAGCGCAAAGCCGAGGATCGCGATAAATGCTGTTCAGGCCAAGAACCTGTTCATAGAACGGACAGGCGCGCTCGAATGCCTCGACGTAGAGAACGGTTTCCAACACGCCGAGGAGAGAAGGCATCTGCCGTTTCCGTTTCCCCATGCGGCGGTGTTCGCCGGCGCCGGCGTGACGAGAAAATAATCCAAGCTATCCCGCGACTGGAACGATTTCGTGCTCCGGCATGGTCACCAACCGGGTCACGGCGCTGGCGGCGACCAGCGCGCGCTGTTGCGCATAGGCCTCGTGATTGCGCTCGATATAATCGAGGTCGTAGCGATAATTCACCATTAAGCCATAGGATTGTTTCAGCGCCCGCTCCGACGTATCGGCCAGCCAATCGAGCCGCTCGAGCCGCGCGCCATTACCGAGATGGAATCGGGCCACCGCGTCGACCGGCAAGCCGCGGCCGTTGCGGGCGCGCAGGTAATACCATGCGGCGGCGCGAAGGAACGGCTCGCGCATTCGTTCGGCAATTTCGGGCGTGCGCCACCAGCCGTCGGCGTCGAGCGCGGCAAGCGCCCTTCGGTCGGCGTCGTCGATCGCGGCAGAACCGCTTTTGGCGCGCTCGCGGTTGAGCCATTCGGCGAAATTTGGCGCCGGCGACAGTGTCACAAAGGTGCCGACGCTGGGAATATCGCGTGAGAGCTCCTCGACCACCTGCTTGATCAGAAAATGACCGAACGTCACGCCGGTCAGGCCGCGCTGACAATTGGTGATCGAATAGAACACCGCGGTGGTCGCGCGCTTCGGTTCCACCGGATCGCGCTTGTCGGAGAGGATCGGTGCGATTGCGCCGGGAATTGCACGGGTCAGCGCCACTTCCACGAAAATCAACGGCTCATCGACAAGCGCTGGATGAAAGAAGGCATAGCAGCGGCGATCCGGCGGATCGATGCGCCGGCGCAAATCGGCCCAGTCCCTGATCTCATGCACCGCTTCGTAGCGAATGATCTGTTCCAGGACCGATGCCGAAGTCGACCAATCGATACGGCGCAGGACCAGAAAGCCGCGATTGAACCATGACGAGAACAAATGGACGAAATCGTTGTCGACGACTGCGAGATCGTCGCGATGATCCATGGCATCGAGCAACTGTTCGCGCATGCGCACCAATGCCGCGGTACCGCCGGGCGCGAGATTGAGCCGGCGAAACAATTCGAGCCGCCGCGGTTCGCTGGCGGCGTGAAGATCGGACGCGGTTTCATCCGACGGCGATTGGCGCCAGGCGGCGATGGCGCGATCGATGCGCGGTTGATCGTGACCGAAGGTTCTGGCCAGCGATTCGAAGAAGGCAATGCGCGGCCCGGTCGTCATCTCGGCGTAACCCGCCAAAATTTCCTGCGCCAGCGCCACGCCGGAGGCCTCGCCGCGGCCGGACAGCAAATCCTCGCACAATTCGATCAGGCCAGCCGAACGTTCATGCGCCGGCTCGCGCCGCTCGCGTTTGATCAGCGCGCGACTGCGGTCGGCGATGCTTTGCAACATCTCGCTGAAGAAAGTGGTGTTCACCGCGTCATCCCGTACGGCAAGACTTAGCTAATGCCGCGATACTCTAATAACAAGCTGGTTAAAGCCCTGTAGACAAAGCGGCGCCGCTTGGGCAGTTAAGCGCCGGCGCGGCAGCGGCCGCGCGGCTTGTGGAGTTGATCATGCCGGGCCCCTTGGCTGGATTGCGCGTACTCGAACTTGCCCGCATTTTGGCCGGCCCCTGGGCCGGACAGATCCTCGCCGATCTCGGCGCCGACGTCATTAAGGTCGAACGCACCGGCGGCGGCGACGATACCCGCGCCTGGGGCCCACCCTTCGTACCGGCGGCCGACGGCGGCCATCTTGATGCGGCCTATTTTCATTGCGCCAACCGCGGCAAGCGTTCGATCGAGCTGGATTTCACCACCGCCGATGGCCAGCGGCTCGTCAAGAAGCTCGCCGCGCGTTCCGATGTGCTGATCGAAAACTTCAAGGTCAGCGGCTTGGTCAAATTCGGTCTCGACTACAAAAGCCTCGGCCCGGCCAATCCGCGATTGATCTATTGTTCGGTCACCGGTTTTGGGCAGACCGGGCCATCCGCCGCGCGCGCGGGTTATGACCTGATGGCGCAGGGCATCGGCGGCATCATGGGCATGACCGGCGCGGCCGACGGCCCGCCGACGCGCGTCGGCGTGCCGATTTCCGATATCTTCTCCGGCGTCTACGCCACGATCGGGATTCTTGCGGCTTTGGTGCGGCGCGAAAAAACCGGACGCGGCGGTTATGTCGATGCGGCGCTCGTCGATTCCACGGTCGGCACGCTCGCCTTCCAGGCGCTCAACTATCTCGTCTCGGGAGAACTTCCCAAGCGCATCGGCAATGCGCATCCGAACCTCGTTCCTTATCAGGAGTTCCCGGTGTCCAACGGCCGCGTCATCATCGCCACCGGCAACGATGCGCAATTCGTCAAGCTGTGCGGCATTCTCGGCGCGCCGGAGCTCGCACAAGCCGAGGCCTACAAGGACAATAAAGGCCGCGTCGCGCATCGCGCCGAACTGGTCGGCAAACTGTGCGCGCTCACCTCACGGATGAAGCGCGAAGAGCTTCTGGACAAGCTGGAAGCCGCCGGCATACCGGCTGGTCCGATCAACGATCTGCAACAGGTGTTCGCCGACCCGCAGGTTGTCCATCGCGGCATGCGGCTTGAACTGAAAAGCCCGGCGGCAAAGAGCGGCATCATTCCCGGCATCCGCACGCCGATCATGCTGGACGGAGCACCGATGGCGTCGGAGCGGCCATCGCCTCGGCTTGGCGAGCACACCGCCGAGATTTTGCGCGAGCTCGGCGAGGGTTGATTTCACTTTTCTTCCGGGCCCGAGCATCCATCGCGAACGACCCACAGGCGACATCAACGAAGCCCGAAATTCCTGTGGCGTGGGAGCCATGCGACAGCCGATGGCCTCGGCTCGGCTTTGTAGTTTACAATTTCAGGCCGAGGGTCTCCCGGGGGGCGTTAGCCATGGAGATCTACATGAATATCATCAGGGATCGTCGGGAAGTTCTTGCCGCCTCGGCAGCCGTGACCATCAATGCCGCCGTAGCCCAACTCGGTTTGACAGGCTCAGTGGCAGCGCAAAGCCAATCGTCGGGTCTGCCGGCGATTAAGCCTGGAACGAACACTTCGTTCGCACCGCTCAAGCAGATTGAGGCCGGGGTCCTCGATATCGGCTATGCCGAAGCCGGCCCCGCGAATGGCGCTCCTGTCATTCTGCTGCACGGCTGGCCTTACGACATCTACAGTTTTGTTGATGTCGCTCCTGCATTGGCCTCGGCAGGCTATCGCGTGATAGTGCCCTACATCCGCGGCTACGGCAGTACGCGCTTTCTCTCAAGCGAGACGATGCGCAACGGCCAGCCGTCCGCGGTTGCAGTCGACATGATCGCTTTGATGGATGCGCTCAAGATCGAGAAGCCGATCCTCGCTGGCTTCGATTGGGGAGCCCGCACCGCCAACATCATCGCGGCGCTGTGGCCCGAACGCTGCAAAGCCCTAGTCTCGGTGAGCGGTTATCTGATCGGCAGCCAAGAGTCGGGCAGGATGCCGCTACCACCCAGCGCCGAGCTGCAATGGTGGTACCAATTTTACTTTGCCACCGATCGCGGCCGCGACGGCTATGACAAATACCGGCACGATTTTTCGAAGCTGATTTGGCGGCTGGCTTCGCCAAAATGGAACTTCGACGATGCCACCTACGATCGTAGCGCGGCGGCGTTCGACAATTCAGATCACGTCGCCGTTGTCATCCACAATTACCGCTGGCGTCTCGGCCTCGCCGAAGGCGAACCGAAATATGACGATTTGGAAAAGCGGCTTACACAGGCGCCAGTCATCACGGTCCCGACCATCACGCTCGAAGGTGACGCCAATGGCGCACCGTACCCGGACCCCGCTTCTTACGCCAAAAAATTCTCCGGCAAATACGAGCACCGGACCATCATGGGCGGCATCGGTCACAATCTACCGCAGGAAGCCCCGCAAGCTTTTGCCCAAGCGGTGGTCGATGTCGCCAAAGCTTAACCAGTGTGCTTTTAGGGCCAAGCAGACATTCCCGCTGCGCTAGGGAATGGCCAAACCCGCGCCGCGAACATCGTTTGCTAAGCTAAACAAATGCGGGATTTTGGAGAGTATTTGCTAGCTTACCGAATCTATGTCTCGGCCAACCGTAAATAGCTGTTGTGCGCTAGCGTACTACTGAAGCGTCTGTATCGAATGGAGACGCGGCCATGTCAGCAAACTTTCGCTCATCAATCGCCTCGCACGTGGCAGCGACTGCAGTCGGCGCCGTTGCCGCGACAGCATATCTGACTGTCTATTCAGCCAGCCCGCAATCGATCGCAGACTACATCTCAGCGATCTGCGCTAAGTCGTTCGGTTCCGCGCCTGCCGCGGAGGCTCCGTACCTTGCCGAGAATGTCAGCGCGATGACAAAGATGATGATCGACATGGGTATCAGGCCGTCAGGCGATGTCGACGCCGATTTTGTGGCGATGATGGTGCCGCACCATCAGGGCGCCATTGAGATGGCGCAGGCTGAATTGCGTTACGGACGTAATGAGCCACTCCGGCGTATGGCTCAGGAAATCATCGTCACCCAGCTGCAAGAGATCACTGCGATGCGGTTGTCGCTTGGCCAAACCTTGCCGCCCTCCGTACCGTCGCCCGATCAGATCCCACCTGCGGCGATAAACGATTCGAAATCCGGAAATGCAGCCCCGGTAAAGGAGCCGTGATATGCGACGCAACGTAATACTGGCCGTTCTGTTAGTTGCGACGGGTCTTGTCGGTGTCCGCCATGCCGTCGCCGGACAGGCTCCCGCGGCCGCGGCCGACCCCGATATTCCCATCAGCCATCAAGATCGCGTCTATTCCGCCGAACAGTACTCGAACACCGTCTCCGTCACCGATCCCGTCGACAACAAGCTCGTTGGTACCATTCGCCTTGGCGATCCATTGCCTGCCAATCTCAGCCCGCTCTACAAGGGCCAATTGTTGGTGCACGGCATGGGGTTTTCGCCTGATCATCGCACCATCGCGGTTGTCGCAATCGGTTCGAATGCGGTGAACTTCATCGATACCGCGACCAACAGCGTGAAGCACATTACTTACGTTGGGCGCTCCCCGCACGAAGCGTTCTATACGATGGATGGCAAAGAGGTGTGGGTTGTCGTCCGCGGCGAGAATTACGTCTCCGTACTCGACGGCACGACTTACGAGGAAAAGACGCGGATCATCGTTCCCAACGGTCCGGGTATGACTATTTTCTCGCCCGACGGCAAATACGGCTACGTCTGCTCCTCGTTTACACCTGAGACTGAAGTCATCACCGTCGCCGATCACAGAATTGTCGGCAAGGTTCCGCAAGCTAGCCCGTTCTGTCCCAACATCGCCGCGACGCCCGACAGCAAGCAGGTCTGGTTTACCCTGAAAGACACCGGCAAGACCCAAGTGTTCGATGCGCAACCGCCATTTGCGCTCTTAAAAACCCTCGATACCGGTCCGATCACCAACCATGTCAATATCGTGCGCAATGCCAACGGCATGTTCGCCTACGTCACGATCGGCGGGCTCAACGAAATTAAAGTGTTTCGCACTGATAATTTCGAGCAGGTCGCAACCATCCCAGTAGGCAAGTTACCGCACGGCATCTGGCCATCCGGGGACGGTACGCGGGTCTATGTTGGCCTCGAGAACGAGGACAAGGTGGCGGCGATTGATACGTTAAAGAACGCAGTGATCGCGACTAGTGCAATCGGGCAAGCTCCTCAAGCCCTCGTCTACGTTCCCAACGCCGTTTCCGCACCGAGCAGCGATCATAATTCTGCAATGACTACGATGATGGTCGTCCCCGAAGGCCTCGGAACCAGCAACCTGCAGCCGCTCGGTGTAGCTGGCCAATCGACGGAGCTGTGGCTGGCGCCGCCGGGAGCAAAGAAAGAGGAGAAAGCGCCCACCAGCGTTTCGCTGTCGGATCAAGGATTGGTGCAAATGTTGGAGGCTGCGGTCACTGGGCTTGAGCCAGGAAAACCATATCTACTCGCGCTTGCGAGTGAGCCAGCGGGCACTGGCGTTCTAGAACCACTGCAAGGTTTCATGACCAACCCTGCGGGGGCAGCCATTGTCAATGCAATCGGACCAATCCGCCAGTTAGTGCGCGGCGAAGACAAAACCCCGCGTCGCTATCTGGTGATACTTCCTGGCACTCCCGATAACCACGGCGCTGCCGTTCAAGTCCAAAAGGAATGATGAGTCCTGACGCACCGACCACGGTCACATGATTTGCCGCAGTGCATGAGTCTGCTTGTGGCCCTTCGCTGCCATTGCAAAATGTCTGCAATTGGGGAAGACCGGAAACAATCCGACGCAACGGGTCACACCTTCGCCTCAAGAGCGACGAGGCTGGCCGACTGAACCCGATGTGTAAAGTTCCTGTACTTAACGGCGCCGACGGCGAGCGCCGCTGCTGCTACTGGCACTGCTAGCGCCACCCAACAGCGCCGCGCCGATCAGAATGCCGATGCCGAGCGCAACGCCCACGGTGAATAGCGGCCGCTGCTCAGCTTCGCTGGCGACGCGCGCCAGCGCATCGCTGCCGTATTTGGCGCCGAGGTCGAGCGCTTGATTGCTTAAGCGCCCGGCTTGATCGCCGGCGGCTTGGCCGCCTTTGCGGAAACGGTCCACCATCTCGCTCAAGATCGTGGAGATGGCGTCGCCGATTTGATCGCTCGCCGCAGCCGCGGCATCGGACGTTTGACGCCCGGCAATGCGGCCGATCTTCTCAAGTTCCGTCTCGACAGCGCCCAGATGCTTCTGGATGGCGGCAACGCTCGGAGCGAAATTCGATGTGCGATACTGTAACATGGTGCCTCGCGAAATCTTTAGATTGCGGTTAGGACCGCGACTTCGTCGCACCAACTTGTCAGTTGTGCGTTTAGTTCCGCGCGCGAGGCCAAGTGCGCAGAATTGAAACGGATCGCGCCCTTTGCGGCTCAGACCACCGCAGTCGGCGCCAAAGCATCGATATCGGTCACAACATCGATCACAGCGGGCCGTTCCGCCGCCAGCGCCTGAGCGAGCGCCGCCGGAAACGCGGAAGCCTGTTCGACGCGAATGCCGAGCGCGCCCATATCCTGCGCGATGCGCGCGAAATCGACCTTGCTGAAGGTCCACAATTCGCGCGCTTTCGTGGTCTGCTGTCCGCCATAGACACGATCGAAGCCGCGCTTGGATTGATTGCCGCCGCCGTTGTTGTTCACCACCGTCACCGCATTGATGTTCCAGCGCGCCGCGGTCTCCACTTCGGCGATGTGGTACCAAAAGCCGGCATCGCCGGTGAACGTGACCACCGGACGTTGCGGACAAGCGCATTTGGCGCCGAGGCCGGCGGGGAATGCCCAGCCGAGATGTCCCGCGCTGCGCATGTAGCTTTGCCGCGGCGAGGTCAGGTCGAACATGCCGCCCATCCACATGCCGGCGTGCCCCGTGTCGACGACGACGATGGCATCGTCGGGTACGTGGCGAGTAAGTTCATGGCACAGCCGCTCCGGCCGGATCGGCACCGCGTCGGAGGTGAGCGCCGGCTGATATTTCTTCTGCCACTCGGTGCAGATCATCTGCGCTTCGGCGATCCAGTTTTTGCGTTTGGCGGCACTGGTACGATCAGCCTGCGCCAGCATGCGCGCAAGCGTCGCTTTGGCATCGCCGTTGACCGCCGCGAGCAGCGGATAATTGCGGCCAAGCGTTTCCGGCTCGATGTCGATCTGGATTGCCGGCGTGCCGATCTTCGGCGCCGCCCAGAAATGGGTCGTCATGCCGCCAGTCTCGGTGCCGATGAAGCAGACGAGATCGGCGGCATTGACCACGCGGTTGGCGCTCTCGCGCGAATAGGTGCCGACCACCCCGGCCGCGAGCGGATGACTGCCGGGAATCGTATCTTTGCCGTTGAGCGAGGTCGCGACTGGAATCTGCAGCGCCTCGGCAAGCGCGACAAGCTCGGCGGCGGCGCCGGAAGCGCGTACGCCGCCGCCGGCGACGATCACCGGCCGCTTTGCCTCCTGCAGGATCTTCAACGCCGCGCGCACGCTCGCTTCATCGGGCTCGGGACGAAAAGCCGGCACGCGGGCAAATTGCGGTTCGACCAGCGGCTCCATGTCTGCTTCCTCGGCATCGACTTGGCCTTCATTGCCGCGAAATTGTAAGTGCACCGGGCCGGGACAGCCGGTCACGGCCGTGCGGAAGGCCTGGCGCACCATGTCCGGAAAGCGCGCGACATCATCGACGGTGGCGTTGAACTTGGTCACCGGCTCGAACGCCGGCATGTCGTCGATCTCCTGATAAACCTTGCGGAATTTTGTTTTCGGTTCGCGGCCGCCGGTCATCGCGATCACCGGCGCATGCGCAAGCCAGGCATCGCGCAATCCGGCGGCGAGATTGAGCGCGCCGATCACCTGCGCCATGCAGATACCGGGCTTGCCCGAAGCGCGGGCGTAGCCGTCGGCCATGTAGGCGGCGGCTTTCTCGCCATGCACGTGCAGGCGTTTGATGTCGGTGCGGCGCTCCATTTCGGCGAAAGTGGTGCGCAAGACGGCGGGCACATGAAACACATGCGTGACACCATAGCCTTTGAGCATGTCGGCGAGGCATTGCGCCCCGCTCATTTTGCGATTGTGTCCGAGCTGCATTCTTTCCCTCAGGCAGAATCAAAACTTATAAAGCCAAGTCTTTCCAAAGCGCGTCATTGCGAGCGAAGCGAAGCAATCCACACGGCTGCCTGGAGGGCTGGATTGCTTCGTCGTTTCGCTCCTCGCAATGACGGGTTGTTTCATCAAAACGAAACCAAACTTCGAGTCTGGATCCTACTAATCGTCGAACACGGCAACCGCGCGGATCGGCGAGCCAGTGCCCTCGCGCCATTTTAGCGGTAGGCCGATGAACTGAAATTCGCCCTGCCCGAGCAGCGCCTCGAGATTGCACAGGCTTTCCATATGCGTGATGTCGAGTTCGAGGCAAGCTTTGTGCACCAGCGCATTGACTTTACCTTCCGGCCCCGGCCGCATCGAATCGATGCCGAAATGCACGATGCCCTGGCGCGCAAGCCATTCGGTTGCCGCGACATTGACGCCGGGATTGTCGGTCGAATAGGCCGCCGTCGGGAACGTGCGGGCGTGATGACCGGTGCAAAGGAGCACGGTGCCCTTTTTTGGAATCGGCACGCCCGCCTTCTTGACCGCGGCTTCCAGATCCGCCGGCGTGATCTCGGCGCGCGGCGCAATGTGGCGCAGATCGATACAGATGCCGCGCACGATGCAGTTCTCCAGCGGATATTTGTCGATCGGCGTGCCTCTTTTGCCGAAATGCCGCGGCGCGTCGATATGCGTGCCGCCATGATCCGGCATGGAGAAAAACATCACCATGTTGCCGTGGACATTGCCGGAATCGACGAAGGACTCTTCGTGGGTCTTCCAGATGCCATAGATGATCGGCGGCTGCCCCGGATAGGACGGCGTACGATGATAAAGCTCGCGGCTGAGATCGACGATCCGCATGCTCCCCCCCTTTAGCGTTTTCGCCGCTTCGCGGCTTATTGCGGCTTGAAGTCCATCGCCACGCCGTTGATGCAATAGCGCAGATGGGTCGGCGGCGGACCGTCTTCGAAAACGTGGCCGAGGTGACTGCCGCAGCGGCTGCAATGCACCTCGGTGCGGGCCATGCCGTAGCTGTCGTCGGTCGCCGTCTCCACCGCGCCCGGCTCGGGATCATTGAAGCTCGGCCAGCCGGTGCCGCTCTCGAACTTGGTCTTGGAGACGAACAGTTTTTGGCCGCAGCCGGCGCAGTAAAACGTGCCGGCGCGTTTTTCGTAATTCAGCGCACAGCTGCCCGGCCGCTCGGTGCCGTGCTCGCGCATGATGTGATACTGCTCGGGGGTGAGGATTTTGCGCCATTCCGCTTCGGTATGGCTGACAGGATAGTGCTTGGTGTCCAGATTGGTGCTCATGTTGGTACTCATGTCGGTACTCATGTGGGTATTCATGGCGGTATGCCGTACTCGATATGGATCTTGATAAACGTAATCGATGTATGGCAATGCGCAATCCCACATCCACCGGCCACAATCGCATCGCGCTCACCGCGGTCGCCGCCCAGCTTGGCATTATGTTTATCGGCGCGATCCTGCCGACGCCACTCTATCCGCTGTACCGCGAAGCCTTTGGATTCTCCGGCGTCACATTGACGCTGATCTATGCGACCTATGTTCTCGGCAATCTCACCGCGCTCCTGTTCTTCGGCCGCCTCGCCGACCAGGTCGGACGGCGATCGGCGAGCCTGCCGGCTGTTGCTGTCGGCATTGCCAGCGCCGTCATCTTTGCCGCGGCGCAAAGCACCGGATGGCTGTTCGTGGCGCGCGGCGTCAGCGGTTTCTCGACCGGTCTTGCGTCCGGCGCTGCCACCGCCTGGATCGCCGAACTTTATGCGGGGAGCGACAAGAGCCGCGCCGCCCGCGTCGCATCGGCGGCGAATTTCTTCGGCTGCGCCGCCGGGCCGTTGATGGGCGGCTTATTCGCGCAATTCGCCTTTGCGCCGCTGCGGCTTTCCTACTTTGCCTATCTCATTCTCCTGTGCGGCGCCGCGGGCGCAATCTTGCTGCCGCGCGAAACCGTGATGCAGCCGAAACCCCTCGGCGACATCGACCTTCGCCCGCGCATTGGCGTGCCGCCGGGAATCCGGCTGCAGTTCATTTCACCCGCCGTGACCGGCTTTGCCACCTTTTCGCTGATTGGCTTCTATTCGGCGCTCATCCCCAGTCTCCTCGGCGAGACGCTGCATCAATCCGCGCCGCTCGTGGCCGGCGGCGTCGTCTGCGAATTGTTCCTGATCGCCGCTGTGGCGATCCTGATCAGCGGCAAATTCGCGAGCCAAACCGCTACGCTCACTGCGTTGCTGCTGTTGCCGCCAAGCGTGTGGATTCTGGTCGGAGCGGAAATCGCCCACTCGCTGGCGCTGCTTTTTTTCGCCGCCGCGCTGGGCGGTCTCGCCGGCGGCCTTGGCTATCGCGGCAGCCTGGAAGTGATCAATCGCATCGCGCCCGCCGACCGGCGCAGCGAAGTTGTTTCCAGCTATATGATCGCGCTGTTCGCCGGCAATTCGGTGCCGGTGATCGGCATCGGTTTTCTAGCTGCCGCCACAACCGCGCTGACGGCACACGCCATCTTTGCCGCGGTGCTTACTGTGCTCGCCGGTGTCGCGATGCTGACCGGCTTGAAATTCCCGCCGGAGAAGTGACGCCTGCGGTGCCACTCACTTGATCGCCAGCGGATTGGTCGGCGAACCGACCGCGCCGGTGATCGGGATCGCCGGCGCCACGAACATGAATTCGTAAGTACCGTCGGCGGCGCAATCCTCGGCAAGATCTTTGACGTAAAAAATCTCGCCCATGGTCATGCCCATGATCGGGATCGTGATCCAGTGCCACGGCTGATTGATGCCGCCCTCGGTATTGTTCGGCCGCACTTCGCAGCCCCAGGTATCGCTGGCGAGCGCGGCCAACTCGGTGCGCGCGACGAATTCCAGCGTCTCGAAAGCGAAGCCCGGCGCGTCACCGCCGGGATAGCCGTCCCAGCTTTTGGCCTTGAGGCAGCGCTCCATCTGTCCGGTGCGCACGATGATGTAATCGCCGCGCTTGAATTCGACTTTCTGTTTTTTTGCCGTCAATTCGAGATCGGCGCAGGTGATGCCGTAGCCGTCGTCCAAGCAGTCCTTGCCGAGCGCGCGGGCGACGTCGAGAAAGACGCCACGGCCGACCATCTTGCTCTTGGTTTTCTCAATGCCGCATTTCTGGGCGCCGAACGACGACACCTCGCGGCAGTCGTAGCCGTTCCACATGTAGTTCTCATAAAACACGTGACCGAGGCCGTCCCATTGCGTGCCGCATTGCAGCGGCATCACCACCATGTCGTCGGCGGCGCGGATGCCGCGCTTATCGAGCGCGCCGGCATAGGCGTCCGTGCCGGTGCGCAGCATCGTGTGCAACGGATTGATGCGGCCGAGCGCCGGATAAGAGGTCTTGCCGCCCTGCGGGCCGTTATTATCGAAATTGAGCGCGAGCGAGATCACCTTGCCCTTTTTCACGAGCTTCGCTGCGGCGACGATGTCTTCGGCTTGCGTGTAATTGAGCGTGCCGATCTCATCATCGGGACCCCATTTGCCCCAGTTCTTATATTTTTCCGCGGCTTGGTGGAGATCGTCTCGCGTCACTTTGCGCCCGGCCATTGGCTTTCGCTGCCCCTCTTTGCTGTGCGGTGGATTTGACGGGTCTTCTCGCGCATGCTCGCCCAAAACACGGCGCGATGCTAGCATTCTCGCCGGTCTTGCGAAGAGACTCGCGAGCAGTCTTGGGAGGAGAATGATATGCGCGTGAACGCCCGCGTGAACGCCCCTTGGGCTCGTCTTTGCGTTTTTGGCGCAAGCCTCGCGATCGGGCTGTCGCTCGCGGCACCGAGCCGCGCCGCCGACACCTATCCCGATCACAAGGTCCGCGTGATCGTGCCGTTCGCGGCCGGCGGTCCAACCGACGTGATCGCACGCCTAGTGGCGGAGCGATTATCCGAGGCCTGGGGACAGCAGCTCTATGTCGAGAACATGCCGGGCGCCGGCGGCAATCTTGGCGTGGAGACCGGCGCCCGCGCGACGCCGGACGGTTACACGATCGTCGCCGTATCGACGGGCTTCATCATCAATCCGAGCATGTACAGCAAGATCGGCTACGATCCGGTCAAAGACTTTGCGCCGATTTCCCTGGTCGCGGCCTCGCCCAATGTCGTGACCGTGCATCCTTCGGTGCCGGCGAAAGATCTCAAAGAGCTGATCGCGCTGATCAAGAATAATCCCGGCAAATACAGCTTCGCGCAGCCAGCGACCGGCTCGACGCCGCATCTCGCCGGCGAATTGTTCAAGCAGACCTACAATCTCGACCTCGTTACCGTGCCGTTCAACGGCGCGCCGCTTGCGGTCAATTCGACGCTCGGTAATCACACGCCGATCGCCTTTACAGCGTTGCCGCCGGCGATCGGAAATATCAAGGACGGCAGCCTCCGCGGCATCGCGATATTGGCCAAGGAACGCGTTGCCGCGCTACCCGATCTGCCGACCAATATCGAGGAGGGCGTGCCGGGGCTTGAAAGCGACACGCTGACGGGAATCGTGGCACCGGCCGGCACGCCCAAAGCGATCATCGACAAGTGGAACGCGGCGATCGTCAAAATGGCCGCCGATCCCGAGACCAAGAAGAAGCTCGACGCGCTCGGCTTTGTGCCGGTGGCCAACAGCCCGAATGAGTTTGCCGAGCGCATAAAATCGGAAATGGCGCGCTGGGATAAAGTGGTGAAGACCGCCGGCATCCACGTCGATTAATTTGTAACCTGCCCCATGCGCATCATTGACATCCGCGAGATTTCAGTCCCGCTCAATTCCACGCTCGCCAATTCGAGCATCGATTTTTCCGAGATGACCACTTCGGTGGTCGCCGTGATCACCGACGTCAAGCGCGACCGCGAAACCGTCTGTGGCTTCGCCTTCAATTCCACCGGCCGCTACGCCTGCGGCGCCCAGATGCGCTCACGGTTCATTCCGCGCATCCTCAAAGCCGAGCCCCATTCGCTGCTCAACGAAGCCAGCGACAATTTCGCGCCGGAAAAAATCCTAAACGTCATGATGCGCAACGAAAAATCCGGCGGCCACAGCGAGCGCTCGATCGGCATCGGCACGATCGAGGTCGCGGTGTGGGATGCGGTCGCCAAGATCGCCGGCAAGCCGCTGCACCGCCTCTTGGCCGAGCGTTTCAACGGCGGCAGGGCCGCGGCGAAGGTGTTCTGCTATGTCGGCGCCGGCTGGTATGCGCCCGGCAAGACGATCAAGGATTTGCAGGACGAGATGCGCGGGCATCTCGACGCCGGCTACACCATGGTCAAGATGAAAGTCGGCGGCATGCCGCTCGCCGACGATCTCAAGCGCGTCGAGGCGGTGAAATCTATACTGCCGCGCGGCGGCAAGCTCGCCGTCGACGCCAACTCCAAATTCGGCCGCGACGAGGCGCTCGCTTATGCGCGCGGCCTCGAACCGTTCGGGCTGCGCTGGTTTGAAGAACCGTGCGATCCGCTCGATTTCGCGCTGCTCGCTGAAATCGCGGCGGTCTACAACGCGCCACTGTCCACGGGGGAGAATCTTTTCTCGACGCAGGATGTTGAAAATCTGATCCGCTTCGGCGGGCTAAAACCGCAGCGGCACGACGTTATCCAGGTCGATCCGCCGCAAGCTTACGGCATCGTGCAATATGCCCGCACGCTTGAGATGCTGGCGCGGCATCAATGGCCGCGGAGCCTGATGTTTCCGCACGGCGGCAACCAGATGTCGCTCGCGATCGCGGGCGGCTTCGGCCTCGGCGGCGCCGAATCCTATCCCGGCGTGTTTGGCGATTTTGGCGGCTTCGCCGACGATGCGGAGCTTGAAGACGGCTATCTGGGATTGTCGGATCGACCCGGCATCGGCTTCGAAGGCCAGGCGC